>JACCDO011909918.1_pt1 | contig 10238 bp, 11 predicted proteins | sample 7446101 | NCBI WGS metagenome assembly JACCDO01 (sample SAMN15323440, study PRJNA562643) | freshwater metagenome | isolation source: river surface water | place: USA:Blue River Watershed | collected 2017-08-16
ACCAGCGGCCGCAAGATGCTGCCCACCGCCGCCGACACACTGTGGGAGATCGACAACGACCCGGGCTACGACCGCATCAAGCGCTTGTTAGATGTGTGTGTGTTGCTCGCGCTAACACCTCTGTGGTTACCAATCGCCACCGCCATTGCAGCGGCTGTTCGTTTTGATTCCAAAGGTCCGGCGCTTTTCACGCAAGAGCGGGTTGGGCGCAATGGCAAAGTGTTTAAGTTGTTTAAATTTCGCAGCATGGTGCATGGATTACAAGCGCCTGGTGTGCACTTTGCGCAGGCGGAAGATCCGCGGATCACACGCGTAGGGCGTGTGTTGCGTCGCACTCGCCTGGATGAGTTGCCGCAGTTGTGGAATGTGATGCGTGGCGAGATGAGTTTGATCGGCCCGCGTCCTGAGCAAGTGCCGTTTGTGCGGGAGTTTGCTGGCACCATTCCTAGTTACCCCTACCGTCATTTGGTGCGCCCAGGTTTGACGGGGTGGGCGCAGGTGCAACAAGGGTACGCAGACAGCGCAGACAGCACGCGTATCAAACTCAGTTATGACTTGTATTACGTTGCGCATTATTCACTGGCACTGGATTTGTTGATTGCTGCGAAGACTTGTAAGATTGTTTGGACTGGGTTTGGGGCTCGTTGATTTAATTATTTACGCAAGCCTCAAAATCTTTCATTAATAGACACCCCCATGTCTTTAAACCACCCAGTTCGCGTCTTGTTGCTCCAAGATCCTGTCACCAGTAATAACTGGGGTGGCGTGCAAACCATGACGCAAACTTTGCAACTTGCATTGCAAGAGCAAGGGTTTGAAGTGACTGCGCTTCCTTGGCAACAAACTAAGTTCGGTGAGTTACTTTATGAAGCGCGGCACAGCGATGTTTTGGTGGCCTCTCATAATTTTGGTCCGACTTATTGTGGCGTTGCGCTCAAAACTTTGACGCACAAACCCTTGGTTAGTTGGGTGCATGGACCGTTGCTTGAAGTTTTGCAGATGTCAAAGACTTCTTGGTGGAAACGGCGGTGGTTGAAGCATGTGTATGGCTATGTGGATCGGTTTGTTTGTGTTTCGCAAACGACTGAACATTCGTTGCTTGGGTTTTTATTAGGTGCTCGCGCTCAAAGTAACGACAGCAATAACAGAGGAAACTCCTCTTCCACTTCTAGCGGTAAAACTCAACGTACAGCAGTCATTCCAAATGCTCTGACACCTTTGACCGTGAATGTAGATTCTTTCGTTTCTGATGTGAACACAACATCTTCGACAAATTTTTCTATCGGCTACATAGGTCGCCTGTCTCAAGAAAAACGTCCGCACTTGTTATTAGAGGCATTGCGCGCTCTTCCTGATGATGCGCATCTCTGCATTGTTGGGGATGGTGTCTTGCGGCCAGAGCTAGAGGATGCGGGGAAAGATTTAATGGCAAATGGCCGGCTGAAGTTTTTGGGTCGCCTAGTTAGCAACCGAAATTTGTATACACCTTATCAAGTTACGCTACTCACTTCACTTTACGAGGGTTGTCCTATGACAGCTTTGGAGTCGCTTGCCTGCGGAGTGCCATGTGTGGCCTTACCTATTCCAGCAATGCGTGAGTTATTTGCGCTGGATGCGCCCTATTTGTTGGCGCATGATGAAACGCCGCAAGCACTGGCAATTGCTGTCTTGAATCTAATGCGATTGCCTAAGGAACAAGTTCAAAAGGATATCGCGCGGATTACTTCAAAACATTCACTGCCGCAATTTGGTCACAGTTGGCGCATAGCTATACAGAGCTCAATAAATTAGTATAAAATAACTACTTTTAGATTAAATTCCTACCGCCTAGATTAAAAATCACGTTTAATGTATATTTAAATGTATATTTAATATGGCGAAGGGGATTTCATGGAGCACTTATTGACCAATTTAACGGCATCATTGACCGAGTTGCGCGAGCCTAGCAAAGTCCTTGCGCGCGCGGGTAATCGTCCTGTTGCCATCCTTAATCGCAACGAGGCGATAGGTTATTTTGTTCCCAAAAGCGCTGTCACATCGGCAGATATCAAAGTTGCTTCTACTGAAGAAGTCAACGCCGCACTCAATACTCACTTGGCAGAAATTGGCCACGTACTGGACTACCTTAAAGATAAATGATTTCGTCTTTCGTTTTGCTTGAGGTGGACGGCGTCATGGCCATACATGCGCGGGTTTTATTGCCAAATGAACTGCCCGGCATGGCAAAAGACAAATCGCTAAGTGCAGTTCTCGAAAAAGTACACAACCGGCTTATCTATGGCTTCATCCATGATGTTTTTGATTTAGTAGCGTGCTACGGAGCATTTATCGCAAAAGGACACTGCTTTATAGATGCCAATAAAAGAACCGCCGCCGCCGCCGTTTTTATTGGCTTACGTCTTAATGGGATAAGCCTAACGTTTAAAGATACCGCATTGGGCCAATGGATCATTGATCTGGTGAATGATCAACAAACAGAGATTGAGTTTTCTCATTGGTTGAGGCAGCTGCACAACCAAAATGAACATTAATCCCAATCGAAGAAACTTAAATATTTATGGGCACATTGTCGAGACACAAAACCTAGATTTACAAATTCTGTATATGCCTGTAACATACATCTATGATTGACTTTGATAACATTATTGGCTTTGAATGGGATTTGGGCAACGGCCGTAAAAGTGAAGCGAAACACGGCGTTACTAAGGTTGAGGCTGAAGAGATTTTCTTTAATCAGCCCCTGCTTATTAATTTGGACCAAAAGCATAGTGACACAGAATTTCGGTACTTGGCTCTTGGCAAAACCAACAAGTTACGCGTTTTAACTGTCATTTTTACGCTGAGGCAACAAAACACCCTTATCCGTATTATTTCAGCCAGAGATCAACATCGTAAGGAAAGGCTTTTATATGACCAAACCAACAAGTAAACCCACACCTCTTCCAAAATTTCGCTCAGAAGCTAAAGAGCGAGAGTTCTGGGAATCTAAAACCAACGATGCAACACAATACTTTGATGCATCCAAGATGGTTGCCGTCAAATTCAAAAACCTCAAACCATCGACTACCAGTATTTCCATCCGACTCACTGACAGTCTGCTCGATGGCATTCGCCAGCAAGCCAATAAATTAGATGTGCCCTATCAATCGCTAATGAAAGTCTGGTTGACAGAAAAACTACGAGATACAGCTAAGGGCTAGGTTGCCGCTCCATGCTCATCCACTTCATCCGCAACGGCCCCTCCTACCTACCTGAGATCGACGCCTACTGCGCATACATCCAATCTCGCGGACATCAAACCATGGTGCATGACAGTAGCCACGCCGTGCCCACAAGTGCATCAGTCGTGTGGTGGTTTTGCGGACGAGTACCAATGCGCGAAGCGCACCGATTACGAGGTGCATTTCAAATCCATGAATACGCTTCTGCGTCTATCCCCCCTTATGCCTGGGCCAAAGACCAAGTAAAACACTGGACTCAACCACTACCTGGTTACCGCATCTTTCAAAACGGCTGGGTACGTGAACGCATGGCTTTTGCAGACGGCGTGCCACATTCCTTGCGCGATATGGGCGTAGCAGAGTATTTCTTCGATGCACCTTCATACACACCAGCACCTGAATTCGATTTGGTCTATTTAGGCGAGATGTCGCGTCTGTTGGCGTTTATCCCTGTCTTGCAAGCGATTCATGCAGCAGGTCGTTCTCTATTGCTGGTGGGCGAGGTACCCGCAGAATTGCAAGCGCAGTTAACACCCATCGTGACCTGCACAGGCCGTGTAGACCACGCACAAGTCCCTAGCTATTTGCGTCGCGCGCGTTTTGGTTTGAACTTGGTGCCCGATGCCACACCGTTTCAGCAACAAACCTCCACCAAAGTGCTGGAATATTGCGCGGCGGGTTTGCGCGTGGTGAGCAATGCTTACCCTTGGGTGCGTTACTTTATGGCGCAGCAAAAGGCGAACTTTTTTTTGCTCAAAGATGATGCATCATCTCTGGCCACTAGTTTTGGTAAAGCTTTAGATGCCTACCCTTATGAAGTACCTGATGTGCGTGCATTGGCTTGGCCGCACGTGCTCGAGACCTTGCCTTTGTGGCGAACAATTCTGCTATGAATATCACCAGCAAAATTGTTGCATCCTCTAGTGCTGTAGCGTTTGGCTTGCAAATCGCTTTGGCATTGCTGATGTTGCGCTATTTCTCGCCTGAAGAAGTGGGCATGTTTTCTGTCATTAGCCAAATTGGTTTTTTCTGGACCACTTTGGCTTTGGCGCAAACGCCATTGCGACTTTTGGCGAACCATGGCGCCTCTGTTTTTGATGATGCACGACAAGCTTGGGTTTCCAGCCTGCAACGTTTTGTGTGGCTATCGCCTGTTGCTGCGCTGGCAGTTTGGTGGAGTGGCTTGTCATTTGTCAACGCGCTTTTGTGGGCGCTTTTGCTGTCGTTGTGTCAATTGACATGGATACTCGCCCAAAGTATGCGTTTACGTATGGAGGGTGTTTGGGCACAGGCGGGGGTGCGCGTACTGCCTCCGCTGATGGCTTTGCTGGTTGCTGTTGCTGCGGTTTTCATGCAATGGAGTGGACCAGCGCTGTTGGCTGCTGCATTGCTGGGTTATGCCGTAGGTGCGTCTTGGTTATTGCCTTCGCTCCTTGCCTATTGGCAAGCCAAATTTGACTACGTGTTGACTAAACCGAATGAAGTCGCACTTTCACCACCTTTGGAAGATCCATCGTATTTAGCCATTGCACCTGTCTCTGGCGATAACCGCTCAGCGACCTTACGCATGGCACATACGTTGGCCGATGCATTGCTCGCTACCGCTATCGTGGTGGTGTGGCAGCGTATGTACGGCGCACAAGAAACTGGATGGATGGCCGCACCCCTTCGCGTGATGGGCTTTGTGCCTGCGGTGGTGCATATGGCTTGGGCGCAGGTGCTTTTGGCGCAACCCCAACATGCGCGCACCAACCCATTGTGGGTTGGGTTGGCAGGTTTTGCCAACGTGGCGCTATTGGGTGCTGGGTGCTCGGTTGCGCTTGAGTTTGGCTGGCTGGGGCAGCAGTGGCAAGGCGTTTGGCCTTATTTGTTAACGCTGGTGATTTGGCAGGGAAGTTCTTGCGTAGCTGCGGCGTTTAGCCATTTGCCGTTTGAGAACCATAAAGCAGGACAGTACTCTTGGGCGTGTATAGCAGTAGCAGGTGTGCAGGGAAGTGTTTTACTTCTACCAACTTTGCACATTTATACAACTACTGCTCAGATGCATTTGCTGATCTATGGTGTGGTGAGCGCTTTTGCTTTGATAGCACTGACGTTTTATATCTATCGCCTAGGCAAACAAGTACCCCAAGTGCGCACTTAAGATGGCGACTTTTACAACAAGCTAGCAGGAAGCCATGGGAACACTCCGCAAATACGATCTTCAACACACCAAATGCCAAGTCTTTTTTGAAACTGGAACTGGCTTGGGACATTCATTGAAACATGCGCTGGATAACGGAAACTTTTCAACACTCTATAGCTCTGAAATTCATGCACCCACCGCTGAACGTGCCAGTATGCTTTTTGCGTCGCGTCCGCAGGTGCATATCCTCCACTCCGATTCCACCACGGCGCTGACATCTATCTTGCGCGAAGTGCCCTCCACTATGCCCATCTTCTTTTTTTTGGATGCGCACTTTCCAGGAGAGGTAGAAGTTGGTTATAACTATGAAGAGAACACGCCCAACGGCGTCACGATGCCACTGCAAGAAGAGTTGCAACTGATTCGCCAATTAAGGCCCAATGCGATGGACGTGATTGTGGTGGACGATCTAAAGTTGTATGAAGACGGCCCGTTTGAAAATGGGCAGATTTTAAATAACTTCGCCAATATTCCGCCCAGCTGGAGAAACCTAGATTTCGTCCATGTGCTTTTTCCTGATAAGACCATTGAAAAAAGTTATCTAGACGATGGGTACTTGATACTTAAACCCCATTCGTCAAACTTCAGCCTGAAAAAATTATCGGCAGTTTACAGAATCAAACGCACCATCAAAAAGAATGTAGCTAGATTATTCGGCTAGCGCCTTATCAACCCAACAGCGCGTTGCTGATAATTTCCACCGCATCCTGGTTGCTGCAATACGATGGCATTGCAATGTGGTTTGCATTTGGAAACATATTGGCTATACCTAGTGACTTCCATGGATCACCATCTGGACCTGGGGGGCGCACGTGATGAAAGTGTTCGGTGAAATAAATCGTGCGAACACCCAAACACCCAGCTAACCACAACATCCCACCCTCCGGCCCTATGAAGCAATCGGATTTTTTCATGGCCTGCGCTAGAGGCAGCAAGTCTTCATCTTTGCCATATTTGCTGCTTAGATTTGGATCTAAGCCTATCCATTCCACTTCGCACACTGGGCGCAATTTATTTACAAAATCGTCAATGTCTCTGCCATAAGCTTTTTTATAGATATCTCTAGAGAGTGTTATCAAAGGTTTACTACCCATAGCTCGGTTACCAAAAGGCAACTCTTCTGCAATTTTTAATACATATTCAGAACTTAAGTGGCATCCAGCCAATCTTCTAATCTCTACTATCTTGGGTTCAGTGTGACTCCACATCTTGGGCTCGTAAACCACTAAGTCATATTGCTGTAAGGTGAGTTTTAGTTTCAAACGGCCTAATAAGTTATCTTGATAAAGTTGAGTGGTGAAACTGTCTTCGGCCTCCATGATGCGCATAAGTTGGGGCCACTTGATGAAAAAATCTACCTGATATCCTTTGTCTTCATGCAGAGACTGGGCTGCAGCAGAGCACATAATAGAGTCGCCGACCCAGCCAGTTGCGACAACTGCAGCTTTCTTGTTTTGACCCTTTGCATTAGGCATGTAATATTTTAACCAGCAAGACTTCGCATAGGCAAAGTCTTGGTGATACCAAAGAAAGAAACTATGCAAGAAGCGTCTAAAACTAATAAATTCAGACCGCCCCACTTTGCTTCGACCTATTTAAGCGGATGCGTGCTGATGAACTATAAATTTCACTGCTCTTAGTAGAATGTTTAGATGCCCAACTACACCGTCACTTTCGCCACCCTCAACTGCCTAGACTACACCAAGCAGTGCTTAGACAGTTTGCTGGCGTCCGGTGTAGACGCTAGCCGCATAGTCGCAGTAGACAACGCCTCAACTGACGGCACCCAAGCGTACTTGCAACAACGTGGCTTAGGTGCCGTTATTTTGAACCGCCAAAACCTCTCATGCGGCGCCGCTTGGAACCAAGGCATCTTGGCGCAACAGAGTGAGTGGACTATTGTGATGAACAACGACATAGTGGTAGCACCAGCTTTTGTAGAACGCTTGATCGACTTTGCCGCCTCCAACCAACTGCAACTCGTCTCCCCTGCTCGAATTGATGGCACAGTAGACTACGACTTTTCTCAATTCGCCGAACAAGCACAACAAAAGACCGCTAAGGCGATACGCAAAGGTTCCAGCAATGCAATCTGCATGTGCATCCACTGGTCGCTTTTCAATAAGATTGGCTTCTTTCGTGCCAGCCCCACCTTGCTGGGGTTTGAGGATGGATTGTTTTACAACGAAGTGCGCAAACACGGGATTGCACACGCTACTTCAGGAAGCGTATGGATTCACCACTTCGGCAGTGTGACCCAAGAACATATGAAAATGGTTTTAGGTAAAAAAAACCAAGATGTTCTCGTCAAAGTCAATGACAGAAAGCTCTATGGCCAAAGTTGGTTTGAGAGGAAGTTGTACCGCCACGATTTGAAACGTTTGCACCTTGCATGGCGTGAACAAGAATTGCGCGTCTATGGGATGACTTTGCACGGAACCAGAGATAACAATGCATTCGTTTGGCTCTAACTGGCGAAGATTGGAGTTTTGGAATGAGCTGATTAGCTTTCGCTCTTTGGTGATTGTTTCGCCTGTTTTTTTGCTTACTGTGAAGCACTGGATTAATTTGGTTGTGCTTGTTGTGTTTGTTGGCTCTTTGTTTTTTTTATTTCGTAAAGTAGAGCCTGCCCCTAAAGATATGAATGAAGTAAGGGGTTGGCGGTGGATTATTTCATTGACTTTGATAGGCCCTGTGTTGGCCGTGGGTATGGGGCAACTATTGAGGGGGGAGTTTTATCCACCTAACTTTGATGCGCCTATGAGGATTGCTTTGTGTGCGCCTATATTCTTGGCAGTCTCACGTGGGTGGCTTTTCAGAGCAGGCAAAGACCCGATTACTTTTTTATGGATGAAGTATTTTTTTCCATTAACGCTCATTTTTACGTTCACCTACAGACCCAGTTGGATAGCAAATTGGGGCTCCCACGTAATCACCACTTACTTCGTTGATCCGCTGAGTTTCGGGAGTCTCACACTGCTTTTTGCACTTCTGAGCTTTGCTGCATTAAGTTTTTTCTGGAATCGTATTAACTGGGTGGCACGTTCGATCTCGATTTCAGCAGTTTTGATTGGACTTTATCTATCTGTCAAGAGTGGCAGCCGAACTGGGTGGCTCAACTTGCCCTTTTTTATGGCAATTTGGTTCTTTGGATTTGCTTTGCCAGCATTTAGTCGCGCTCGTTCCATACTGATTCTTTTTAGTTTTTCTTTAACAATAGGGACTTTCATTTACACAAGCCCTCACTTTGTGAGCAAGATAGTTGCCGCCATCAACGAAGTCTCCAATTACCAATGGAATGCCAGAAGCACCGAAGGCTCTGCAGACGTTAGGCTATCTTTCTACCGAATGGCTGTTTTTTATTTTTTACACAACCCGTTGCAGGGCTGGGGCGACTTGGGGTGGAAAGCTATCTCGAACTCACCAGAAATTACGCAGTACGCATCTGATTATGCACGCCAATTTCCTGAGCACGGATTTCATAATGAGATTCTCACCAACGCTGTACGCTCTGGCGTGTGGGGCTTTGCTAGCAGCTTGGCATTCTTCTTATATCCCATTCTATGGTCTGCGGGAGTATTGCGCCAACACACAAATCAGAATGCAAGTTTTTTAGGTTTCTTTGTGCTCTTTTTAATGTTGCACTTATTTCTAGCAGGTATGACTACAGAGGTGACTAACCTAGTGTTTCTTGCTTCCTTTGCTGGTCTGAGCATCTCTGTAATGTTGGGCGAAGGTCTAGCAAGCGAACTATGCGCAACAAACACTCAAGTCTCTGCCGACTGACGTTCCTGGGCCAAGTGGACCCAATCAACTACCTCGCCACTTGGTTGGTACCCCACCACAAGTTGCTGCAATAAGCTTCTAATTAACGGGACGTCATTCGCCTTCAAAGCAAAGTTTAAGGAATTCAGGTGTCCTTGCAGCTGATCCCAAGGTATAAATTTTTCATGGGCTTTTAATATGCGCAGGTGTTGCGTGGGTTCAGGGTTATCGCCGATCAGCAGTTCTTCGAACAACTTCTCGCCTGGACGTAACCCCGTTACCTTGATCTCAATATCGCCAAACGGATTTTTTTCAGTTTTGATCGACAGGCCAGATAGCTCCACCATGCGGGTAGCGAGGTCGTAAATACGCACAGGCTCGCCCATGTCAAGCACAAAGACGTCGCCCCCCGATCCCATTGCTCCGGCTTGGATGACGAGTTGGGCCGCCTCTGGTAAGGTCATGAAGTAACGGGTGATATCCGGGTGGGTGAGCGTGATGGGTCCGCTATTTTTAATCTGCTCTCGAAACAATGGCACCACCGAACCACTAGAGCCAAGCACGTTTCCGAATCGAACCATCGAAAAGCAAGTCTTTGCAACAGTATTCGAATTGCTTACGTCATGCGTACGGATAACTGCTGGGGGCTTATTTTCGTTTAAGGCCTGAAGCACCATCTCTGCAAGCCGCTTGGACGCCCCCATGATGTTAGTAGGCCGCACAGCCTTGTCTGTGCTGACCAGAACAAAGTCCTGCACGCCGCTTCGAACGGCAGCATCTGCACAAACCTTGGTGCCCCACACATTGTTGCGAATACCCTCTGCAGGGTTATGCTCAACAAGGGGTACGTGCTTGTAGGCGGCGGTGTGGTAAACCGTGTGCGGCCTCCAAGTGTCCATGATCTCTTGCATGCGAACTTCATCACAGACCGAGCCAAGAAGAGGCACCACCTCGAGGTCCACTTTTAAAGAAACCTCACAAAGTTCTAATGCAGACTGGATCTCTTGGTGTATCTGATAAAGCGCAAACTCACTCATCTCGACCATCAGCAAACGTCTCGGCTGCGT
>JACCDO010373167.1_pt1 | contig 10237 bp, 8 predicted proteins | sample 7446101 | NCBI WGS metagenome assembly JACCDO01 (sample SAMN15323440, study PRJNA562643) | freshwater metagenome | isolation source: river surface water | place: USA:Blue River Watershed | collected 2017-08-16
ACCTCAAAAAAAACAAGAGAAAAATATTTCATATTCCATTTAGCAAGTTTCGTTTGATGGGAAAAGGAGTCGAGAAGGAGTACCAACGGCTCAACGACAGCCTGATTCTCGAGTCGGTTGGCTTCATGACCATGTTGAAGGAAGAGAATAATGTTGATTTTGCAGTACGAATAAGTAGAATCAAAGCGATTCACGTCATCAACGACCGACTCCTGCAGAACACTTTGTTTGTAAATAAGATGTAACACCTGTACAGGCGCCATGAATCTTGACGTGGTAGTGCTATTTCTCTCTTGACTTCACCACCTGCGTACACCTGAATGACCCACCTCCAAAACTCATCAGAAATTCCACGGAATTTCACCGATTTTAAATCTTGCAAACGGAAGTAAGAAGTGCGACAAGTTCGAGTGATTTATTGATTGGGTCAGCACGTAGTATCATAGGAGTATATACCCATGAAGTTGGTGCGATGGTCTCTGTGCCTTAGTATGGCTTTGGTTGCGCTATGGATTGGATACTACTTACATTATAGTCACAGCTCTAAGAATCTGCCCGATGATCCGTTGATGGAAAGCTCTTCGGATATAGCCAAGAAAATAGAAAGTTCTATATCTACTGCATCTGTATCTATTACTCCTGGACAGCCCGTCGTAATGATGCCGTTATACAGCAACGAAGAAAATGAGTTGCGTCGAGTTGATATTTCTTGGTCCCACTTCAAACGCATTCATAAAGAGGGTTTAAGATCAGCCAAAGACCCTTTGCGGGTGGACTCAAATGTGGTGAAATCGTTTATAATTTGCGCTGCAAACAATAGTTTTTCATCAGCTACTACAAAATGCGATGAAAAATGGGGATTGAAACTGATAACTAATTGGAAGAAGCAAATAAGCAGCAAAGGATTGTGCGAAGACGGCGCTCCGAGTAGAATCGTGTGTTACGACTCTACCGTTGCAGCGAGTGACAATGCTGACGTGAGTGACAGTACGAATAATCGTTTATGTATTTTCGAGAATGTGATGATGAATTTTAAAAGATCACGTCGCACGGTCAAGTCGGATGGGACGATACACCGGCAGTGGGAACGGGGATTTCTGTCTGCCGAGTGCGGCTATAACGCAGAAGACAACATAGGACCTCATCTACAGATATATAAACATGACATTGACGGCAGTGATGACGCAGTCTGCAATTACTACTTCAACGAGACCGTGCTGGGCTACAGCCACGATAACATCAAGAGTTTCAGCCATGTGATGTCCGACTATCTCAACGTCTGGACGGCCTTATGGGTGAGTGGCATGACGCAGTACACCAAAGACATTACATTCTTAAACATCGATGGACTCTACAAGGGCCACGTGTACGACGACCAGCCGAACCACTACTTTGCTCACTACGATGCCACCTTTCGTCGCGTCATCAAAGCCGCCGACTTCGGACCCAATAGCAAGGTTTGCTTCAAGAAGCTGATACTGCAACCGCGTCCCAATGTTCCCTATATAAGGGAGGGTTGGTGGCAGCCGCTACAGTGCGGTGTGTCGTCGCTGCTGCAAAAATGGAATTTGCATATTCGTCATCAGTACGACCTGCTGCGGGAGAGCGAGATCTCCACCAATAAGCAAGTTCAAGTGCTTGTGATTACGAGGCCGATGAAGGAGAATCTTAATGACGTGGCCACAAATTCAAGGGTGTTTCGAAATATCGAGGAAATAAAACGGGCTGTTGAAGCCACAGTGTCACCGTCAGTGCGTGTTGTCGTGCAAGATTTGAACGTCCTTAGCTTCAAGGAGCAGGTGCGACTGATCTCACAATCAAGTGTGATCATCGGTATGCATGGAGCGAGACTAGCCATGATGTCGCACATGTCCATAGGAAGCAAGTACTGCTGCGCTGTGATTGAAATAGTACCCGCCGGAGACTTTACCAGGATTAAAGGGTATGAGAACCTGGCGGCGCAGCTGGGAATAGCGTACAACAGACTAGAGCTGAGCGAGGCAAATACGTACCAAGTCTCCTCCTCTACCACTACTAGTGACATCGGCTCTACCGTGCCCATCGACAGCCTCAGTAGTATCTTACAGCAGGCAGTGCTACAGTTGACGGCAAAGCCATCGTGTATTATGAGCGAGGTTTTGCAGAAGATCTTCGCGTAGCAAGCAAGCAGACAAAGAGGGTGTGAATATTATACATTTGTTGATTTGTAACGGAACTTTACATAAAACCCAATATATTCTACTCCTTTATGGCACCGACCTGCTGGTCCTCTGGGGCGAGGCAAGCGGCGAGTTGTTGTTGCTCGAGTTCTTACTCATGGGCATATTTCGCGGATTAGGTCCTGGGCTAGCAGGCACGTACATGCCACGTCCAGTGCTCTGATATGCACTTTCGATGGGCATCTTGATCATCATGTCATTCAAGGCGACCTTGTCACCAGGGTATATGTCGGCCACACCTTGCAGCAACTCCCTCGCGCGCAGTCTGCTGGAGTTTGTAAGAGCAGTTGCCTCGGTGATACCAGCACTTGCAAGTAAATTTAATCGTCTCACACACCTATGAACGTCTGAATCATTCGATGCAGCGGCTACTTCGGACAAATGCTTGGTGCGGAAGCATATCATCGCCTCGGCCAACTCCTCCATCAACATCGTCATGTTGCGTCCCAGCCATAGTGATCCGCGCAGATACTCTTCGGATGGTTCTAGTCCAGCCTTGTGGTACGACCCACCTCCGCTGTGCGTGGGTCTATTGCTACCCGCCATTTTTGAATGCTTACCAATAGTTTCCAACGACACCAACGAGGCCTCCAAGAGCTTTTCTGTCGACACCGCAGTGATACTGGCTTTGCGTCTACTGTGACCATCCGTGAGCGCGCCTTGCATGCATAGTCTACGGTCGTGAGGCGCAATGTCAGCCTCAAAATCGGCTTCATCGAACTCATTGGCATCAATTGGGTGGATTTTCTCGATTCTTCGCTTTGGTCTGCCATTCAAGTAACGGGTTCTCTCCTTCAGCAACGCACTTTTCAAACGTTTCACTTGCTTGGTCTGCAGCACCTTGCGGTATGGCTTGGCTGCGTTCGCCTTGCGCTTCAGCTCATACATACGTTTCTCGTAGTCATCCCTTAGCTCGCCCAGGCGTCTCATCTCACGGCGGCACCAGATTTTATTCATTTTGCGCAAGAAATCCATGATTACACTAGGTGGTGCATGCGGGATTTTTGACGTTAAGAATTTCATTCCAGCGTTCGCTGCCTCATGAGGCACCCATAGGGTTACCTCGTCTTCAAATTTACCAGGTAATGGGAACGGATCCATGTTATATTGCTTCTTTAATCGCGCGAGATCCGCTGGGCTCAGTCCCACGGTGGCCCACGCATCGCTGTCTGTCATATTGCTGAACTCTTCCTTCAATCCACCTTTTTCTAGACTCTCAATAGATGTGCGTATGTCGAGCAAGGCATCGGCCTGATTCTTGTATTTGAAGCTTTTAAGGTTAGCACCTTCAACGGCTTGGTCGGATCCGATGCCAGTGAAACTCAATCCCTCCGACTCTTGCCAACGGCGAACAAATGGTGTCGATGCCGGATAATGTTCTAACAATCTTAATAATCGGGAGATATCACCTTTTAACACACCAATAGTGGCCTCTGAAGCACGCAACTTCTCGTTTGTGTCTGCCAAATTAGTCATATCGCGACCATACTTGGACAGTTGTTCAACTGCTTGGCCTAGCTCATTGTCACATTGCTGCAACTGTACTGTGGTATTATCACATTTAATTTTAGTTGCTCTATGCTCCAATCTAAGGTTTTCTAACGCTTCGTTAGCAGCATGAAGTCTAGACTCGGCACTCATTCGCATGGCTTGTTCATCAGCTGCTAATGACTCTAAATCTCGTTGACTTTCTACAGTTTTCTCATATTGTCCACGTAAAGTAGAGAAATCTAATTGTAAATTTCTTAATTGTTTGTTTTGAGTGCTTTCTATCTCCATGCGCTCTCGCAGAACAATCTCCAACTGCGTGTTAAATTCAGTTAATTCTCTATTTTCATTTCGAATTCTAGTTAATTCTTCGTTTTTAACTGATAATTGTGATTGTAGACTAAGAAACAATATTAAATGAGTGATGCAATCAAAAGGAGATATAAAGTAGGTCTACCTGACAGTGAGCGTCTTCAACGCTTCCAATTGACTCATTTGTCCTCTGAATTTGTTGTGCGCCTCCTGCAATAATCCAACTTTCTCCTTCAAATTATTTAATTCCTTATTTTTATCTTTTAAATTATTCTCCGCTTTCCTCCAACCGCGGTACAAGTGCAAGACATCGTCGTAGTCGACACTCACGTTCTCTTTGAGCTCCATATATCTCAATATGGGACACAAAGGACTACTATCAACACTATTTTTTGTGCAAAAACCTAAAATATAGCGGTTGGGACCGGTTTTTTATCCTTTGAAAGAGAGATCAAATCACTTTGACCCTTGAACAAGACTGTTCACCGCCTTGCCGCTGCACACGCTCTTTACTATCCCCTTACTACGACCTAAATAATAACAATAGTTCTAGCTCTTCTTTCAAATTCTCTCGATACCGGTACTCAATGTTTAACGGTCACCTTTGAAAAATTAGTAAATTTACTACGAGTAAGAAAAGAAGAAGTATCACAGGCTCGCAGAAAGACATCGTGATATGAGTTCTGATTTCGAAATTGAGAGCCCAGTGCAGCGCAAAGCAACAAAAGGAAGTAAATATTTGAGTAATTTTGGCGGCGACGATGATGAAGATGATGTTTATAATTACGAAGTTACCCAGAGCAAAGCGAATACAAACAAGAAAGGAGCAATAAATAGCTACCAGAAATCCCCAGTGAAGGGCAATGATAGAGGTGGTGGAGCGGTTTCTAAATCAACAAATGCATTGTACTCTAAGTCTAGCTCCAACGATGTTATGGATAAAGCAGCAATGATGCTTGCCAAGTATAATAACGTGAGTAAAAGTGTAGATGCATCAAACAATCAGTATTTATCTCGCAATGCGTCGAAATCATTTAATAAACTGCCTAGTAGATTTGATGAAGATGAGTTAAGTATTGGTTCGGATGATGATGATGAAGACGACGATGATGATGATGACAGTGACGAGGTTAATGACAGCAGTGAGTACGAACTATCTACCTCACGATCACTTAATTCAAAGAATAAGAATACAAACGCTAAAAGTAACCCAATCAATAAGCAAGCTAATATTAAAGCATCGGTGCCACCCAATAAAACGACCACAATACAATCATCACCACGTAGATCAGAAGTATTTGGAAATGTTCAATCAATTAATGACCTAGAGCAGAGTATAAGCATGGATGAGAGCGAAGCATATAACTCCTCTCTTAATATGAGCAACTCATATTCACGTCCATCTCCTGTATCCGCCGAGAAGCATGTCGCCGAGGATACGATCATTGACGAGGAATTTGACGACGACATCAACGACCGATACGGCATCGTCGCCAACGAGCCATCGAGCGACACCATCGAAGAGGCGCCTGCAGATGAACCCGAAGCGCCTAAAATTGTATCTTTTGCGGATATTGACAAAGTTGCAGGATGGAATGCAACTGTTGAGGTTCAGAAACCAGCAGTCGCACAAACGAGACAAGCAATACAGCCAGTATACTCGGAGAACGAGCCAACTGCTGCTAACAGATACAATAAACCAGTAAATCAGGACATGTCATCGTCTAATCCTACCCCATACTCATCATATCCACACTACCCTGCTCCCCCAATGCCACATCCAACGAATTCTCAAGAGATGCCTACATTCTACGGCCACCCAGGATACATGCTGTACCCACACCAGCCCAATCCCATGGCATTTTCAATGCCCAATTACTTCAACGCACACCCGCTACACAGTATGATGAGCACTAGCATGTCGATGATGTACCCACCCCAACCTCCAATGATGTCGATGTCTCAAAGTAGTAATTACAACAGCAGCGACCCAGTTATTATAGATTTATTGCGCGAGTTAAAACAAGCGAAGGAAGACGCCGCGTGGGCTAAGCAGAGACTGGCAGATATGATAACATTGGTGAATAAGAATAAGTCCAGCAAACGTGCGTCGTCACCATACGAAGAGTACTCGGAGTACGAGGAAGAATATTCTAATGATTTTGAGAGTTCAGTATTGAACAACTCACAAGACACTACTAAGAAGGAGAAGGAGAAGGAGAACAATAGAAAGGGTAATAACAGCCCCCATAGTAGTAAGATGCAGCCGATCCAACCCCAGCCAGTAGTCCCTACTCCCTATTATCAGGAGTCAACATTACGAATGAACAGTGCATTGGCTACCAGCCAAGATATGTTCCGAAAGCAATTAAGCTCGTTAAGAGAGCGCGTAAACACGATCAACAGCAATCCTAGCGCATTCAACCCTAGCAGCAGCAACAACAGTGCTGGTAGTAAGACAACACCTACTCTGCAGGAGTTGAAGAAGCAATTTGAAATCAAAAGAATTGAAAACAATAAGAAATTGGTCGAGTTGCTGATGCAGCAAGATCCCTCTTTGTCCGAAGTCCAGGCCAAACGGCTAGCTTCCGGCTATTAACTGTGTATATTGTTTAGTGTAGATATTTAACCACACCGAATCCGCGATGTCGACTATGCATCTGGCATCCATGTAACTGCTGACTGCACTCGGGGCGAAGCGCAGGCAGGAGTCCTGCGGCGGACCCGGTCCCTTTTTAGCGATCCGATCGGATTCCAGTTTCAGAAGGACTGCAGGCAGACACACGGTTGGAGATGTCAATTTACCCACTTGTCAACCCAGACCGATACGGACCAAACCTTGGCCATGCAAGCAGTGCTGGCTCTGCGCAGGCACGAGCATTTAAGAAGTTGGAGCAATTCTTAGAAAAGGACCCCAACTCTGCAAATCAAGAGTATAAGCAAACATTCTTCTTCGAGGATCTTTCGATATGTTTTCAGTGTATACTCACATCGCCTGAAGATAAAGAAGTGCGACCATTGAATGCAATGCTTCTCTTTAACTTTGGTTACCCTTTGTCGGGAGCAGAGTTTGTGGAGGGAGTAAAGCTATTAGGTAATATCATTATTTTCGTATTCAGCTTGATTCATTTACTTACTCATCTCATGTATCCATGACATTAATTAGTTCAGTACAAGGCGGACGTAAATCACGTTTACATGGACTTGAAGCCTATTCACAGTATCATGTATCGTAGATTCAAAGGAACATCAAGGGTTATCGAGCTACTTCTTTCGAATGGGGCTAATATCAATGACAAGAACTCAGCTGGTTCTACTCCTTTACATATACTTGTTGGCCGAAAAGAGCTTTGGAGGTTTACTACAGAGGGTTTATCTTCCGACGGAAAAGAGTCAATTTCATCGTTAGTGAAATTAGTACTGAGAAAAGGAGCATTGATAAACGCTCAAGATAATAAGGGCAACACTCCATTGCATTTAGCAGTAGAAGCTCAAGACGATGAGGCAATTTTGGTTTTATTGAGCAACAATTGTAATACTTCGTTGGTCAATGAAGCGAACCAAACGCCACTTGAACTAGCGAAGACTTTGCGTCAGTGCAACACGGTTATAATGGCGATGTTGGAGAACCCAGATGCCTTCGTGAAGCCGGCAGAGAAGGTCGAGGTCGAGGTCGAGGTTGGGGTGGTCGAGGTTGGGGTCGAGGGAACCAACCAAGTATAATGTAAGACTCGATAATATTTATATATTTCTGACTGATGTGTGTATCGGAATCTAGTCAATGTAAACATTAATAATTATTGTTGGCTTCTAGCGAACCATTGGCTTTCAACAAGTCTTGTCTTCCCGGGGTGAATATTCTTTATAGTTTAACATTGCAGTCCTACGGTCACGGCCTTAAGTACCGCTTTGATCCAAGTTGGAAATTCCAGTTCAGTTCCAATTCAAGGAGGAATGCAAGAGAATTTTGTTTAATGATGGTCCCCCTTCTGCTGCTTTGCCTGGCCTGGGTATGTATCGTGGTATCAGACAATCCTACAGCCATGGTGCCTCCAATAGAAGGACCCGATCCAGGTTATATTATCGCAGAGAGTGACGGTGGACTCAGTAACAGGCTGCGTGTACTAGCTGCATATATGTGGGTAGCTAAGGCAAAGTACAACAATTCACACTTAGTATTTATCTGGGATGTCAATGACGCATGTCCGGGACATTTCTTACAGGTATTTGAGCCTATACCTACAGTTGTTTTTGCCACAAATTCCTCGCGTTATGTACTTGATAAGAATGCAAAGCAGAATTACGAGAATTCACTAGCCGTTTTCACATGGACATTACAAATGAATGATATCCCTAAAAATAGATTTGGATTTCCCACGTGGGGTCAGATAGAATACAATATGTACTCCAGGTTCATACCGACTAATGTGATAATGGTGGCAGTTGAAGATTTCGTGTACAAACATAACATTTGTAACTCGTCTGCCATGCACATTCGAGTCACCGATTTGGCTGTTCATATGGCTAGGTAATACACTCATTCACTCTATCTCAGACACGCAGATTTACTCACTTAATATGTTAACAGGAAGAAACAAAGTGTTAATCTACAAGCATACTTTGACTATGTAGAAAGTCGCCCGCAAAACCAGTCGGTTTATCTGCTGACGGACAATCCAGAGACCCAACGACTGTTTCTGGATAAATACGGAAGAGATAAGATTCTCGTGTACGCAGATATCAGCCACATCAATAGCAGCAGCAATAGCAGTAGTGTTAGTAGTGTTGGCGATGGAAACAGACACCACCATCGGCGGCACCATCATCGACACTCCAAGCTGCATTCAAATCACACTAAAATTGCGGACGATTTCCGCTACACCACTATTGAACACACATTGATAGATATCTTGATAGCCGCGCACAGCGCAGACTTCAAACCTGCGATCTACTCGAGCCTGTCGGATCTAGTTAGGACATTTAGCAACATAGGCAAGAGTGAGCGAGGGTTTTGCTCGCACCACGAGTGAGTAGCGAGAGCACGCCTTTGATTTGGTTTTATTTTATTTTATTCTTAATTACAGTTCTTCGAGCACACCGTCCTTGCCATCCCACGCGACGACTTTGCTTATTTTATAATCTTTTTTCGCCAACTTGGTGATCTTCTCGCTGCCCGCTAAAACTCCGTTCAAAAATGACTTAATATTCTTTAAATTCCACGACAACTTCAAGGTGGAGTAGACCCCCTTATCGTTGGACAACACAGAGATTGTGGGGTAAACACTATTGACGTCTAACACCGACTCCAGCTCTTCATGTGCACCTCCTTCGGCCCAAACAAAGTTGAAAGGTTTTCCTCGGAACTCTTTTGTGATATCCGCGAACGTGGCCAGATACTTGTTGCGTCCATCAGCACCTGTATCAAGGATGTGAGGGACGAACATGAACACGCAGATACGCCCATTCACTTCGCACGAGTCCTGGTATACACTTTTACTGACTAGTTGTGGCATTGGAGGAGGAACGCCAGCCGTGTCTAATATATTCAATGCGTATTGTACGATACCAGCTGATTCACGAGGACCTTTGTAATCATCCGCTTTGTTCTTCTTGCCAGGAATAAACACCTTGATTGTTGGGTACCCTTTGACACCATACTGCTGCGCTAATGCGGTATGAACCGTTGCATCTACGGCACCAAGCTTGACGGATCCTTTTAATTGTGATGCAGCGACCTCCCACTCAGGCGCCAGTGCCTTACAGTGACCACACCATGGAGCAAAGAATTCTACTAGCCAAACATCATTTGACTCCATTACTAACGCATTAAAATTCAAATCAGTCAACTCGATGACGTCACTTTTTGAGCCTTTGCTACCCGAATTACTATTTGATTTAGGTTTACTTTCATTACTACTACTTGATGTTTTACCTTTTTTTCGGTCTTTTACTAACTGATTAACAGCTTTCATACTTTCAGTAACAATAGCATCAGCTGTGCGTTGGCCTTGATAATCAACAGGATTCTTCTTATCACTACCGAATACTTTAATTGTAGGAAATCCTTGAATACCATATTTTGATGCTAATCCTTGTTCTGTAGTTGCATCCACTGCAACCACTTTGACCACATCTTTGAGTACACCGGCTGCTTTTTCATATTCAGGTTCCAATGACTTGCAGTGTCCGCACCATGGAGCATAGAACTCTACAATAAC
>JACCDO010654153.1_pt1 | contig 10237 bp, 5 predicted proteins | sample 7446101 | NCBI WGS metagenome assembly JACCDO01 (sample SAMN15323440, study PRJNA562643) | freshwater metagenome | isolation source: river surface water | place: USA:Blue River Watershed | collected 2017-08-16
AGAAAAATTTGCGGCCGGTCCCGAACTTCTCCTCTGTAAGTTGCAGAGACTAAGTTGATGTTGCGAATCAGCGCTCATTCTTGTCTTCTCTTGTCGTCTTTTGCTCAATCTGTATATTCTTTTGCTTGATTTAAAACCCTTTGAAAGAAGGACGGCCCCGGACCCAGGCCAGACCCAAATGTGACTCTTGAGACCAAGTATAGTGAGTTAAAGGAGACAGAAGTCCTTACGGTACTTGGCTTGTTGAATAATCCGATGGATAAGGAAAAGCAGCGCGAAGCTGCAGGGGTTGATTCAGTAACTGATTATGTGGAGGAGAAAGAAGCTGGTGGAACAAAAGCACAAGAGTCCTTATCCCAGTTATCCAACACTGAAGAGACACAAAATGTTTTGATTTTAACCAAAGAATATGTTGATTCACTCGTGGAAGAATGTGATTTGTCACGACAACAAGCTGAGAAGCTGTTGACAAAGCATCAAAATAATTTGAATGATGCAATTACTGACTACATTCGTGGCGTCAAGAGTTAATAATGATATAGTTAGAAGCTGTTATTAGATTTGTATTACCATGTACATTATAATTCAAACTTATATTTATTATCTCATTATTTTTGCAGTAACTGTAAGAGTCTACATGTAAAAGTTACTGACCGTAGACCATGGTTCTGGCAATTTCTGCTTGCATGCAAATGTTGATGTTATCCGCCCTTTCCCATATATAATTTTTGTTTTCACAAGAAACGATTTCTTCTGCTCATTCAACCTTTCTTGTGCCATAGTATCCAGTGAAGATCTAGCTGTGTCAACGGACTTCTTCCCACTAGTAACACTACTATTATCTCCAGCTGAAGCAATCATATCTTGCACATTCTCTAATGCTTTTTCACTGCCTTGTAAATCCCGCAATCTTTCTTGTTCTTTCTTATTCGCCCTCTCTTGGATCATTAGTTGTATGTCATTCATAAGTACATCAGGTGGCACCAACTCCTTGTCAACAAACCTCATACGTCGGTCCTTATTCACTGTATCAACTTTCTCTTGTTTAATATTTGCCAATCTGTTTTCCATCTTGTTTGAACTTGATTTAGCAACGGCTAGTTCGGCTAGTTCTCTCTCGGTTAGTGGTTTAATAGGTACCTGGGCAAAAAGCTCTTCACGTGCGGTGCCAGCGATCTTATCTAGTGCCTTCGTGTACGCACCAATAGTATTTATCGGGACCTTCTGTGCTTGCCCACCGAACCTTCGAGTGGTTGATGTCTGCGTATTCACCATATCGAAATCTTTTCCTTGTGATGAAAGGATGCGGCGAGTGTTTCCCTCTTCTTCCGTCCCTTCATAAGGTGCAACCGCGTGTCGCAACGGCAGTAACATAGCTGATGAAGTTGCTGGCCTCTTTGTAAATTGATTAAATTTCCCGTCTAGAATAACTAATTGAGCTAGTTTCATTCTGCGCTCTTTCAGTCCACAGCTAGTGCGAGGTCGACTCCGTTGCATGAAGTCGTCGATCTCATCGAGGTCAGCCACGGCAGATTCGTTATCCATTGCAATATCAGATATAATCGAATTCTGCTCTAAGTTATTGATGCTTGACGGCGACATTACTTGCTTGTTGTTGCCAATAGAAGATACTATTGACTCGGTGTCACCAATCAAACCAACCTTGTCCTCGCCACGCGACACTCCTAAGAGGCCAACCTTGTCTTCACCACGCGACACTCCTAAGAGGCCAACCTTGTTCTCACCACGTGACACTCCTAAGAGGCCAACCTTGTCCTCACCACGCGACACTCCTGTTAGCCCTTTTCCTCCCTTGTCTTCTCCACTTGTTCCAGTTCTAGGGCGGGGTTCTTGGTTCTTTTTCTGTGGTAAATCACGGGACGAGCCACCACGAGCATACTCTCCCCTCGAGTATGGTCTTGGTGCAGTTGGAGGGCGGTCAAATGGTACTTGAAACGTGTCTTCTGCATTCGGATCCCTCTTTTGATTCTGTTCTTGGTCCTTATTCTCTGCCACTATATCCTTCTTCTTCCTCGCTACCGTATCGCGGTAGTAACCCTGATCATCCAAGTCCTTCAACTTGGTTAGCTTGTCATATATCTTGTGTTCATCGCAGTACTTCTTAAAGAACTTCCAGTCTGTTTCCCATGGCAACGGGACCTTGTTCTCTTCAAACATCTTCGAGTGAACATAACTTTCTCGCAGTAACTTGTCATCAATAGGGTAAGTGGTTCTCACCACCCGGTCCACTTCATTCAAGCTTTGCTCCATATCCAGCTCAAAAATCACCTCTTCCGCTGACTTTTGGTTGGTTAAAGGTCGATTATATTCACGAAAAAATTTCCTCCAAGTAAGTGTAAAGTCAGCATTGATGTAGCTCTTCTGCACACCTTGCCACTTGTTGAGGACGTACGCAATCTCTTGGCGATCTAGTTTCTTAGCGACGTCATAAGCTGTCTCGCCGTTGATGTCAATGATTTGATGGTTCGCTTTAAATCCCAGAATAAGTAAAACAGCTCGTAGATGACCATAACGGGCAGCTATGTGCAAGGGTGTTGCACCTTGCTGGTCCTGCACGTTGGGATATCCACCATATAACAATATCTTGTGAATAATCTCACAAGTCTTGTTCTCTTGCTCCAACCGCTCTTCTTTCGACCGACCGACTGGGTTGAAGTTGTGGAAGTACCACGCATCATGCAATGGGTAATTACCTAGAGAATTTTTTAATTCGGGATTTGCTTTATACTTTAGTAACTCTGTTAGTGTAACCAGGTCACCTTTCCTGACACATACGTGCAGAGCTGAGTCGCCTGTGTCAGGGTCTTGATAGTCAATTGTCGTAAACCCTGATGTCATGGCGAAACCAATGTAGTTGTGTCTTCCAGCGCATACGCTCTTGTAAAAACGATGTATCTCGTGAATGCTATCGGTGCAGGGCTTGGGTGCTCGCAGCACTTCATGCTTCTTGTCTAGCACGCCTTCGATGCTATCAAACGGTTGTCCGATTCTCGTTTTCATCTCAATTCCACTACTTAACTCAATCATTTTATCTCTTATTTTCCTTCTAGAATTACGTTTATTAGCGTAGGTTTGCATGGCACCTTCAAACCTCTCTACGTCCGCTTTCTTATCAGCGAGATGTTTCAACTCACGATTAGACTGGGTGCCAGGTGTTACATAATTCTTGGAATCAAAATATGTGATGTGATGTTTTCCCATGAAGTCGGTAGAAGTCCACTTATGAATATATTTCAACCCTTGTCCTGCCAAAGGATTCTTATCCTTTTCATACACCTTTTTAAGCAATGATCCCGATGTTGCACTCATCTTTCAAGATATACTAGTTTCTCAATAACACCAAAAGTTAGTTTTTACTTCTCTTTCTGAATAGCCCACTGCTCTCAATAAAACAAGACACAAATTTCACTCAACCTTATTCTTTAGCTAGCACGCTTATACCTGGTAGATGAACTGATGGCATTTCAACTTTAGATATTCATCAAGTCTGATGGTCTTGTGTATCGCTGGAACTAGGGACAAGTCGCCGACAACTTTCCGAGAAAACGACGGGTACCGGTGTCCGGAAAGAGAAGAAGAAGGTATAATTGTAGTCTACATTATGTTACACTTTGGTGCTGTTGCCGATCACTAGCCGCTCGCTTCTTGGCTTCTTTTCGCTCAAATATCTCGCGAATTGCCGCTGATTTCGCTGCTTAAACTCATTTATTTCATCAAATTTCTCGATATTTTGCACCTCTTCTTGCACCTCCTCTTCCGACATGACGTTGTAACCACTCAACGCATCATATAACTCCCGCCTATCCTCATCTGACTTGGAGTCGAAACACTTCTCTGGATAGGTTCCCTTCCAGTACTCCAAATCATCCTCCTTGACGTACGGAGTCATGTAATCCCAGTTATCTTGCCACACTTTCAATGCGTACAAATTTGGCCAGTAATCAAACGAGTTGTGATAGGCGTTCTCCGCGTACTCGTCCAACAGCGCGTACAGCTCCGTCTTCACAGAGACAACCGTCTCATCATCGGTGTTGTTCCATAAGTTCACCTGTTCATAGGGATCGTTGTAGAGGTCAAACAACCAGTAAACAAAGTCGCCATCTGTATTCGCACTTGATGCGCATCTGGTTTCCGTGGTGATCGCATCGTCGTCTTCCAAGAACGTCTCTGGCTCGTACCATTGCGCGTAAATACTACTATTAAAGGTGTGAACTAACTTATATTGTTCATTTCTAACTGCAAAAGAGCCGTTGATATCCATCTTGAAATTATATCGATCGACAAGGTAGTAGTAGTTGTAAAGCATCTTGGTGCGAGGGCTATCCGTCTCGTACAATATCGAGTCCAAGTGGCTGACTCCGTCCAGCTCATAACCGGTTTGAGGGGTGTAGGAAGTGCCTGTCATGTCTAGAATAGTAGGAAACCAGTCGGAAATGTGAAAGATATTGTTGTACAACGAGCCGCGCAGTGCATCAGGGAGCAACGGGGACCATATAAATGCATCCACTTTGGTTCCTCCTTCAAAAAGGGATCCTTTGGTGCCACGTAACGGACCGTTCTTACCTCCCGCACCATAGCAACCGCCGTTATCAGATGCAAATATGATGACTGTGTTATCTATCATTCCTTTGTCGGTTAACGCGTCCATTATATCCCCGATTGCGCTATCCATCAAGTTCAAGGCCATCGCATACTGTCGCCGCTTCCTGCCGGTAACTTCTGATGTTATCTGGTCGTATATATCCGCATCAACATACTCCTTTGGGATGCCTTTCTGGTGAATGTTCACATCAGTGAAGGGATCATGCACGGCTTGCCACGCCATATACAAAAACATGCTCTCACTAACGTCGTGGTTGCTTATGATTTCGATCGCTTTGTCGCGGTAAAAGAAGGTGGAATAAGTGTGAATATCGTCTGCTCGGTAGATATCGTAGCAGTCACTCGTGCTGTTGATCATGTCCTTGAAATGAGTATGATCAGGATTTCGTTTGGACCAATAGTAACTCTCGCCGTTGACGTATCCCGTGTAAGTGTCGAATCCACGCGCAGTTGGTAGCATTCTTGGTGAATAATGACCTAAATGCCACTTACCGAACATGTGAGTTGTATATCCATCAGCTTGTAATACCTCGGCGATAGTTGTCTCGTTATAGTCTAAGCCCCAAGGTATCGCCGTTTGGACCATGGAGAACTGCATACCAATGGTCAGCGGGTATCTACCCGTTAAAAGGGATCCACGAGCTGGTGTACACACTTCTTGTGCGTAAAATTGATTAAATATTATGCCATCCGACGCCAAGTCATCTAATATTGGGGTCGCAAAATCTAAATCATAGTTTTCATATCCTACCGAGTTCCACCCCATGTCATCGGCTAGAAATATGATAATATGTGGCTTATTACCAAATTGGTTGTAATCATCATCAACATAAGAGGTATAATCACTTGTACTTTTCACTACTGATATTATTGACAAGGTGATAACCGATAGTGCAATCACTGCAATAACTAACCACGACAATGGCCTCGTCTTAATACTTGTACTAAGCCCACCTTCTACTTCGAACTTAGTGACTGAAACACGAGATGGTAACGGAGAAATAATCGCTTCCTCCTCACGAGAAACCTCCTTATATTCAGGTTTGCTACTCCATAGCGCACCGTAAGAGAAGAACCCGCTAGACATGCGCACTACAAATACCTATATAACACACACCCTTTCTCTATAATGTTCCTCCCCCTTTATATCATGGGGGTGACCCGTCGGATCAATAATTTACTCTCTCGAGTCACGAAAGTCTTTGCTAGGCCGCTTTACTTTTGGCCGCTGATTTCATCGAATAAACTCTAATAAATACTGATATGTTTCGCATCGACGTTAGTGTGGCGATTGTACAGTATAAGTGGTGCTACTTCGCTAACTACCGGCGTGTGGCTTTGAACTTCGAGGAGTTGGAGGGCCGGTTAAAATATCTTGCTCATAGTCCCACATACAAACCATGAATATTGGACTGTCCGTACTAGTTCTTCTTTCAATGTTGATGATGATACGAGGATACACACGTTTTCCATTGTCTCTTTCAAGGCGATATGTATCTTCGGTGAAAGTAACTTCGGATAATGCGATGGAAAAGGATGAACAAGTAAGTAAAATTGCTGAGAGGATAGGTATCAAAAGAATAGATCGACATATATTCTTATGCAGTGACCAAACTAAACCAAAATGCTGCAGTAAAGAAGACAGTCTTGTTTCGTGGGAGTATTTAAAGAATAGATTAAAAGAGTTAAATTTGGTTGGTAATCTTGCAGCTGCAAGCAATGTAGGTCGCACAAAAGCGAATTGTTTACAAATATGTGTCAATGGACCTATTGCAGTTGTTTATCCTGACAAAATTTGGTATCATTCATGCACTCCAGAAGTTTTGGAGGTTATTATACAAGAGCATTTGATACAAGGAAAGCCAGTAGAGAAGTACATGATAAAATAGAAGTATCAACGGAGTAATATGAAGCGCTGATTCAATATATTGCGAGTCCTATATCCTTTGCCTTGACTAAACTTTTTAGATATCCGGGCATATTTTTTAGGTTTAATATGCATTGAAGTTAAGTTTACTCCTAGTCTTGCAATACTATTTCCTCAAAACTAATTTAGAGATAATATCCTATGGTGGATCGAATCACCATCACGCAGGCGTAACACCACACAGCCAAGTGGTTACGCATACCATCACGTTCTGTTGTATATATATAATTCGCCAACCTGAATGATGCTTCAATTGGTGTACACAGATACGCCTCCGTTTTGGTGATACGATCCAACGTAGGAAGTTATTTCCAAAGAATACGTATGCCAGGGTATCTAAACAAGCTAGCAGATGCTACGAAATCAAGACTACGTGACCTGCTAAGTGAGTCACGACCATGTACTGACCTGTTTATGGTGTAACTAGACTACTGTGTCCGTACCCTTCTTCTGCTCTCTCCACACCCTCGTCTTACTCGGCCCTTAAAAACTTGGAAACTTGAAGAACGCACTCCCTAGTGCATGACTCCCCCGTCTTATCCTTTTCCCCTTCGCTGGTTCTGCGTATACTTATCGACACTGCTTTGCATCATGGCATTCTGTCGTAGCTATTCATTCCAAAGAATGCTTTATTCACCCTTCGGCATACGGCATTATACGCACCGTCGCCGCATTAGTAAACCACTTGATGAACCACGCAAACCACGGATAATCATTGAAAGTAGACCATTAGACACTCTTAAATCGTCCGTTAGTGACGTAGCAAGCAATAGCGATGAACCAGATAGGCCATTTACGTTACCATCAGGTGATACCATTTATTTCATCGTCTCTTACTATTCAATTACTCATGAATACTATCTAACAGGTGAATTTAGACCAAAACAATCATTAGGACAAAACTTTTTAAGTGATCAAAATTATGTAGTTAAAATTGTAAATGAATTGGTAGATAACTCTGAAGAAGGTCGATCAGTAGTAGAGATAGGACCAGGTCCAGGTTCATTGACAAGAGTATTACTACAAAAATATCCTAAAATGACGGCGATTGAGATCGATCAAAGAGCCGTTAAGTTTCTAAACGAGAAATTGCCTTCATTAAATGTGATACATCAAGACGTCTTGACTGTGGACTGGCCGAATATAGCAAAGGAGCGAGATGGTCCCGTGAATATTATTGCCAATTTACCTTATCACATCGTGTCGCAGGTGCTGTTTACGTTAGCGGACTCGCACAAAGCGATCAACAAAGCTATCGTCACCACGCAGTATGAGGTAGCCGAGCGCATTGTAGCAAAGCCATCAACAAAAGAGTATGGTATCTTAAGTGTTGTGTTTCAACTCTATGCAACACCTAAAATGAACTTCAAAATCCCTCCTACCGTCTTCTATCCACAGCCGAAAGTTGACTCTGCATTAGTAACTATTGACTTCACTAAACCCCACCAAGGGATTTACAGCGTAGATCCGTTGTACTTGAAGAAGGTTATTCACACAGCGTTTCGTCAGCGAAGAAAAATGCTTCGTGCGTCATTGAAAGAAGTTATTAATGCAGATGGGCTCACTTTACCTGAGAAATGGGCTCAATTGCGACCGGAGCAGTTGCATCCAGCTCAATTTATTGAGTTAACCAATGATTTGTACCAGAATAGCAAGGTCAGTTACAGCAAGCGCGCTGACCTTGTTACCGCGTCCGACGCGACTACTTACACCTCGGAAAAGCCACATATATGGCGGGAAAGCAAGCACAAAGGGGAGAAACAGACGGAAAATATGAGCTGAATGTATACTAATTACACTGTTGAACACTTCTTACATGTCTTGCGACCGCCGCACACTTGCTATTCCTTCATTGACCACGTGGGACTCTGCTGCGTCCATCGACACCCTACTCATCGGTGGCTTGGTCTGCGCATATACATAAGGAGACATCATCTGTTGACTGTCTTCGATAGTTGACAACGAGTCGATACTTAGCTCGTGTGCAATAGGAAGTAGTGGCGCAGCTTGCAGCGTTGGGAAGTTGAATAAATCGTCAGCTAGCAGCAGACCTGTCTTGCTTGGCTTCTTGATAGCTGAAGCGGAGGAAGGCCGGTTGTGAGTAGCAGTATCACTGCGTGTGGAACCCTTGGAACGGTTACTTTTCATGGTTGCTGAAGCGGATTGAGGTCGACTACTAGCTGCTGCTGCTGCTGCACTCTCCGCTTGGCTGTGCATCTTGACGTATGAAGAGATCGTCCCACCTTGACCCTTCACTAGTGTTATGGACACGGGACCACTGGGATTCACAGGTTTAGTAGCTGTAGCTGCACTCAATGATACCGGCACAAGGTTAGGAGTAACCACGGGATCCACTCGTTTCTTCTTCTCTTCAACCACTACATTCTCCGCCGTTACTAACTTACTTACTATCTCATCACCTCGTTTACCAAACGACTCTCTTCTTGTAGGGATTACAGCTGCAGCAGGTGGTTGCTTGACCTTGTCACCACCACCGCCGCCGCCGTACCGACTAGGAAGCTTGATCATGCTGCTGCGGTTGCTGCCTCGACCGGGCATAAACTCTAATTTAGAATCAATTTTCTCTTGAAATCTATTCTTATAAGCGCGGGATTTATCGTTGTCCACACCCGTTTCAAAGACGTCGTCATTCTCTTCATCTGGCACCTCTTCCTCTGCCTCGTTAGCACTTACTAGTGCGGTAGCTGCAGCAGCTGGCTCACCCTTGTCATCTCCTCGAGATTTCCCTGGTTTACGCACAACCTTGGGGGTGTGGGTATACTTGCCGTCATAGTCCATGTCCTCGTTATGCAGCACCAGCTTGACCCGTTGGTGATCCAAGAACATGTACAACTTGTAGCAGCTGGAGCACACCGGGACCGTCCGATAGAACTCGGTGAACTGACAGGATCCTATTGCATCAGCGTAGATCAGGCGCCGGTAGATGGTGTTCATAGAGTCCCAGGCCCGGCTGGGATCCTTGCGGGACGCCGGTTTCTCAAGTCCCATCAACACCGCAAACGTCAGCTCTTCATTACACTTCTTGGCTACTCTTGTCATCTGATTACGAGCAAAGAATGCGTATACTTGGTCCTCTTCAACGTTATTTTTCATGGATTGCCACATGATCGCCTGCTTGTCGTCACCCACTTGACACCCCACAAATCTTGCTTCTTCACGTGCTAATATAACGGATTTATACGGGATTTTACGGATCATGTTGCTACTACCGCTCTGGAAGCGGTCCACATCACTGTCATACACATTCTGAATAAAGAAACAGTAATCCCCGGTGCAACGGATAGTAAAGCCGGTATCCCTAGGTGGTTTCACCACACGTCGCAACTGTCGGATCTCTTTCTCACTCAAATTATACTCTTCTTCATACTTGCGGAAGGCGGCCTCGGGATCCCGCGTGACGTGCGGCGCTGTGATTGGGCGGCGTTTCTTGTAAGTTGAAGCAAAATAATCAAATTTTTCAGTTTTACGTTCATCTTGAGAAAGGATAAGCATCTGCTTCTTGGCGGCTTCCGTGTACATCATGTAGTGCTGAATGAGTAGGTGAGTGAGTGAGTAGGTGAGTGAGTAGGTGAGTGAGTAAGTAGGTGAGTGAGTAGGTGAGTGTGTGAGTAGGTGAGTGAGTGAGTAGGGGAGTGAGTAAGTAGGGGAGTGAGTACCTTGATGTCG
>JACCDO010544091.1_pt1 | contig 10236 bp, 9 predicted proteins | sample 7446101 | NCBI WGS metagenome assembly JACCDO01 (sample SAMN15323440, study PRJNA562643) | freshwater metagenome | isolation source: river surface water | place: USA:Blue River Watershed | collected 2017-08-16
ATGTATTTTAACAAACAAGAATTAATGCATAAACAGATTGTAAATCTAATAAAAAGAATTCAACAAAAGCTTTATACTTTAGAACAAAGCGGAAATAATTATAGATTTACTTTTGTGGAAACTTTTTTAACATTAGACAATATTTTTAATCTAACTAATAAGCAATCGTTGAATGTTGATACTTATTCTGAATTGGCTACCTTACCTATTGTCTCGTCAACTTCTTTAAAGATAAAAGATATTGCTATTGGTTCTTCTAGCAATGGTTTAAGCGGAGAAATTAATTCATTAAAAAATGCACTTTTAGATAATTTAATTGATGGAAGTGTATCTACTGGTTTCTCTTACTTTAAAACAGAAACTGGACCACTTATTTTAAATTTAATATTTAGTTTATCTGAAGAATCTATAGTTAATGAAATCAGAATTATGCCATTTGAAATATTAGGCAGTGCTGATTTTTATATAAAAGATATTTTGTTTTTATCAGATTTAGTTCAAATCTCCAATCCTGGAACTTCCATTAAAAAGTTATTAAATGAAAAGCAGCAATCTTTTAAAATTAAAACTAACACTAGTGAATCTCAAAATATTATAAAGTTTCTACCAGTTAAATGTTCAAAGATAAGTATATTTTTTGAACAAAAAAATTATTTTAAATCATCTACATCTAGTTTAAAAGTTTACAATATAGGTATTAAAGATATTGGATTCTACAAAACAAAGTACATAGAAAAAGGTACCGTAGAATCTACTGTTATTTCTAATGTAGAAAATTTCAATTCTGTTGAAAGTTGGATTGATATTTATCCTAGATCTAAAAGCCTTTACAATTATACTTTAAAATATACTGAAGATAATGGTGGCCAATATAAGCAGTTTGATTTTGAAAAGAATTTACATAAATCAACTTTGAGTTTCTTAGATTTTAATGCAAAAGATTTTAAATATGAATTTGAATTAAGTAGAAATGAAGAAGGTTTCTTAACAGCTGATAATTATGAAGAAAATATTAGTTTGTTTAATATTTTCTGTTTCTCAAGAAGAATTAATTCAGGTTCAAGTCCAGCTTATATAGACTTTAAAAATGTTTTTATAGAAGACACTTTAAAGGTTGCTGAAACAAAAATTGCGAATATAACTAGTGATAATAATAAAAGTTTAAAACTTGGTTTAATACTACCTGGTAGTAATGTAATAGATTTAATTTTTGATTTAAAATTCTCTTTGAGAGATTTTAAAATTTTAATTTCTGATCTATTAATTTATTGCGATAATATACTCTGGGAAAGAGTTAACACTTTAGAAGAATTAGAATACAGCAAATATTATCTTTATCCAGATCAACAAAGAATACATATTAAGTACACTAATGATCCTGGTTTTAAAAAGTTTAATTTTAGAATTAGACCTAAAAATTTAATTCTAAAAAAGATTAATAATGGTTTCTTTTGTGAATTAAATAGTGCTTTTGATTATGATAAAAACAATATAAGAATATATCAATACACAAATAGCACTCAAGAAATTGACATATTTCCACCTGGTGATTTAGATGGCTATTATAACTTATCAAAACAAAACATTACAGATGTAACTTTTCAATTGTTGACTTCTCAAGATGGTTCAACTTTTGATTTAGTTCCAAATAGAGATGATTTTCTACTAGATGCTGAAACTGGATCAATGCAAATTTTTTCTGAAGAGTTAAAGAATTCTTTTTTACAATGTAAGTATTATTTTAAGGATAAAATTGAAATTGAAAAAGATGCTTTTGAAATTTATTTTAAAGAGAAAGATGCACTAGGTTTTTTCTTTTCAGATTCTCAAATAAATTTATTTAGAGAAGTTGATGTAGAAACTTTTTATGATTCTAGATTTGTTAGATTATGTAGATTCCAAAAGAATAACTACATTAGAGGAAGTGTTAGTATAGATAGTTTATTTGGGAACCATTACTCAGATACTGATCCAGATATTGTTTACTTTGCAAAGAATCCAAAAGAAGTAGATTACATTAATGGCTATTTAGAATTTCAATCTTTAGATCATTTGAATGAAAAATTAAATGATGAATATTTTGATGAGAATGATTTATTCGAAGAAGATTATTATAAATTTATATTTAGAATTTCTAGAATTCCTTTTGATGATCAAGTTTATAATGTAGATGCTTTAGATTCTAGAGGTAACTTAATTACCAATTTAAAACGCACTGAAAATTTAACATTACAAAATATAAACCAAACAATCGATCCTTCAATAAGTAAAGGATATTACAATCCTGAATCGTTACTATGTGTAATTTTAGTAGATAAAAGAATATATTCTAATCACAGTAATAATTTCACATGCAGGTATTCTTCTCAAAAGAATACTGAGCAGCAATTTTTTAAATATTCGATTGATTATGAAAAATGTATTTTGTATACAAACAAGCCTTTGAATAGTAATTTAAAAATAAAAGCATTAGTATCTGATCTATATGCCGAATATTCTTTGATTAAATATTTGAAGAAATGGGAGTATGATGCCGCTGACAACAATATTATTATTCAAGATTTAGATGAGATTAGTAATGAAGAGAAGTCTGTTAAAATCTTTTATAATCAAAATAAAGATGGTATAAACATAGAAGCGCTAAAAGAATATTTTAGTCCACTTCTATATTCTATTAATCTAGGGTTTAATTAAATGCAAAATCAAAGTTTCTTTCAAACTGCAAAAGAATATGAAATTAAAAAGTTTCTATCTGAAAATAAACGATTGCCAACTCAAGAATATTTAAATGAAAAGATTTTTAAAGTTAAAAATCAAACTAACAAGAAGCTATTTGTAGATGGATTAAACGTTTATTTTGATTCTGAATTTGCTAGATTCCAGAATACAAATGAAGAAGTTTCTTCTTCTAATTTTAACACTATGTTGCATTTTATAACTAAAGATTTAGAAGTTTTAAGAAACGAATATTTAAGTTTAATAAGTAGCGTAGAAAATTATTTTAAAACAATTACAATGTCTCAAGACCGACATTATAAAAATTTAAAACTTTTAGAATTAGAAATTAATAAAGAACTTTTACTAAGTAATAAAAGTGATGCATTTACTTATGGTGTTGTTGAAAACTTCGACAATCATAATAACAATGTAGATTTTAGTAAATCTAGCATTTCTATTTTAGAAGATGGCAGAGTTACTTTAGGTTTATTAGAAGTTGAAAGTACAAGCTTTCAAAATGTAAATATAGACTATTTCTCTAGTAGTAGAACTGATGATATAGTAGATAGAAGAGATTTGTTTAATGTACGCAATATATTAAGTGAAGACGGAGCTTTTTTCGAACACATTGCTTACACCAGTAAGCAAGATAGCATTGTTGATTTTGCAATACATATCGCTTTAGATGGAAGTAATAATACCAGGATTGATAAATTAAAAGTTGTTTGTAGATCAAATAGCGGATCTTCAAAAACAAATATAAATGTTTATTATTCTTTAGATAATTCTACTTTTATAAAATTAGATTATGATTCAGATTTAGAACCTAAAAACGGTTCTAATTTCTTTGATATATATCAAGATTCTGTACGTGCAATTAAAATTGTTTTTACAAAAAGAGGCTATGATTATAAACGAGATAGAATTTATGGTTATGCATTTGGAATTGATTTCATAGGTATTACTAGCGCAAAGTATACTGTTGATAATGAATCTATACTTTACACTAAAGCATATGAAATTTTTGATGAAAACAATCAACCATATAACTTTACATTTGCTACTTTAAAACATGGAACTTGTTGTATTATACCTACTCAAACTTCTGTAAATTTTTATTTATCAAAAGATAATGTGAATTGGAAATATTGCAATATTGACAATGCTGGCATGGAATATGTGCAATTTGAAAAGTCAAATGACATAGTGCATGAATTAGTTATAGATGATTCTACAACTCCATATTTAATTACAAATAAGTATGTTTCTGTTTCCAATCCAGATGTAAATTATTTAAATAATATCAAAACAAATCTAGGAATAGAACTTCAAGATGATGAAGCACTTTTGAATTATTATTTTTCTAGCACAAACAATAATGATAAAAAAATAATTGAGTCTTCTATTCAATTGTTTAGAGACGTATCTGATATTAATGATGCTGAATCTGGTTGGCGTATAGTAAACAATAGAGCAGTTACTAACTTTGTTGTAGATGATTTAGATGGTATCTACATTGATGTTGGTGCGCATCCTTTAAGCGTAAATGGAAGAGAACTTTCTGGTGAAATTTATTTACCTAAAGGTGTGCATAAAATAATTAGCAATCAATCTCTTAATCTTATTATAGCTAAATTTATTTATTTAAATAAAAGTACTTTAAATAATAGTTCTAACTTTAAAAATTTAGATAAAGAATTTTATCCATACAATCATAGGTATTTAATAAAAGGTTATCCTTACAAGAATGGTTTCTCTGGAGAAAAGCCATATATAAAGAAAGGTAATTCTTTTAAATATAAATGTAATTACACTATAACTGAAAATTTTAGATTTGAAGAAAGTTCTAATTATGAAATCTTCACTTTAATAAAGAATGCTTATGGAACTTTTATTAAAGTAAAAAAGAATGCAAATGATTTAACAAAAGAACTTTTTAATTTAGAATATAAAAGCAAAAGCTACAATGAAACTCCTGAAAATAAATTGTATTTAAAGGCTGTTTTAAAAAGCTCAAATAAATTCATAACACCTAAAATAGATACAGTACAAATGAGGGTTATCTAAATGGCTTATATCTCACAATTAAATAATAAAATTTTCTCATATGCTTCTGGTAATATTAATATTGATAGCAAGAATGCTTTATCAGTAAATATTGCTAAAACAAAAAGCGATATTAGCTCTATTACTAATTATGTTAATGAAGTGCTTTATCCTTTGTTTCTAGGATTACCAAGCGGACCAATCTATATGGATCCCATACAATATGGTTTATCAGGAGCTTCTTTATTGAGTTATTCTATTGCTGCTGGGAATAATAGTAATCAAACAGGATTATATTGGTCAACAGCTAACAATGGTAGACCTACTACAATAAAAGAATCTTTTGATTTTATTTTAAATAAAGTAACTGCATTGGAAACCGCTGCTGCAATAGATCAAATAGAAGATACTAGTATTCAAGATCAGATTGATTTACTTTCAAAAAGAATCTATCAAATATTTTATGAAACTTATGGTAGTGAAAAATTAAGTCATCATTTAGCAACTACTGATGAAGATGCTTTAGTACCAACGTTTACTGCATCTTCATTATTGTATCAAGTATATAGTCAACTCATTACTGGTCAAAATTCTGGAAATTTATCAATATTAGATAACTCGTCTCATGTTGGATTTAATTTAAAAATTAACAAAGCTGCAATTGAATTAGAATTAAACGATTTATTAGATGTAACAATTGATACACCTTTAAATCATGAATCCTTAGTATTTAATGGTTCAGAATTTGTTAATAAAGTAATTTCTTTGGCCGATGATACTACTGGTAATTATGTTGAATCTATTACTGTAGCAAGTGAACTAGTAAAACAAATTACAAACGATGCAATTCATAATAAAACCATAAGTATTAGTTTAGCTGAATCTGGAGTTACTGCTGGAACTTATACAAAAGTAATAGTTGATGAATTTGGTAGAGTAACTGATTCGTTAGAAGCAACTACTTTACTTGATTATGGTATTACTGATGCAATTAATAGTTCAGAAAAAGGTCAACCAGATGGGATTGTTCCTTTAAATTCTTCAGGATTAATAGACACCAGCTATCTTCCTTCTTATGTAGACGATGTTTTAGAGTATACTGATCTTGCAAGTTTTCCTGCAAGTGGATCTGTTGGTAAAATCTATGTAGATTTAGCTACTAACAAAATATATCGTTGGTCAGGCACTACATATATTGAAATATCTCCAGGTTCTCCTAATGCAGTAGTTGGAATAACTGCAATTACTCCTGTTGTTATCGGTGGTACTTCTACAAATCCTCAAATATCAGTACAAGCTGCATATGCAAATAGTCCAAATTATTTAGTTTTAAGAAATGCAAGTGGTGATATTGTTTGCTCTAATATGACTTGTAATGAAGTAAATGGAAATGCAGCTACTGCTACTAAACTTAAATTTGCTAGAAATATTGCTTTAACTGGTGCTGTATCTGGTACTGTTGCTTTTGATGGTAGTCAAAATGTTTCAATGACTACTTCTGCTTCTGGGTTAGTAAGTACTGATGCTGTAGATCAAACTGTTTTAGGTTTAAAAACTTTTAGTAATGGTATAGAAACAGACTATCTTAAATTAGGTATCAGCCCAAATGAAACTGGTATTGAATCTAAAAATAGTAACTTGATTTTAAAATCAAGTGCAGGTTTAATCATTTTAATGAATGACACTCAAATTAATGGTAGTTCTACAGTTTATGGTGGTAGTTTTAATGTTGCAAACTCAGGTACTGGAATTACTAGAGGTTTATATTTAAATTCAGGAATGGCTTTAACTAATCCTTCTTTAGATATCACTGCAATAGAAGTTAATAGAGGTACTTCTACTGCAAGTAAAATGATTTGGAATGAACAATTAGATCAATGGCAATTTACACATCCACTATATGCAAATTTAAGTGGAAATGCTGCTACTGCAACTAAGATTGCATCGCCAGTAAATATTCAATTAACTGGAGAAGCAAGTGGTACTGCATCTTTTGATGGTAGTCAAAATATTGAAATTAGTACTACAATTAAGAATAAATTAGTGTTTTCTCAAAGAGCTGAACATACTATTTATGTAGGTAGTAAAGATGTAGCAACAGATCACTTAACTGGAAATGATTTACCTTATAAAGAAGGTATTTTAGAAATTAATAATTTAGATCAAATTTCTTTGCAACCAACTTTACTTTGGAGAAATAATACTGGTTTTGATATTAAAATTACTTATATAGACTTAACTATGTGTGAAGGTGGTTCTAAAGGTGCAAGTGCTAATGATTATTTATTTAAATTAGTAAAGTGTGAAACTACATTTACTCAAAATGATCAAGAGTTAGGAACTATTTGGAGTCCATTATTAGGCGGTGCTAATATTCAATTTGATGCAAGAGTTGCCGCTTCACCTAAACATTTACCTTTAAATGTTGGTCTATCAATTACAAATACTAGTGCTGTAGTTCCTTCTGGAGCTTGGTTTGGTATCATTTGTTTAGATCAACCTCAATATCCTGGATCTGGTTTGATAGGAAACATTACTGCAGTTATAGTTTAATTTTAGTAACTCTGCATGGTATAAAATTTATATGCTTTACTTTTCTTGGAGGCTGCCATGTCAGATAATCAAAAATATACAGATCCTACTCAAGTATTATTAGACTATAGAGTTGGACAATTAGAGAACAAAATAGATGCGCAAACAACAGATATTAAGATGTTGTTAACATCGATGCATAAAGATATACAAGCTATTAATAATAGAGGTGTAAATCTTGAAGCTAGAATTAAACATTTAGAAGATGATGTTTCTGAATTACAGAAAACAGAATCTGAGCAAAATGAAAAAATAAATGATTTAAAAGTAAGTATTGCAGAGAAGTTTGCATTTACTTCTATTGGCGGTATTATTGGTGGTATAGTAACAAAACTATTTTAAGGAAAATAATATGATAGATCCCCAGAATAAATATGATGCTGTTGTTTTAAATAGAATAAGCAATTTAGAAGAAAGAGTTAAAGATTTGATGATTGCTCATCAAAGGTTTGTATCTCTTACTCAAGTACAAGAAATCTATTCTGTATTAGTTACAGAAATTGAAAAGTTAAAAACAACTGTCTCGTCACTTGAGAAAAGAGTTTCAATACTAGAAGACCTTCCACCTATCGACTAGCTTTCATCATATTGTCTATGATATGTGCATCATTTTTAGTTATTAATTTATAAGTTTCTAACTTTGGAATCTCTACCATAACTGGTAGAATTCCTGTTTGATTAAAAATTAACTTAGAGAATTCAGTCTCGTCTCTATCTGTGTCTTTTAAAAGACATTCAAGTAACAAGTCTTTATGGAATAGTTGCAATGGTTCAATAATACATTTTTGCGGATTTGAATTGTATGCCTTTGATTGATTATCAAAAACAGTCTCGTCTAACCACGTAATTGCGGAAACAGAATCATAGTTTATTTTTTCAATTATTTTACCAATACTATTTAAAGAAAGTAATGGCATATTAATATCTACTACTAAAACTTTATCTGTTTTTACTTGTTTTAAAGCAAGTATTAGAGAGTCTTTTCTAGTAGAAGCCGAATCAATATCTAATCCAACTATAATGATATTCTTTGTAAATTCACTAAATCTATCATAAAGAATAGACCATAATGCTTTACCTCTAAATTGATAAAATACTTTTGGGATTCCAAGTCTTTTACCTTTACCACCACCCATAATAATTACTGTTAAGTTATTTTCTGTCATAAAAACTCAAATTATTGTTATTGTCTTGTTTTTGTTTAGTTGCAAATTTTTGCTCAATCTCTAATAGTTTTCTGCTGATTCGTTCAACAGCAGTTTCCAAAGATTCTTTTCTTTTTTCACTCTCTGTTTTCTCATCTACTTTACCACTACAATTACAGCTCATTTTTGCTTATTTCCTTTTTTAGGTTTAATTTGTTTGTCTGTTTGTTCAGAAGTTAAGGCTTCTTCAGAAATTGTTTCTGAAACAATTTCTTCTTCTACAACTTGTGGAACTTCAACTAATTGACTCTTGAGTGATTCAATTTCTTCTTTCAAAGATTTATTTTCTTCTAAAAGTTTAGAAATTTGTTTTTGCAAATCTTGATCTGCAGGTGGAACTGCTTTAGAGTTTAAAGCAGCTTGTAATGCTTCAACTTGATTTTGCAATTGAATAATTTTTGTCTTATCTGTTCTTCCTGAAAAATACATATTAAAATCCTGGTTTGAAAGGGGTGAATGTTAGATTTGGTTCCCACAGATCATGTGCTGGAGTGAAATCTTCTCCAACTAATTGATAAGCAGTAAGCCCTGTCTTTGTAGCTGTAACAGCTACAATCTTATCTTCTTTTAACACATCTGCCATTCTTTCCGCAAGCCATTTCTTTCCTTTAACATCCCATTCTAATTGTGGAGATTTAGAATCAAAATCAACAACTTGTGCAGAGTTTAAAGTAAGCTTTGTATTATCTTTACACATTGAAAGAGTTACATCTTTAAAGAATCTAACTCTTCTCAACCAAGTAAAAATAGTATCAGCTAATGCTTCTTTACTTACCTGTTCTGTTAAATGCTTTCCACCAGGAATCACATGTTTGATTTGTTTTTGCAATTGTGTACCAGCAAGCTTTTTAACTAATGCTTGTTGATGCGCTACACTAGATCCTGCGGATTCAAGTTGTTTAATTGCTTCTGTCTTAGTAGTTGCCATATTACGTTTTCCTCTTGGGCTAATTGTTTTGGCGTTAAATTTAATAATTCACATCTTTGTTTTACAGTGTAACCTTCTTTTATTAGAAAGAATAAATATTTTACCCAATCACTTATTGATTCTATTTGATCAAAAATCAAAAGTAGATCTACACTTTCTTCATAAGAAGTTTGTCTATCAGTAAAATATAAAGACTTTTTATGAAAGTGCAAGTCTCTTTTACACAATTGGTTTATTTTTCTAATATGTATAAAAATAGCATACTTCATTTCCATAGCTATATGGTATATGAGTTTTCTTGGATTCATGTAATATGAATCCTTGTCGATACCAACTTTACTGTACACTTCTAAAAAACAAAAAACGATATCATCATAAACTTTAACATCTGATTTTTTGTTATATTTTAAATAAGTTTTTAATTTTTCCTCTACATTACCTATAGGTCTGTCATCTTTATCTAAGAATTTAAACACACTATACATAGTAAAATCTTCATAAAGATTTTTATTCTTTATTAGTTTTGCCCAGTAATGAAATGTCTCTTCAAATGTCTTTAATAAAAAAAGAATTGATTCTTCATGTTCTCTACCACGTTTATAGTGATAAACAAATAGATTATAATCGCAATCTACCTTTATAGGGATTATGTCTGTAGGGAAAATTTTAGTTTGCATTGTTTTTTTGTTGTTCTATATACGCTTTAAATAACTGAATCCAATCGTCAAGAAGCATAGTTACCAATGC
>JACCDO010551164.1_pt1 | contig 10236 bp, 5 predicted proteins | sample 7446101 | NCBI WGS metagenome assembly JACCDO01 (sample SAMN15323440, study PRJNA562643) | freshwater metagenome | isolation source: river surface water | place: USA:Blue River Watershed | collected 2017-08-16
GAGAGGTTTCACGTGATCAGTTCTATTTGGCAACATTATGCTGCGATAGACCATTACTATTACCTCCACTCTGCTCAAAACATTTCCGATCGGACCAACTTTGTGAGTCGAATCAATAAATGACTTAATTTTGTACTTTACTGTACCGGTTGTTCCGGCGGAGTTGTGCCATTTTTTTTTAAATTCGCTGAAATTAATTTAAAATTAACGAAGTATCTAGTCCAATAATGCACAGAATTGCGCGTTTAATGCTGCTTACGCTGTGCTTGTGGGGGCTGCTTTGGCCCGCAGCGCGTGGCTTCCATCGACGATCGGGGACTCGTGGCACTCGCTGCTATGCGTCCAAAGAAATTGAAACGAATTTTCTTGAGCTAAAACATGCTTTGAATGAGATAGGTGTCGATGCCTCGCGTTGCAACGGTATAATAAATGGTATTGCAACGTTAGGATTTATTAATACAAACGACTTACTTGCCATTGCTTCTGGCTTTGTTGAGAAAGAGGATAAGTTTAGCAAATTTTTGCAGGATGATTTTCAGATTAAGGCATTGGATGCTCATTTATTGCGCTCTGCAGTTATGAAAATACTAAAAAATGAGTCATTTCCTTTAACCAATGGCATGTCAAATAGAAATAATATCGACTATTTCAACGAAACATTAATCCAACCCACCACATCCAAGTTTCAAGATGTTCGAGTCACTCGATCCAATTATTTCGGAAAGGAACATGTTTATGCTATTAAAAACGAGGAAATGCCTATACAACTATTACAAGAATCGCAGAAATTTCTAGAATTTATGACAGAGATGTCTCCTGTTGCACAAGAAGCTCCTATTAGACCGGTCACAGCACTAACATATGTCAAACACTTCCAATTATTTCTGGGATGGTATCTTAAACACGAATTTAATCAGAGCCATGATGTTAATGACGTCTCTATCAATAGCATATTTCCTACAAAAGAGAAGGAATCGGCTCAGGTCATATTTAATTACATCAAATGGCTTCGTGTATCACGAAAGATCTCCATTTCTTATGAGGCAAATACATTACGAGGATTAATAAAGTTACTTAAATTTAGATTTTCTAATGAGAGTGCAACCGACCCCAGCTATGGCGACAAGTCTTATGTGGATATCCCAGTCATAAGAGAAGTTCGTAAGCTGCACCGTGACGCCGGTAGTCAGACTAAGGTAGCGCCTAAGATTTCGGACGAGGCCAAGAAATGGCTCTCTTGGAATGATTACCTAGTTGTTGTACAAAAAACCAAAGAGGAATTAGCGAATGAAAAGGACAAATTGAGCCAACTAACATGGAAAAGCGAAGTTGCACAGAAGCGAAGTGCGATTGCTCAGGTGTTTCAAAGATATTTATTGCTTTCATTCTTCAAAAATATACCTGACAGGCAGAGAACGTTCAGAGAACTTCAGATAGGCGTGAACTTCATAAGAAAACATGCCGACGAAAGCAAAGGCATAGAGGCATATTGGGTCATTCAACATGGTGCGGATGATTATAAAACAGGAAAGGCATATGGTGAAAGACCCCCACTCCAGCTTCCACCAAGCTTGACCAATGAGATAGACGAGTATATATCCACATGGCGCCCATTATTCATGTCACCAGAGGATCAGAGTAGTAATTACTTCTTCCTACAACCAAAAACAGGCAGACCTATGCGTAGCGACTCCATTTATCAAATGGTTTCACATCAGTGCTTCAAGTATAGCGGCAAGAAAACGAATCCCCACTTATTGCGAGACATGGTAGTAACACATGCCAGAGGCACTGCTGCGTCAGAGAAAGAATTAGAGTCTCTTGCACTCTTCATGGGCCACAGCATAGCAATGCAGCGTTCATCATATGACAGGCGAACATTAAAAGACAAAGTCAGTCCCGCATTTGATCTATTAAGCAACTTAAACAAAGCCTCGTAACCGAGAAGTAAAAATGATTCTGTATATAATATACATTTGTATAAGCCTACTATTTCTGGTCATGCTTCTGCTATTTGTCCCTCTGTTTCACCACATACTACACCTCCTTCATGGACTTGTAGAGAATAGACATGACATGTGGACTATCACAGAGCACCTGCTTGATGCCTCCATTACCACCGAGCGAGTCATGGGGCGTAGATGAGCAAATAACATGCAAAAAGGAATTCAATGCAGCCTTTTCCAGTAGCATATCATCGCTATTACCCGTAGATATTGCTGATTTCCGTTTCACAAACAAAGGAGGTAAACTGTTGTATCGAACGTCGCCTTGATTCCGAATAAAGCTAAAACGTTTGGAGTAATACTGGTCTTTGTTCTCTTCACTCAGAATAAGAACCGATTTGATGGTAGTCAATTCAGGCACCAAGCATGGTGCACGCATTGTCAACGTAGTACCATCGTTCATTTCAATTGTTACATTTAGCGGGACCGAGACACCGGAATCAATATCCACAGTCCGAAGTGCACGAGATTCAACTGCCAGTACGTACATATGTCGCAATGGTTGCAAGTGATACTGATTATCTGCAGTGCGCATAGGGAATCTAGGACATATTGAAAGGAGAAGACAAGAAATTGAAAACGGATCTCGCTTTAAAGATGCGTTTCCACCCGCTAGAAACAACATACCTATAGCCATACCGATACTCATATGACTACCGTAATTCACATCATCAACTTTCCATCTCAACTCGCGAAATATTCGTAAACAAACCAAGTCTCCAGTACCAGCCATCACATACGATAACGCCATTGCAGCGCACGAGACGCACATTTCGATCAATGGTTTCATCGATTTGTCTATTGACAGATTCTGGAATTGCAATAATTTCGAGAGTTTATTATCACGAAGACACTGTAATACTTTCAATTTAGCTAATATTGTCAATTTCGCGGATTCGTTACTCGTTCCAGCATACACCAAGCCAATACCGACACAATAACCCGTGGTGATACATAAGTAGGCACCCAGTGAGGCTTTAGCACTCAGCTTATTATCAGCAGTACTATTTTTTTTGTATGGAACCACTAACGGCTTCGACGGCGCAGAATACAATACAGATGTGATACACTCTGGCACTTGATTCTCTATCCATGTTTCCGCTGGCTCCACATTATCCCACATTACCAAGCATATACTTATAGCTCGGAAGAGTAATAAATCAGGCCGTATGGCATCGATATCGAACGATGTGGTAGGCAATGCCAACCTCCTCATAATTTCCAGGTTATTTGATTTAATATAGATCATGGCCAGTGCAATAGTGGCGCCAGGAGCAGTTACGTTTACATTGATGTCTTCACCTTCCAGTATTCGAGAGGATTTTGAATTTACATCAGCCATCAAAGATGCGAGTGGAAATAAATGGCTTTCAGTTGGTCTTTTACCACCAACAATATGTTGAAATAAACGATCTTCGATGTGTAAATCAGCCAAACCACTTAATCCTTCACTTGGAATATTACCTGCCGGACCGATTCCCAGTTCAATATTCTTGGACCCCTTCGCCAACAACACCATTCCCAAGGCCCACGATACACTCATTGCCATGGCCTCTCTAGTTTCACAACAATCAGAAGTTGGTTTTCTTGATATTTCGGCTAATAAAAACTCCGTCATTAATCGATGTCCCGAGCCTGCATGTAGCAACCCAAGCCCTGTCAGTGCTGCTGTTTGAACAATTGGTGAAATTTCAATATCGCAATTAATACGGGGAGGCAATAAAGCAGGTAAATGTAGACACAATGTTTTTGACAGCAATGTATCTGCGGACCCAACTTTTGCCGCGGCCATACCTATAAGGAGTGCAACAGTAGTTGGTTCATGTCCTTGTGTTAGATAGTCACAAATATCTGTCACAGACAGCACATTTAAATATCCTTGCAAGCCTAAAGCCAAAAGAAATCCAGCATGAGCTGCTTCACTACCCACAGATGCAGTCCTATTATATATAATCCAATTTCTTGTCACTCGCACAGGTACATTATTATTGTTAAATCCCGTTTGTTTGAAGCCCCTGGACTCAATCGGTCCTACCCGCAAGCCTGCAGCGACTCCATTATGAAACTCTGGCCAAAGAGTAAGTTCCGATGGTGCGTGAGTTGTCTCTAAAGCGATAATAATGTTTTGCGGTGGCACCCTACCAGCTAGCATTAATGTTGGTATTGGCAGCGATTCAGCCATTAATGGCTCCAATGACCCCATTGTAAGCATGCCCCTACCAACACATGCTGCGAATGTACGTCGACATAGTGTGAGTAATCGCATCTGTAATTTAGAACGATGTTCCAAATCCGAATTTTCTGGCGTACGTTCCACTCTTAAATATATATGCTTTGAGGACCTTAGCATTCTACAGACCTCGTGCACTCTATCATCTTCACCAAATCTAAGTTGCTGCGCAGCCGATTCAACATCAGCGAGCCCGTCTGACTGCCCAGTAGCAGCAGGTAGTTGAACTGACTGTTTCTTATTATCAACGATGTTGTTAGTAATTCGCGATTTACTAAACGTATTTCGACATAAATCCGGTCTACCGATGTACGTCAGCATGTTATCGGGCCAGTGACCTATATTGTCGTTGTTGCCATGAATATTCACGTCCATATTTTGATCTCCACTCATGGGTTTACACTGGAATAGCGCCATTTCAACGACATACTTCAGTTCAATTGGCAGCAATTCTAGCGCAGAAATGTCACCGCCACTATGCCGAACGTAACTATTTGCGAGAGTAAATGCAAAATTGATGGCATGTTTAAAGTGGTTACTTTTGCGCATTTCAGTTAAACACTCTTGAATTAGGTTGTAACAAAATCGTATTGACTGGTAGGACCTGGAGTAACTGATACTTTGAATTATACTCGGAAATGGGAAAACGGGAGCTAAATTATTGTTGTGGAGTGCACTAATAGCCAGACACAGCCAAGTAGTGACATCAGGCACAGCAGAGCCGCAGGTAAATGGCTTAAACACACCACAACATTGATAATTAGTCAAGCATTGATACGGAGTATAACGAGTCAGAGTCCGTGAGTAGTGGTTACAGTAGTCGGCAGCTATCACGGTAAATTCAGTTGACCTACCGTTGAAGGTATCACTTAGAAAATTATGCAACACAGTACCAAGATGAACCATGGCACTAACTCTTGATGAACGAAGCATTAAATCTTCCCAACAACTATGCAATACATCAAATATTATGGCGGCAATATTATTGTCACCTTCAGCATTGCATGCTATTCGCGTCGACAAGATCAACTCACGTATCGGCACTGAGAAATAATCAGGAAGATCATATGAATCGTCTAGGAATAAGGAGTACAACAGACACGGAATGACGTGCTCGTCTCCAGCATTCGTTGCGACGAAGATCATTAGCGCTAAAATGCTTTCAATCGGTACACTGACCGAATGGTTATCTTTTACCATCTCAAGCAGTATGATAGCTACATCTTGATTGCAATAAGCAACATTCCCAAACAGTGTAGAAGGAAGTGATAGAATTACTTGCGAATCCTGACAGCGCAATAAAAAGTATCTATTTTGACCATTATGCAATGACGAAATGGATACATGACTCGTCGGACTAACGGTTTCTACTCCCGCGCTTAGATCGTCTATCCATTCCAATGGCGTCGAATATAACAGCTTTGTTCCTATCATATATGAAAGCCTTGGTACTGAATTCAATTGATCGAATAATATAGAAATAGGAAACGTATACGGTCTTGTGATTCCAATAGACATGGTTGCATGGGCAATAGCAGAGCATGATAGACACGCACTTGAGCTACTTGACTGTGGTGAGTAAATGGTGTGGTTTAGTCTGTTAAGGGTCATAGAATGGCTATTCAGACAATATTCTAACGTATGCGTCGCGCCACTGATGTGATGCAAATGAAGTAGCAGCACATTAGAATCATTGATTTTATTAATAAATATGCATTTTATATCCGATGCATTTATTTTATTGAACGGAACTAACCCTGATTTCCCCATCGAATATGTACCCCGCAACACAAGACAAAAGTTTGGATCAAGTTCTGGTTGAGAAACAAGGGCATTAACAGCGCTACTGTAAGTAATTCGCTCGTTTGTTACATCTTTATCGATACTCATCGCACCAACTGAAGGCGATGATCCGCTTTGATTGACACTAGCTTGGGCGAGAACGTCGCCGACAGGTGTGTTCCTACCGAATAACGTTGGAGTATTTCTCCCATTATTATAACTAAAAATATTTGGACTTCCAGTTCTGAGCATGTTACCACTTTCCTTTTGCTGATAACCCGACCCGAGTAAGTTTGTCAAGGCATCTAGTGGGTTATTTACACTACCAGCAAAACCACTGATGGAACTAAATTGAGATTGAGGGTTTGCAGGATTAAATATATTTGGAGAGTATGACTTCACTTTTCTTGATATCGCGCCTAGAGATCCTATTGAATTTGCACTCGTGGATGATACACCACTAGCATTCATACCAGATATATATCCAGTTGTGTCCATCACGACTGTCGTATTCTTGGCTAAGCCACTGACAGATTTATCTAAAGATGCAGCAGTAATATCTACCGCAGACTCAGCGGTAAGAGTCTCTATGCTCCAAAGAGACACAGTACCACTTCCATCCTTTGCTATTGTGCACACATACTTGTCATGAATATTTAAAATGACATCTTCCATCATTTTACCAAATTTTGAAGGTGTTGTAGGCATTGGTGTTGCAAGCGGCGATGGTTTAGAGGCAGTATTAATATAACTAAATTCTAATGCGGAATGATTCGAGGTCACATCTAACTTGTCTTTAGTATCGAATTCACTAGGATTTAAACAAATCGACACTGGCGACAAAAAAGTGAGTGGATTGGACAAAACGAACATAATTGGAATAACTTTATCATCATTCTTTGTGGTTACAGAGGTCGGCGAGAAACTCATACGATTAGACTTTGCATTTTTAGGCGATCCGATTCCAGGAATAATCCTATCGTCACTATCAATATACTCCCTATAAAATAACAATCCTGATGGAATTGAATACAACTCACTCATAGGATGAGGCAATAAAATATCAAAACTATCTCCTGTGGATGGATGCAGCCTAAGTAATACTGGCGATACAAGTATCGCAACAACTTGATGCTTTAGATTTGATCTATCCACATCATTGAATTGGCACAAACAAGCTCCAATAGGAACCTGTTCACAAGAGAATACTTTTAATAAATTTGCACCATTTTCAGAAAACCACAAGACTTGTCGCTTATCAGCATCTATCATTAAGCCATCGGCTAGGAGGCCCCCATACTCCAACGCAGACTCCTTGCACAAACGCATGGCACCCAACAAGCACGAGTACACCTCCTTTCAAAAAAAGGTTTTTGATTTTTGATTTTTTTCCACACCTGATATCATTATGATACCTATTTATCTATGGCTCATGAAGATATTGCCGCAGCATAGAGTTGATTAAGAACACGATTCATGGCAGCATTTTGAGAGAAATCATGTTCTAATCAGTTATTTAATTGTTATCAATTTCATTTTTTACTGCAACTTTGATTGGGTGTGGGGCGTCACAGAATACGAGCACAGAGGAAAGAAATAGAAAACTTATAATTTACAAATAGATAACATATTATACACCACGCACAATAATTTATACTTACACATCTTCGAACTGATTCGCACTTTGTATCACGGGGATGTAGAAAGTCATATTACCTTTTATCAAAGTTACGTGCAATATCAGCGCCAGATTGTCATTAAAGAACAAAGACGCCTGATCTACCAGCTGCTGATTGAAATTTAGCACTTGCGCCAACTTTTTCAAATCAACTCTAACACTTGCATTTACATTATTTTCAATAACTTCATCACTTAATCCTTTATTCAAATTTGAAAAGATTGTTTTAATAGTAGCGCTTGCGTGCTCAACAGATACCAAAAGACGACCTCCTTGAGCAGAAGCACCCGAATGACTAGCACTCAAATCCACTTGTTTCGCAGATTTACTCATTTTATCAATAATATTTCTGTTGGGATGAATTAAACAAAATTAGTTTAAAATAGAAAATATCATTATAGTTAGTACCTTAACAATTTCCCTTTTGGTATTTCGATTGAAACGGACGGAGGAGCTAAATTAGGAGGCATATAAAATAAAATATCCGTGACTTTAAGTACTCGAATTGGAATATCATGAACTATGTCCAATGAAGTGGTAGACGATGCTATGCGATGAAAATATAAGTTTAAGGCATTAAAACTGTAATTTATGGATTACCAATAGATTTAGTCTCTAAACACAACAATGGTTTTGATTCTTTTTTTGTTAATTTGATTTGACACGAAATGGAATTCTTTGCGCTCGCTAACGCTCTTACGAAATGGTTTAAATTAACTTCAAGTAGAATATTGTTGTCACTTATAGACTCAATCCGATAATCTACGAAGAATCCATCCGATAGTTGCACCTCAGAGAAGCACTTCGGCTCTTCCATATTATCGTTAATTAATGCAATTCGGAGAGTGTCCGTGGTCAGATAAAACGCTGCGGATTTACCTATTTTCTCGAAGGTGCTAGCGATACTCAGCAGGATACCGATATTCTCTTTCGCTAGTCGAGCCTTCAGCCGCATCCTACGAGATATACTGAGCACTGAACTGGTCAATCAAAGTTCAAATTTTAAATGAATGAAAAGTCTCATCAAAATGTTCCGGAGATGATGATTTAATTGAAGTCTCCACACCTCGGAAAAATCATTCAAGAACTAGTCAAGAAGTTAATTTAAAGAATGTTGTAATTTATAGGAAACAAAATCGACAACCGCTCCCTTCATTCACCATAAATTTGTGCACAATAAAGTCAAAATGTTACCAAAATCCAAGTAATTATCAGCAGTGAATCAGGCACGCAACACTCAACTATATATATCCCTTCGCAAGAAACTCATCACCGCCAAGATCATGAGCGTTCCTAAGTATTAAATGAAGAAACTTTCCATTTGTACCGGCAGTTAGGGTTAATGTCCAGTTTCCACATCCTTAACTAGCTATTTACTTCAAAAAAAAAAGGGCAGAAAAGATGAGTATCGTGAACTTCATCCTGAACCGCATGAAAAAGGACGGCACAGCCGTCCTGTCGGATGACGACACCAGTAGCGAAGACATTCCTACCAGGCGTTTCGGTGCAGAGTTTGAAGTTAAAAAAAATAATCGGAAAACGTCTCCTGTATCAAATAAAAGTAAAGAAAGCCAAAAGCCAAAGGTTTCTCGTGCTGTTGCACCATCATCTCGCAGTTCAACCGTAACTGATTATTCTTCTGGAGATCGCGGTAGTGGCGATGGTTACGTCGCAGAATATGCCGAACAAACATTTGATTCAATTCAAGAGGCATTAGATAGTATAGATACTTTCACCAAACAGCATCAATTTCAGATATTTACTCGTAATTCAACTAAAAAAGACTTAAAAAAGACCAACGAGGAGAAATATACTATATATTTTGGTTGTAAAAGAGGATTTGATTCGAGTCGGCCTGACAAAAAAGGTTCAAAAAAACGTAAAGCAGATGACATAGATGATGACAGTGACTCAAATGCGAAAGAGAGAAAGCAAAAAGCAGCACCTAAATGCGGATGTTCTTATTCGTTAAAATTACAATATTATAAAGAAAAAGAAAGAGATGCACATAGTAAAATATCTGTCACATGCATGTCAAGTGCCCATAACCACGAAAGAAACCCTGAAATTAAAATGGATGATGGACCAGACATTACCAGCTCCAAACAATTCAAGAGCGTGATAAAGAGATTAAACCCCATTTAATAATTTTTTTATTATTGTATAATATGAACCCATTCTTCAACTCATATTTTCTTAATCGTCCATTAGAACCGATGAATCATAAAAATGTAATGCTTATTGCTTGTACATCACCACTTACTGAAAGTAAACGTATTTAGCTACTTAGTCACCAAACCATTTTGGTACCGGTTGTGACATACGGCACCATGGTCCATGACAGTCATCGGCCAAAGCATCCAAAACCAGAATCACAATGATGAGCCTTTTCGTGGCGCTTCTACTTCTCTTCCTGGGCGTGGGTGCTGGCCTCCGTACAGGCAGGCGTGTTGTACCAGGCCTGCTGATGTCCTCCACAACGAGGGATTTAACTGGGTACCAAGTATACATTTCCTTTTCGGGCTTCAATGGAGCTTCCA
>JACCDO011239745.1_pt1 | contig 10236 bp, 10 predicted proteins | sample 7446101 | NCBI WGS metagenome assembly JACCDO01 (sample SAMN15323440, study PRJNA562643) | freshwater metagenome | isolation source: river surface water | place: USA:Blue River Watershed | collected 2017-08-16
CTGCAAACACCCTGATCTACTCCAATCTGAACGCCTTGCAGTCGAACATCAACACCGTGCAGTCAAACGTGACGTCCCTGGGAAATACCCTGCAGTCGAATGTTAACACTGTGCAATCGAACGTGAACATTGTCCAATCGAATGTCGTGATAGGCGGAGCGATTTCAGACGAGACGACGACTCTGACAACATCAAATTACACGAACATCAGATCACCATTTCCGTTTACAATCAACTCGACACGAGGTGTTCCTCTCTTTTGGCTCAATGTACTTCCAACAGCCGCTTCAAATACCGTGTTTGACATCCTGAAAAACGGAACATCAATCTACACGACAAAACCGCAGATCGGGAGCACAACAGTGAGCAATGTATCTGCAAACGGTATACCAGGAGTACTCATTGGTAACACGAATTCTGTTGCGTTGTACGATCTGTTAACAATCAAGGTAGATACTGTCGGTTCAGGTACACCAGCTGGTGCAAAATTTACAATTTATTGTGTATAGAGAAAGGGATGAATGCGCTTAAATCAATGTATCATCCGAGTGATTTCGGGCTACAGAACTGGAACAGTCTGAATTCCAAAACAGTAACCCCGAACAGCGTAAAGGCCATACCGCTCACACTACCAATGGTCGAACTACGACGTAAGTATCGTATCAAGCACGGAAGACCAGCCCCAAACGCTGCACATTGGACAAACCTGATGAGAAATGTAAAATTACCGAAAAAAATCCTCGGTGCGTTCAATGAGAGACTTGTCACGGGGGCATTTACGGGGAGAATACAACAAAAAGGAACATGTTGGTTTCAGGCTATTCTGAACGGGTGGTTACTCTCGCGGTTTGGAAGGAGTATGATTCGTGAACGCCTGAATGCATTCAAAAAGAGTTCAAACTTTCGATCTCTCACAAAGAATCAACTCATGGCGTGTCCATCGAGGACGCATCTGCCTCAGTCATACTTCTGGTCCTATGTCGAGCACATGTTGAGTCCAGCAAACTGGAAGAGGAACATTCTCTTTCGTTCGAATGTTATGCGAGGGATACAATTCCCCGAGGGAAAACTCATACGGAGTTCAGGTCTCCGGTCGAATTCCCAAAATGTGATTGGTGGTACTGCAAAAGACGTATTCAAGTTTAATGATATCCTTTTTCAAGGACATCAGAACTCTTATATAAGTACAAGAGCATGGGCAAAGGGCGACGGTCCAATCGAGCGAAGCTACAGACATTACAAGACTGAAAACTCTGTACTCAGTCACGCGTTCATCGTGAGTTCAGGACATGCGATAACTGGGTACATAGGTTTCGATAACAAGCCCATGATATTTGATTCAAATTTTCCAAGACCGTACGCACTTGACTGGGTAAAATATCCAGAAGCTGTACTTGGTCATTTCCAGACACACTACAATAGGAGCGCAAAAGAGTTCATCCTTGTACTCACATATGTCAAGAGGTTTTACAAGAGGTCAAATGTTCCTCGGTCACCAGAGACTCGAAAATTCAACATGACCAAGTACAATAACAAACGTGTGAATCGGTATAATAGAAATAATTACGAGCGTCTCTTTAACAAAGAATTTGAACCTGAAAATTTTAACAAGAAAAATCTGTCACTCGCTAATAAAATTAGACTGTTAAGATTCACTTCTTTCGCAAATAGTAATCTATTTAGTATGCCGAAATATTTCCGCCCAGAACTCCGCAGAAGATACAGACTCAAGTACGGGAGACATGCACCTGGAAATATATCAAACGAAAAACTCGTCAACACGCTCAGATCCGCATCTTCGTCAGTTTTGTCATGAGATTTATGTAGCCCATATTACGTAGTAACATCCTTGCCTCATTTGCGTTCAGTTTCGTCAAGGCGTTTTTGAACTTGTTAAAATTTTCGCGCGTCATTTTCCTCCTCATCTTGAAGTTCCCGGCACTGTGCCAATTCTTTGGCTGAATGAATACAAGAACCGCATTACTCGCATTATTGTTCCGGGTACGTTTTTTGGTCCTCGGCCGAGACGTGACCCTCTCATGGAGGGCGTTCAGTTTATTCGCGTTTACTGTGACGTTCATTTGTGTGTACACGGAGAAATTATATTGACTCACATGTAAATGCGCCACATTGATGCTGATGTTCTGCGTCTGATCACGAACAAACTGCGTCTAAAAAATATGGCAGCGCTCAAGGCAACATCCAAAAACATGTACAGGAACGTAAACCTGCGAAACAGAGCCGCTCGAAATATCCAGAAGGCGTTCAGGGGAACACCTCGCCTTCAGAACAAATTGCTCGTGCAATCTCCACGTAAATCGAGTGGTTCGAATAGACTGAATACCATGCGCAGGACAATCCGTAACATATACGCATGGCCATCAAATGCAAGGATCATGTTCTCGCCGGCTCAGCTGGCGAATTACATGGTCAGAGCAAAACCTTCGAGAAATAATGTGTACAGATTTGCAATTAAGGGCTAGGGCACATGGAAGACAGATGGCGCTGCGCACTGAGAATAATCTCATCAAACGAGAGTTCCTTAACCAATGGGTCAAACGAGGCTCAAAGGTTCTTGACGTGGGGTGTGGCCAAGGGGGGGACATTCACAAGTGGAGACACTTAGGGGTTGACGTGCTCGTCGGTGTTGACCCAAATCCAGACGCCATAGAAGAGGCTCGTCGCCGTTCACAGGGACGACTCGGTGTCTTCTATGTCGGTGACGTGTGTACAGTGAACCCAAAGGAAAAATTTGACGTCATCTGCTATAACTTCTCACTCCAGTACCAGTCACTCGAGCTCTTGTACGAAGTTCGAAAAAGACTCGTGGAGCCGACTGGTCTTTTCTTGGGCGTTGTCACTGACTCGTCTCGTTTGCAACTCGCCGAAGAGAATGGGATACATGTGACACCGATCACGGAAAATGAAATTGAGGTGTTCATCCCGAACACACCGTACTATGTAAATGGCCCAGTACGAGAACCGATCCTGAAAAAGGAAGAACTCATTCGAACCGCAGAGAAATTGGGTATGAAGCTGGAACTCTGGGAACCGTTTTCCATCTATGCAAAATTTGTCTTCTCACTTGTAAGACATGAGGATTCTCATCATCCTCCTTCTCGCGGTTCTCGCATTCATCCTGTTCACGAATCAGGAAGACCCTCTACTCACCGAACTCAAAAGAAGGTACGAGATTCTCCTGAAAGAACTTCCGCCTGATTTTGATATTCTCAGGGAGAACAGGGCAATTCTAACAGCAAAGGAGGAAAAGGCAACAGATGGAAATATCGCGTATAACGTGAACAAGGGGTACGAGATTTACATCTGCCTTGATGGTCGTAAGATTAATGCTGCGATGTACGTACTTCTCCACGAGCTTGCACACATTACTGTCGAGGAGTACGATCACTCTGAACGTTTTTGGGCAAATTTCAAGAAACTTCGAGAGGAGGCTGCGCGGATAGGCGTGTACACTCCAGAATCGGAGATGGAATATTGTGGTCAGACGATACGGGATTCAATAATTACCGATTCTTGATGAAACGGTACGCGAAAAAGTAGACGATTGCGACGACGAGAACATTCGCAGCGGCTGCGTTGAATCCACCGCTGTTAAAGTTTGGTACGAGTCCAGCCAGTTTACTCTGTACAGCAGTTGAGAACACGACGACCGCGACGACACCTGCAATGAGTGCGCTAAACTGATCATCAGTCAGATTGAATGGGTTTGGGGATTTCTTTTTCTGTTGAGGCTCGTTCGGCGCTGCGATACCAGTCACCCGACCAGACGTTACGGCCGTGTACACGCCCGAGTCGGCACCGGATGATTGCGGGATGGGCATGAGATCAGAGACGGAGCTCGTAAATTCCATCATTTGAGATTCGTCGAGCTTTTTTTCTGGGGTGTCCTGAGGCGGTGGCTGTGGCGGTGGTGGAGGAGGATCTTTCGATATGAGCTGAGAAATCTCAGTTGCACCTCCTCCAAAATCAAAGTTTTCCATTACTGTGAATCTTTGAGAGAAATTTTAGAACGGATAACACACACCGTCTATCGGATTGTATGTGTGACCGCCTGGACACATTCCTTCAGTTGATACGGGAGGATCGAGGAGCTGGCTCTGCCACCCAGGAAGTTCTGGGACAGCAGGTTCCGGGTATAACCCCTGGGGAACAGGAGGAACGAAATCGTCAATCTCAATGTCGTCCCCTGCATCTCTTTCATAAGGAGCGATGTTGTCCATCGTTTCTTTTTTTTCTGTTGAGAATTTAATGGCGCCTCCGGAAGAGTGGGGTCCACCCGCATGGGCATTCATCTTTGCAATCATCGGGGAGATGGAAGACTATCCTTCAGATACTGAACCTTACAGGATGTTCTTTCAGAGCCTCGAAGGGGTTCTCCCCTGTCCAAAGTGTCGAGAGCATTACAGAAGTCATGTTGAATTGTACCCCCCGCCTGTATGGTCCAAGGCGGCCATGCATGAATGGGCAATGTCCCTGAGGGTAAAGATACATGTGAACAAGGGAAATTTAAATGCTTGGCTCTGGTAGGAGATGAGTCCAAGGGAACAGAGTTCCCCTTGTCCGAACAGCGATCCTGGCTTTAACAAGATCATCGGCGATCGAACACCGAATGAACGAAGCATGCTCTTCATCGTGTGCGTACTCACCAGAACACTGTTGTATACTGGTGTGTACGTGTACAGGGACAAACCATGGATGCGGTGGCTCGTTGCAGGTCTCGCGCTCATGTCAATCTACCAACTAACAAGACCAACGCCAAACAAACAGTGGTGGTCCAAGAAGTTTCAGCTCATCATGGCCGCTCTGGTACTCTTCAGTGCACTTGTCATAAAGAACACAAAGGCCATGCCTGCATTCTTGTTCCTCAGCTTGATCGGCGGAGTCCTGGAGAGGACCCAGATCACGATGTGCTGAGTGGCGGTGCTACTTTTTAAGAAGCAGCAAAAACAGAAGAGCTGGAGTGATATATTCGAGCCACGGGAACATAGGTTTCTGTAACTCGATATCGATTGTAAACCCCTTGTCTGTCTTGAATACTGTCGTCGTTGCAATCTGCTTCGACATTTATAGTCTCAACACCTATGTCTCTAAATGGTATCTGAACACATATCCGCCTGATTTTTTAAGTTTTCCTTTACAACATAAGCATATACCGTTTGGTTGGATGGAGAGTTCCTTTGCAGCTTGATGAATTGATTCAAACGTATTGATCAAGTTTCCTTCGAGGTCGTACTGGGCAATACTCTTTGAATTATGATGCTCTTTACCAGTTGGCATTTTGTTTGTTCGTTTACTTGCAGCTTCCCTCATTTTTATGCGAGTCTCTTCTGTTTTCGGAACACCTTTCATGGTCTCGCTTCGTTTCTTGCGAGACTCCTCTGAGATCACGCGACCTTTTAGAGCATCACTAAGTTTCTGTCGTGTTTCTTCTGACATTTCCTTTCCAAAATTTGGATTGTTCTCGCCGCTCATGAGTTCCCTGAATTTTTCACGGCGTTCTTCGGTCCAAGAAACTCCTGTGCGTCCTATTCCACCCGGTGCTGAATTGTAAACCGGCTTGAAATGAGCTATGTAATGCATTTCAAGTTCGTCTAACTTGTCAGAGAGTTCACCTTTTGTATTAGCAGTTACTTTCTCGACCTCTATAGCCTCGAAATTTTCGGTTCCATATTTTCTCATTGCGCGATAAATTGCACAGTCTATTTTATTACGCCTTGCCTCATAACGATGATTTACAAATCGTTTATTTACCGTCGTCGTGGTTCTCCCTATATAAAACTCATTGTTGAGTTTGTTATTTATCCTGTATATGTATCCCACAAACTTTGACATTTATTATATTACAACACTTAGTTTTAAATAGTTTACACATGTTTTGATCCACCTCGAAGTCTGAGCACGAGGTGCAACGTCGATTCTTTCTGCACATTGTAGTCTGCGAGTGTGCGCTCATCCTCAAGCTGTTTTCCAGCAAAGATGAGACGCTGCTGGTCAGGAGGAATGCCCTCCTTGTCTTGAATCTTTGCTTTCACATTCGCGATTGTGTCGCTTGACTCCACCTCAAGCGTCACAGTCTTTCCTGTCAGTGTCTTTACAAAGATCTGCATCCTGCTTTGTTATCTGGGGCACTTTTTTAAATTTATCAACAAAGTACGCCTCGACACACTCGGCATCGCGCCATGCCTTTTTACACTGAGGAGACCCTGTTCCATAGTACATACATGTCCTCGTGGCTTGTTTGATCGAGTCCTGGACGTACCAATACGATACATACTTGGGAAGAGGAATCATTTATTACAGTACATCAATTCCCTTGAATGACCGTTATCGCACCTGTATTTATGATCGTCTGAATATCCTGCATAAGCGCCTTGAGCTGATCGAATTTCTCATTGAGCTCGTCTTCACGCTCGAACTTGTACCTCTTCGTCACCTTCAACATGTCTCCAAAGATACCTGGATTCTTCTGACCAATGTGACGAGAGTTGCACGTTTTGCAACACGGAACAGTAAAGTTACTCAGGTTGGTCAGAGGATTTATGCGAGATTTCGACACAAGTTGTATAACGTGATCCACTGACCGATTGTCTTTTGTGAGTCCTGAATTACAATAGTAACAATTGTCCCCTCGAATGGATCCATCATCCGGTAGTCGACGAGTCATATCACCTGCAGCTTCACGAACGAGTGTACTGAATCGACTCATGAATTTTCCTGAAGCCATGTGAACCCCGTGACATCTACATGGTACATTGTTTCTACATTGAGCTCCCTTTGTGGTCAACGCGGAACACCTCTCGGTCATCGTCTCACCTCTTCACTATGTTGACTACATGCGTCTTCTTGCTTATATTCGGATTTCTAAACGTCTCGGGGTTATAGTGGTTCTTGTGATAATTCCATATGGCGTTCGACCCTACGCGAAACCCCTTGCGTATCGGAGCTTTATAATAGAAAACACAGTCCTCGAGCTTGTTCGACTTGCTCGTGTTGTCGAGCACGAGACACTCGTAATTCTCCGTGCATGCGTTCATCACCTGGTTGAACAGTTCAAAATTCGGAAAGACACCAAAGAACGATCTCCAGAGACGCTCGCGATTCTGGATCACATTCTCACGAAGAATGAATACGTAGTCCACATTCGCACGAAGATCTGGACTCAGATCCATACAGTACTGCATCGTCAGCACGAAGAAGAGCTTCCAGTGACGGCCATTCATGAAACACTGCCTGATACACGTGTCTTTCATGAAGGCTTTGTTGTACATGCAGTCGTCCAGGAGGATGAACGCTGGTGAGAGTTTTCCCGCGGCGATCAGTCTCTTCTGACGTTCGATCACCTTTTCGATCGTCTCTTTGTTGTAATCCCCGTAGATGAATAGATCAGGAACAAACTGTTTGTAGTAGTGATTCCCCTCCTCTGTCGCAGACATGACGACGCCTACTGGTATGTCCCGTTTGTGATACAAGAGGTCCGTCACGAGCGTAGACTTTCCTGTTCCACGTTTTCCGATGACGACACACACCTTGTCGTCAGCGATCCGCGACGGATCAAACTTTTTGAGCTGGATGTTCATACCTGTAACAGTGTCGCCAAAATTAAAAAATAAAAAATGACACATCTTTTCAAGGAATGGTGTACCTCGCGTACACGGGAGCTCAGGCAATGTTTCTCACAGAGGATGCACAATTTACATACTTCAGAACTGTGTATGTCCGAAACACGGCATCAGAGGCGCAGACATTCGTTGGAAATTTCGATCAGATTGGCGACACCACGTGGCTCACTGACATTCAGCAGAGGGGACAGTACATTACAGGTCTCTCCCTGAAATTTCAGCTACCTGCTCTCGTGAATCCGCCAACGACCGTGTGGAACAACTCTACACCCGGGCTCCTGGGTCAAAAGATGCAGGTGTTTCGGACCTCAGACAATACGAAACTCTACGAACTCACCATAAACGGGAGTCTTCCGGTAACAACCTCGACGACATGGTACACCGCGACGTATGACACGCTTGGTGGCTCGCTCGTATCGGTGTCGAACAATAAATTTGTCTTTGCGACTGGAGGTAACACGTGTTACGCCGTATTTTCCTCGATCGAACTCGCGAATTTTTGGGGATTTGTGTACCTCCCACAGACACTCTACGGGGGATACGTACGATTTGACCGAGTCAACTCGAATCAGGTGACGTTCCAGGAGTCCGGTTGGCTTCCAGGAGGTGTGGTCTACGGTCCTGAATATTCGTACGTCGACCAGACGATGTACCGCCTGATAAACCGTGTCGGACTGTACATTGGACGTCAACTCATCCAGGAGTTTGACAGCGCGGCCCTAAAATTTTACCACGAGACGCACGAACCTTACAAGAATCGTCCAGTACTCAAGCTCCTCGAAGGGAACACGGATACAGTCGTTACGGAACGTACGTACTATGTCGAGCTTCCATTTGTAGACTTTTTGCCGATCCACGCACTGGTGCGCCACGATATCCAGATTGTCCTGGATACGAATCCAGTTCCAGACCTCCCAGTTGGAACAACCGTGTTTCCGGTCGTGACGTACGAAGTCTTTGATCCGAATGTAAAACTTCCAGCAAAGTACACGATTCCGGTGAATCAGGTGGCGTATTTTAGCAACCGGACAAAACTCGACATTAGGGGTCCGCTCAAAGCTCTTGTTTTTGATTCTGACTCGGATACGGCAACCGGTGCATTCCTCCTGAACGGCGAGACGTTCGTCCAGCTGGACGAATCTATAAAGTTTTCGGCAATCGAGAGTCGTTCTCTGAAGAATATTCCCCAGAGTTCGAATGTAGTCATCATCGGCGACGGTGGAACAGTCAACATGAGTAGGATACGAGACCAGAAGCTGACGACACCGAGTAACGTCTACGCACAAACGATCAACTTTCTGGAGATATCCGCCGATCTCGCAGGTCTCGCGTTTGATACGACAGAGACTCGCGGTCAGTTCCCTGTGTACACGGGAAACATCGTGAACACGGCGAGCCCACCTACCACGTACCTCTTCGACCAGATATCTGACTCGGTCGGAAACCAACTCGCCATGTATTCACTCCGGGTCGTAAGCTCCGTATACAGTGGACCTGTGGTACGACTTCGTAGAGACGTCGATGACGCCGAGGATGATTTCTACTCTGATTCGAGGGCGACGAATATCACAAACTCTACAGGTACGAGTGTGACCGAATGGTCATCAAACTCAACGAATGTGTACGTCTCTGTGTGGTACGATCAGAGCATCTACAAAAATAACGCAGTTCAACCATCAAAGACATCTCAGCCCATATTTATCGTTGGACCAACGGGTTCCATGAATGCCGGAGCCGGACCGAGCGTCTCGTTTCCGAACGACATCGATACAAACGCAACATACTGGATGTCATTCACTCAACCAATCAGCGCACAACAGATTGTCCTGCGTCAGAAGGTGACGGCATTCAGTTTGACGAATACACTCTTTGGTATAGGTCACGATGCGTTTGAGTTTTTCAGTAGTCCTCCAGGCAATTTTATAGGTAATCTTTTTAACTGGATTGCTCCATCGAGCGACTCTTTGTGGTCAAGCAGATGGGGATCGGGGATCATCAATTGGAAAAATGACGACCAAGCAGGGGACAACAGCACAAATCAGACGAACAATCTGTTCCCGTTGAATCAGTGGAACACATTCGTCACATGGGCACAGAATCATCCAGCTTATACCGGTGGTGGTGGAGGGTTTTCGTATCTCGGGACCCGTCCAATTTTTACAAACAGACCATACACAGGTCAAATCTTTGAGTTTGGGTTCTTCACGGGTACGACCATGTTGAGTGACGCTGCAAAATACAGTAATTCATTCGTACCACCAGCCCCGCCACCACCAGGTCCACCGCAGTCTGGATCAGCAACCAGTACAGGAACTGTAACTACATATTCGAATTACGTGGTCCACACATTCACAGCGACAGGATCGTTTACGGTACTCAGTACATTTCTCACCGTGGACGTACTCATAGTCGCAGGAGGTGGCGGTGGTGGCGGAACTGACGACAGGACGGCAGGAGGTGGTGGTGGTGGGGGTGTTCTGTACCTGACAAATCAGACACTCTCGTCAGGTACATACACGGTGACAGTGGGGTCCGGTGGTGCAGGGGGTACTACTGGACTCAATGGATCAAATGGTGGAAACTCGGTATTCGGTAC
>JACCDO012037907.1_pt1 | contig 10236 bp, 10 predicted proteins | sample 7446101 | NCBI WGS metagenome assembly JACCDO01 (sample SAMN15323440, study PRJNA562643) | freshwater metagenome | isolation source: river surface water | place: USA:Blue River Watershed | collected 2017-08-16
GTTCTATCTTCGAGTCCACTGCCTCATGCTTTCTGGGACATTCCTATTTTAGCTTCCGATGGGGTTCTATCTTCGAGTCCACTGCCTCATGTTTTCTGGGACATTCCTATTTTAGCTTCCGATGGGGTTCTATCTTCGAGTCCACTGCCTCATGCTTCTGGGACATTTCTATTTTAGCTTCCGATGGGGATTGAACCCACTACCTTATGCTTACGAAGCACACGCTCTACCAATTGAGCTACGAAAGCACATCCAGCTTCCGATGGGGATTGAACCCACTACCTTACGCTTACTAAGCGCATGCTCTGCCAAATGAGCTACGAAAGCAATGTATAACTAATTCTGTGTTATACACATATATTATTGTGTGATGGGTTTTATATTGTTTTGAGGACTATATATATTTTCTACAAATACGTATCAAAATCTTCGCGGGTATAAATTATGTGCAATAGGTGCATTATCTACCTAATGTGGTACCCAATTCTTCTTTCGTTCTGCTCGTTTTTGTTCCATTGCTGCGTTGGCAACATTCTTTTTGTCTTTTTCTAGTGTTTCATTCGCTAGAAATTCATCGAAATGATTGATGAGATCCTTCATCCATTGTTCCGTCGTCATATCGGCAGCTTTGTTGCCGTCGCCATTTTTGATTTCGATTTTAGCACCACGTTTCAGTAATGCGATGGCTATTTCACGACGATTCCACCTAGCCGCCTTATGTAATGCAGTTTCATTGCTATTTGTTTTGCCGTCAATATCTGCGCCGGCTTTTAATAATAACAACAACATTCGCATATCACCCCAACGAGCCGCATAGTGTATCGGTAACCACCCATCTCTCTCCTCCATGTAGTTCGGATTACCTCCTTGTTCTATCCATTTTTTGACCACCAACCAATTGCCAAAGTATGCCCCATTCAGTAATTGTTGATCGCAGTTACGAACTGCGGGTTTTTCATCCTTCTTGTTTATTCTCCAAACCTTGTCGCCCTTATCCATAATATTTGTATATTACACAAATATTATATATTATCAATACGCGCGTGCAAAAGACGATTTTTTACAAATAAATTATGCTATAATATATATCAGTACTTGAATGATGCATTGCTCTAAATATGAAAATATCGGATCAGTCATTTTGTATTTAGAGCCTATATTAAACACCTATTACAAAGAATATATGAATGTTCTCACGGTTAGCGATATGCCTGCCGGACCATTGCACGATTTAGTCTCTCGAATACGTTCCGAAAAATTGTCGCCATTTACGGTTTCTTCCCCCTTTGATGCAGGGGAATCTTGCAAAATGGTATTGTGCCGTTATCCTCATTCAAAACCATCCATGAATCATGTAGATGGATTTATGATGGCAAAAGACATTCCGGCGGTATTGAGCTATTTGCAAAGTCACGGTTACAAGATAGATACCGAAATGACAAAAATCATCCAGCGAAGTGGGGTGAGCGTGGGTGAATCGTGTAATAGTGGTAAGCGTAAAATGATTTGTTTGTTTTCCTATATAGGCACACCTATATAGGCGTTTGATTCATCATCTGGTCATTTGCCGCCATATTCGACTGGCACAAAAAGATGGTTTGCAATAACAACAAGGCGTGAAATACGAAATGATTCATATGGTAAAACGGAGCGACTTTGCCGTTGATAAAGATTAGCGCTGTGATGACTAGCATATTGTTGCAATGTATCAGACTATTGGTACTAAAGGCCACGATTAGTGAATCGAGTAAAATGGAAGATCCTTGAAAAAACTGTAGGGGAGCGAGTTTCGCGGCGTCGTCTTCGTTGATGGTTAATGTGTGATCCTCGCTTTTCAAAATAAATACATATTTCACGAAATTATACATGGATGCAGTGTGTGATAGGAGCGAAAAATATACTTTGCCCATTTGCAACTGCATGATTGGAAGATTGTGGGTCAGGGAAGTATACAGATTGGTATTGGTCAACACGCAACAGAAGCATCGAATATGAATCAAAAGCACATCATCAATGTAGGGCCATATGATATCATTGTCTAGGACATTTTTGTCTAGATTGTGTTGTGATACTGCTTTATGATATTCATACGAAGATACTGCAAGAAAGCATTGCCCTATGGTATCGATGAAATAGATATGATTCGCAAATGGTTGATATAGGAAGAGGGATGCGATTGGCGACGTGAAAAACATGTATTTGATGATGGATTCGCATTGTTGAAAGGAAGGCATTTGCGATTTGAATTGTTTGACGAGGGTTTTTAAGATGATGGCTGCCCAATACATGTTTAGAAAATACAGGCCATATAGGCAAGTATATAATGGTATTAATTGTGAATTTGTCAAGTGCGCATGTAAGATAGTGTGCAAGTATTCATTGTAGATGAGTTGAGTCGAATAATGATACAATCGGGTGTAGGCAAATGTCGCTATAAAAATAATGTTGTTTATGGTAGCCAGTGTCTGGTATTTTGCAGGTATAACATTACGCAGTACTAAGAAAATCGTACTTACTTCCGTACTTAAAATAGCCGACACTTCTCGATATGTATGCATTTCGAGACTAGGCGTCGTCAAATATGGATGAAGTATTCCTAATACAAACGCATGATGTACAGCTACATCTGGAGTGCATAATAACAAATCAAATAAACATTGCCAGTAAATGATTTTCCCTATATGCATATACAACGAAGTATCCATGGTATATAATGTATACGTCGCATAGCTCACGATAGCAAAACAATACACATTTTGAATCGCCTTGAAGAATGATTGTACATTATGGTTGGTATTCGGGTCCAGTGGACAAAGGGCATTGATGATTTTTAATAATAGCATTTCTGTATTGGAGTCATAGAATGTGTTTATGTTTGTTTGCACCGAATAACATTTAAGTTCGCACGCAAAAGCGTGCGTCTTAATTGATTTATCGGTAACGTTGCCTTTGAACACTATCCGCACTTTGTGTTGTGCCGCAAAGCGGCGCCACCGGATTGCCTGATAGGGCAATTGGGCGGATTATAATGTTCAAATGTGTATATGGACATATTTTTATGAGTATCTATATTATGAAGTACGATATTGTGATTATTGGCGGTGGAATCGGCGGGCTCTATTGTGCGTATCGATTACTCAAGGGTGGATTCCGGGGGTCTTTGGTGGTTCTCGAAAAGGAGAAAGAATTCGGCGGGCGCGTGCATACGTATGCTGATAGGCATATGACGGTCGAGGCAGGGGCGGGGCGGTTTCATGACGGACATATTCGTGTTATAGAATTGATTCGGGAATTGGGGTTGGGTCGGGCCGTAGTGCCCATCACGAATAAGGCGGTCTTTGCGCCTTCCGATGGTCGAGGCGTCGTGATGAATTCGGTGTTGGATGCGCCTGGCGCGTGGCCCATTGTAGACAGTGTGCTGGATGTTGGGCTCGGTGCGCAAAACATTCCGAGTGCGGGGTTGATTAGTCGTGTGATTGTGGCGAGTAAATTGCGTTCGGCCGAATATTTGCGCGGGATTTCGTTTGTAGATTATGCAAAGACGGTTTTGACTATGGAGGAGGTTGATTTTGTATTGGCGACGTTTGGGTATTATTCGGAGCTGGTCATTATGAATGCCTATGACGCGATTGCGTTGATGGGGGATTTAGGACCAGGAAACCAGTTTTTCGTGTTGCGCGGTGGGTTGTCGCAAATCATTGATCGACTGGTGGAGAAGATTGAGAAGATGGGAGGGGTGATTCGGGTGGGAAAAACCGTGGAAAAAGTCGAATATGCCGGGGGCGAGTTTGCTATAGGGTGTGCCGAGAACAAACGATTTTTGGTGGGAAAACAATGCATTTGCGCGCTTCCGAAACAGGTGATGGAGAAGATTTCGTTTGTGGGATTGGGTTGTCGAGCGTGGAAGGCACGGTTACGTCGGGAATTGGTTTGCGCGCCGCTATGTCGTATTTATGCGAAATTTGCAAAGGGCGACGTTTGGTTTCGCGGATTGCCGAAGATGACGACGAATAATGCTTTGCGGATGATTATTCCGATTTCGGAAAAGGACGGGGTCATTATGATTTCGTATTCGGACAATCTCTTTGCGGATTTCTGGCATAAACTGGAGCAAACATCGGGCGTAAGCGGTGTTATAGAAATGTTGCGGCGGTTGATTCAGTTGAGTTGCGGGGTTTCGATGCCTACGCCCGTTGCGGTGCGGGTGTTTTATTGGGGATGCGGCGTTGGGTATTGGGGTGTTGGGTCGGATAGTTCGCGGTTTTTCGGGGAGATGATGTGCCCGGCGGGGGGTGACGTACCGTTGTTTTTGTGTGGGGAGCATTATTCCATGTCTCATCAGCAGTGGATGGAGGGGGCATTGGAAACGGCCGAACAAGTGGTCCGAAAGATTGGGGGTTGATGGTCTTTTTATTTTTGGGGGCAAAGTATATAAACATTTGGTGACGTGTATATCATAATGAATTGGATGTTTGTTACGATATGTGCTTTTTTATTACCCGCGCGCCAGTTGTCTTTGTCTATGGTTCGTTCCTTGTACTCAGTTCGTTCCTTATCTATGCGTTCAAAGAAAAATAGCGGAAGCGAATTAGGCAAATATATGATTCCGAAATATAGTCCGAAAACGCCGAATCAGGCAACCTATGTGGATCAACTCAGCGATGAATCGAAAAAAATTGTGGTCGGCGTCGGTGCCGCTGGTTCTGGGAAAACTCTGTTTGCTTGTTGCCAGGCCGTCTCCGATTTGAAGCGGGGTGCTATACAGAAAATTATCATGACTCGTCCCGTCGTATCGGTAGAGGAGGATATTGGATTTTTACCGGGGTCGTTGATTCATAAGATGGACCCATGGACGCGACCGCTTTTTGATATTTTGCTCGAGTTTTATTCGCAAAAGGATATCGACTCTATGTTGCACGGGGGTGTTATAGAAATTGCTCCGCTGGGATACATGCGGGGTCGAACGTTCAAGCGGGCGTTTATCATTGCGGACGAAATGCAGAATAGTTCGCCGAATCAAATGTTGATGTTGGTCACGCGTATTGGAGACGAGTCGAAGATGGTGATTACGGGGGATTTGAACCAGAGTGACCGTGGTGCGGACAATGGGTTGGCGGATTTTGTTGGTCGGGTGAAGCGTTCGGGTTATGATTCTGAATTCGGTTACGTGGAACTGGGTATCGAAGACGTACAACGTAGTGCGATTGTGGCGAAGGTGCTGGATTTATATGCGCAAAAATCGGATTCGATGGCGGTTTTATCGAAACCGGTCGCGGGTATGGCGAACAAGATTGTGGCCGAAAATCGTGATAAAATACGTGGTGCCATCAGTAAAATGATGGTTGATTATGATGCGGTCAATGCGCGTAACGGGAGTCGGGTTTATAATGATGCTGCCATGTTGCCGAGTTACGAAATACCTAAGCGACGGGATTACGGTAAAAAAGTGTAATAGATATTGTTTTTTTGATTGCTTCGCTAATCATTTTCGTTGCTTATCCGCTACTCATTTTTGTTGCTTATCCGCTACTCATTTTTGTTGCTCATCATCTAGACCGCTTACGCTGGTTGATTTGCCGGGTTCTGCAATATGCGTCGTTTTGGTTTGGCGCGTTTGTTGAATTCTGGTCTTGAAATATATTTGGTGATTTTATAAATATATAGGAGTTCATTGGTGACGAGTGGTGTGATTTGATTGCATTGTTTTTTGTGTTTTATGATGTTATGAATGTATTCATAACATTCTATTGCGGATTGGATGGATTTGTTCATTTCATTTTTGGTTTGGCCGAATAAATTGTGAAGAGGGGCATAATCGGCTTGTTTGATGATGCCCGGTTTTACTGCAACATTGTATAATTGGAAGGTGATGGTCAGCGCACGTTCTCTTAGGCGTTTCATGAATTCTTTGGCCAGAGGATTTTTCATTTGTGTTATAGATGATGTGATGGTTGTTTTGGGCAATCGATAGAGGGCGAGTCGAATATTGGGGGTGAGGACGAATGCGGCAATATAGTGGATGAGGTCGCTGGGTAGTTGTTGGATGCGTTGGAGTGTAGCGAGTTCTAGGGCGGTGTCGGATTGGTGTCTGGTTTCATTGGACGCGTGTTTTTTGCGTTTTTGTGCTATGAGGTTTGTGATGAGGGTCCGTTTTTCTTTGATTTGGTATTTTTTTATCGTGAACATTTGCGCGATTTCTTCGTGGAGTTTGTCAATGTAACTTTCGGTCAAATTGTACCACTCGATCAAATCGTGGGGTATGGAATCATCGGTTGCAGTGGCCGCGTACATATATTCGTTGATACGGGCGGTCTCGTGTAGGGCGTCTAGTCGTCGAAGTTTATAGGTGTAATAGGATGTGATATCGGCTAAGTTGCTGTAGTTGTCGGGCTGTTTTTGTTTGAGCTTTAAGACAATGGTGTCGAGGTGTCGGGGAGGTGGATCCATTTTGATGGTGATGAGGTTTCGCGGAGGTGTTTGCATGTTGGTTGTGTAATAGTATTTGTTTGTGGTGGGTCTGGGGATTCAATTTTGCACGAAAATTGAAATGATTGGCATTGGTTGGCGGGGTGGCAGTAGCATGACAAAAATGATACATGGATTGTTTATGGGTGATATCGGTGGGGGGTTGATGTCTTTGCGGACGGTGCTTTCGTCGCGTGTGGTGGCTTCGACCGTGGTGGAAACGGTGGGGGCGGAGCTGGCGAGTGACAATGGTGGGATTGGGTATTTTGTGCGACACTGTGTTCATTGTGGTTCGTATGATATTGCGTCGTATGCGTGGTTGCTACTGTTTGTCGTGTATTTGAGGTATGGCTGGCAAAATAAGGAGGTTGCGCGCATTAGTGCCATAGATGATGATATTGGGCGCTTGCGCCGGGTCACGGAGCGGGTCTTGTGGTTTGTGTTTTTGGTATTTGCGAAAAATATAGAAAATGCGATTTGATACTTTTGTTTTTGTGATTTTGTAATTTACAGTTGTGATTTACAAAATATGCGATTTGTGATTTTTGTGATTTTGTAATTTACAATTGTAATTTACAAAATTGTGTGATTATTATGGTGGGGGTTGAGGGCATGTCATTTTTAGATGTGTTATTTCGGCGTCTTTTCCTGTTACGATTATTTTCAATTGTTCGTTTTCCAAATCTTTCAAGGTGATTTGTTGATCTTTCGTTGACAGCTGTGTGGTGAGCTCCGCGATTTGTTGATCTTTCGTTGACAGCTGTGTGGTGAGCTCCGCGATTTGTTGATCTTTCGTTGACAGCTGTGTGATTAGGTCCTTCGATTGAGTGTCATATAAACTGATCACGCATTGTAATTTGTTCATTTCATCGCATATTTTTTCCATTTCTGAGCTCTGTTTTTGAATTATACATTCATATTGCGCGATTTTGTCTTGTAATTGTTCTTTTTCGGATGATTCGTCTTTTTCGGGCGGAAGGGTTGCCGTTAAGGTGACAATCATCTCCTTCAAATATACAATTTCTATGTCACGTTTATTTATGATTTCTTTGTATTCGGCGATTTCTGTGTTTTCCGATGGTACTAGTTGTTCGTTGTTGGTGTTATATTGTAACATGTCGTCTTGTAATTTGGCGATTTTTTCTAGTAATTCTTGCAGCTTTGCCTTGAGGCAATAATTTTCATAGCTCAGCGTGTTCATCAAGTGACTACGGTTCATCATTTATTCACTATATACACAGAATCTATATTAAAACAGAGTTGTGAACGTATTTGATTTGTTTTGCTAAATTGTTTCGACAACTGGTGCGATAGTGATTACAAAAATTACAATTGTGATTTTTGCAGTTACAGTTGTGTAATTTGTGGTGCAAATAATATTTTGTAAATTACAAATTCTGACACTGAATATGCAGCGATTTTGATTTAGGAATTTTGCTCGGAAATAATTTCTCGGAGAGGTATATAGATAGTAAAATGTCTACCCCAGCTGTCCCCGTGATGCCTCCTTACAACCAATTCCAGAACTTTTACCCTGCAGGTGTAAATCCATATGCTCTTGACCCTGCACAACTTCTTACCTCCAATTTATATGAATCTACTACTAGAATCAACGACAATATTGTAGGTGCTCAAAGAGCCATTACTGGCGAAATTGCCACTGTCAATAAAAACATCTATGACACAATTGCACAAAATGGTGTTGCCATTGAGCGAACTGCTGCAAATGGTATGGCGACTACCGAACGTGTCAATTCTCAATTATCAGGTGCAGTCGAGCGCAATGCCGGTAACATCATGACCGCCATTGAGAAAGTCGCCGGTGAAGGCCGTTTGACTACCACCATCACTGACGCAGCCAGTCGCCAAGCCGCCAATGACAGTGCTCGTGATATCTTAGCAGCCGTTGAAAGAAATGGTGGCGCAACTGTCGGTGCATCCAAAGATGCCTATAACGGTTTGTTAGCATCCATTGAACGTAACTCTGGCGAAAACCGCATGACCACTATCACTGCGGATGGTGCGAATCAAGCCAGATTAGCTGATGTTCGACGCGATATTACCACCAACTTGAATGCATTAGAAGGCGAAGTCTTAGCCACCGTCAATAAAAATCACGGTGATACAATTACTGCCGTAGGTAACACTGCATGGGAAACCAGACAAAATCAAAATGCACATTATGCTTCATTGTTGTCCGAAACTCAAAAATCTGCCGCTGCAAATGCATTACAAGCATCAAGTCAATATGCAAGTGCTTTGCTAGAAGCACAAAAATCCACTGCTCTTCTTGCCAATAAACAGGACAACCATTTCGCTGCTCTTTTGAGTAAGCAAGACAACCATTTTGCGGCCTTATTGTTAGAGCAACAAAAATCAAAAGAATGCCTCACGCTTCAATTACAAGATGCCAAATACGAGGCTCTTAAGAACAAATGCGATTTGTCCAAGGAAATGGCCGAATGCTGCTGTGAAATCAAGATGAAGGTTGACCAACGTTCTCAAGATGTTATCAACACTGTCGATACTCTTGACCGTAACAGATTACGTGACGAAGTCAATACCATCAATAACGAGAACACTATTTTGAAATTATTAGATTATGGTGATTTCGGTTATGGCAGAAGACGACATCATTCTCGCTCTCGCTCTCCTGACCGCAGAAGACGTTGAAGGGGCGGGCCGGAAGATAGTGATATAGATAGTTGTTCGAGTTCCTCGCGATCGGGCTCTTCGAGTTCTAGTTCTTCGGACGAATCCTCGCGATCGGGCTCTTCGAGTTCAAGTTCTTCGGGCTCTTCGTCGTTGAGTAGTGAATCTTCGAGTAGTGAATCTTCGAGTTCTTCCTTGTCCGGTTCTAGAGGGGGTCGAATAAGAGATTTGTTAGTTCGACGAGGTGACCAACGGTCTAGACAAGGTTCTCAAGAAGGTTCTCAAGAGGGTTCTCAAGAGGGTTCTCAAGAGGGTTCTCAACAAGGTTCTCAAGAAGGTGTTATACATGAAAACAGTAGGCAGGGCGATAATCAGACGAATTCCGTTCCCGCAGCTGTCGATTTTTCACCCGTTATCTCCTACATCGACGATAAATTTTCCACATTTTCTGGAATCACCGGTCCTCCTGGACCAAGGGGCTCTGCTGGACCGCAAGGAATGCGAGGAGCCAGTGGAGACAATGGTCTAGTCGGACCCGCTGGTCCTACGGGTCCCGCCGGACCCGCGGGTCAGGCCGGTGGTAGATCCGGCAATCCATAATCTGACGGCCGATAAATATGTTGCATAAAATAAGAATATGTTCTTATTTTATTCGGAGAACACAAAACCCTTCTCCCAATTCCAATTCCAAATATCAATTTTTATAGGTATATAAAAAGAGCCCTATTTTATATAGAAGTACCTGTATGACAGAGAAAATTGCGACCACAAACCCACGAATTGTAAGCTTTTACCGCAACAATCCGCATCTCAACTTTGATGCTGTGAATCTCATCTTTATCGATTTATTCGACAAACTTTTATCTGAGAATCCGATGGGAACCACGGTTCAAGGACAGATGTATACGATGCTGAATCAATTACATGATTCTTTTACACAATTCAAATCCACTATTGGAAACGATCTCACCAATAATGTTCTGGTCAAATTGGCCGATATTCGCAAGGACTACATCGAAGATGTAAAAACGATTATGCAAAACAACCAAGTGGAAAAACTAGGCCCACTACTCGAGAAAAACAATCATTTGTTGATGGATAAAACCGCCATCATGATGA
>JACCDO011158150.1_pt1 | contig 10232 bp, 1 predicted proteins | sample 7446101 | NCBI WGS metagenome assembly JACCDO01 (sample SAMN15323440, study PRJNA562643) | freshwater metagenome | isolation source: river surface water | place: USA:Blue River Watershed | collected 2017-08-16
TTCAAAAAAATCTACTGAACATGAAAAATACGTTAATATTTCAGATCAAGAACGATTAAATTGCAGAATTGCTTTAAGCAAGCTATTTACAGCATCTACTAGAAGTAAAAACTCATTGTTAATTGTTTCAGATAAATCTAACTATAGAGTATTAAATGAGTATTTAATGCCTTCTGTACTAGCTGCCGCTTCTAATGAAACCCATGTGAACTTAGAATTAACAGAAGCATCGTCTGAAACAGATTGGCATCAAAAAGCAATCAAGATGATTAAAGAGGGGTTGGATGAACAGGCTAGAGCGATTTTAATTAAACATTGCCCGAGTTTCAATCCTGAAGAAGAAATCCTTCGATTTAAAAGAAATGTCTCTAGAGCAAAAGGAAGAGATTTAGCAATCTCAACCGATATCGAAGAGCTTCAGTCATTAGAACAGGATTCTATTTTTAATTCAGCGAGTAATGTATCAGAATCTCTACCGGCATCTTGTTCAGAAACTTCTTGCTTGGATGAAATATTTGAGGCAAAGGTTTCTTTACTGCATAGTGCCAGCCACAGCCATCGTGGTGGCGGTGCCTTATCTGTCACGCCTATCTCTAATAAAAAGAATAAAGTTTCAAAAAAAGAAATATTTACTACTTTACTTGAAGAGCAACATTTAAGTTTGTTAGAGGGTTTTTTAAAAGATGAAATTACAACACCTGATGATATTTTGAGTTTTTTCTGTTCAGATAAAAAAACTCGAACGATCAGTAAAGAAAAAGTACAGCTTTTTGAAACCAGACCTGCTTTGTTAAATGTATTGAAAGATATTATTTCAAGATTAAATTTTAAAGGATACTTCCCCTTCTTGGCTATTGCTAATTTTATTGAAAAAGATAAGTCTTTCTTTAAGAAGCTTATTTTAGATATAAATAGCCATCTTCACCATAGTTTTTTTAAGGAAACTGAAAAGTCTGCCTTATCAACTGAATTATCAGCGCATTCTGTAAAACAGCGAGCTTATTTTTTCCGTGAAATATTCTTGGCAATTGTAGAGGCTTCTCTTTGTCGAAAAGATCTTACAAATGATGCCAAAGAAATGATTGCCGAAGAGTTTTTGCTGATGTTGGATTATTATGCAGCAGAAGGTCATCTAGGTCCTGTGGATAAATATTTCCTAGAAATTTGGAATCAACGGGGAGAGGGTTATTTTTTATTTGATGAAATTCTGAATGGATATAATAAAGATTATTTCCCTTATAAAATGAATTATTCTTTGGGGGAATTGTTTTTAAAGATTCGTTATTCTAATCTCGATTTGATTTACGCGATCTTACTTCAAAATCCAGATTGTTATGACGAGATTGATGCATTGTTGCGTGATAGTGCGCTGCTTGGCTCTGTTTTTATTGAGGCAACAGGGTATGATAAATTACTTATGTCTGCCTATTTAAAAGCTAAATTTTATATAACTAAAGATCCATCATTTTATCTTGAAAGATTTGTTGAAACTATTTCTACAAAAAGAGGTCTACAAGAGTTATTGACATTATTAACTTTTGAACCTGATTTTTTCAAATCCTGTGAGAATTCTTACTGGCTCAAAAAAAGATCGGATTTAGAGGATTTTTCTGAAAACTATTTTTTAGAATATGATGAATTATTTAATGATTTTAATAATCTTTCTGATGAATCTTGGGTTCATACTTGGTTTATTAATTGCCTCAAAGATAAAGAGTTATGGCCAGAGTTTAGAGCTCTGCTTTTCTTCATCGAGCATCCATTTATGGGCGTTGTTTTAGATGTTTTAGAGCAATCTAGCAATGTTCGAAATACATTTCTAGGTCATCAAAATTCGTATTTTTTTCTTAATGCTTTTTTAACTGAAGAGGAACATGTAAACATTTCTTTATTTAGAAATTCATTATTACAGCACGCATTTAGTGTTGATCAGATTAAAGAATGTACATCACTGAATCAAGTGAAGGGTGTTAGATTTATTAGCATTGGAACATTGATGCAAATTGCAAATGACATTTTTGAATCAAGATATTCTAAGAGCACTACAGCTTCTCATCGTGCGCAAAAAATTTATCAAATTGTTTGTCAAAATAATTTGGAAGAATTCGAAAGATTTTTATCTGATTCTGATAATATTAATTTTATTAATCATGAGTTGCCATGGTATTTTGATTTACAGCATCTTATTTTAATAACTAATAACTATCGTTTCCTGGTTGCGTTTAGAGGGTTGGGTAATTTATTAGGATATAACCAAGATGATAATAGATCGTCATTGCTATATGCTCACCAAATAGGTGCTGATCAAGAGATTTTTGATTTAATAGAATCTGATATCGTCACAGCTTCAGGTGGATTTAATTTGCGAGAACATTTGCAAGTAATTCCTCAAGAAAAATTAATAAATGAAGTAAATTTAATTGCAAAAAAAGCGCTTACTGATTTTAATCCTCATATGCTTATTCAGATTGTTCATTATTTATTTACAAGCAAACATCAGAATATTGTTGAAGATGTTGATATCTATGCTGAAGCCTTGAAAGTATCTTTGGATCAGGAAAAACAAAACTGTGGATCGTTAGTCTTGTTATCTCAGTTTCACCGATTAATGAGTTTTAATTTTGAAGATTATCAGATTGCTCATTTAATAAATCCACAAAGTTTGTATGATGTTCTGTTGATGGAGCGAGACCAGACTCAATTTGAAGATATTGCTCATGAGATTAATTTATTCGAATATGCAGCTGAAGAAGGCTTTATAAAAAAATTAAATCCACCCGGAAAATCAAACTTGTTCCATAAAGCAATTTTAAATTTATGGCATCATCAAATCCAATTATTTAAAACTTTAGGTGTTGATATTAATCATGAGAATGAGCGTGGATTAACACCGATGGATCTGTTTTCAACAATTTACAAGAAAAAAGATTGGGCCGAAGAACATTATCTTTTATACGATGCTCTTACATCTTATGAGCTCGTCGAAGATTTTCCAGAAATAAGAGTTGATTGCTCTAGAATTGATCGGGAAACGAGAGACTTTCTTTATATGAATGGTTATTCATGTCCTGAAAGAAATAGCGTGCTTACAATTGAAGAAGCCTCAGATTTACCAATCGGATGCTTTGTTGCCGCTATAGACACTTTGGTTTCTAAAAAAAATATCAAAGACCCATTTGCTCTATCGAGAATCATGAAAGCAATCGCAATACCTTCAGATAGAATAGTCGAAGAAAGGACACTATTTGAAACCAGCTTGAATAGGGTTACCAGTGAACAAACTTATGACTATCTTCTAGGTTGGTTAAAATTCGATAGAGAAAAAAGAATTTATTTTACTGATCTAATATTAGATTCAATTTTAAAGAAGAATTTAGAAAAAGTTTTTCTTAAATTCTTAAAAGATGAACATTGGCAACAGATGGCTGAATTATGGAGAAATATGAAGCCTTTATTAGTAGCAAACTATAATTTACCTGAGAAAAAAGAAGATGTTATACTTTCATATCTATTAAGGGCTATGTATCTTGTAGATAATTGTGAAGATATTTTGTTAAAAAGTATTTTTTATATAAAAACGGCTTCTGATATAGCTGAAAAGTATGATTACTTTCATCATCCTATTGCTGATAAAATTATAGATCTTTATGAGCAAATTATTGCTAATCGTGTTGTTAGTTCCGATGCTCCAATACAATTAGTATTTAATCAGCTTTTTAATTCTGATTATTCCCAGATGCCTTTAAGATATATTCAAGATGCTGTAAAATATAATGATCTAATGATTATTACTGCTAAAGTTTTACCAATGTTTCAAACGGTTTCTAGTGCAGTAACTATTCCTTTACTTAAAAAATTATTACTAGAAGCATCAGAACAAAAATATGATAATGTTATTAATCTTCTTTATAATGAAGTTGGGGTAATCTCTCAAAATCCTTATCCTGAAAATAATGAAGAGCAGTTGATCGTCATGAGAGTTGATTTTTTAAGGGCAAGTGATTTAAAAAAAATAGCTCTTTTACATAGGCAACGTGGCGTTATGGCTGTCCATGCTGATAAAACTGGTCTTGCAGATATTGGTAATATGCATGATGGTTTTCGCTCTCACCCCAGAGATCCTGAATTAATTCAAAGAATTAATCGTGCGAATCCATTGTATAATAGCATAATACCGAACACGCCTTCATTATTACAAAGTTTACAAAATCAAGCTTCGAATGAGAGAGATTCAAGGGCTTCAAAAGGTAAAAAAAAGAAATAAAATAATGATGAAAAGACCCTCATTTTCACTAGTGTTGATGAGGGTCTTTTAAGTAGACTATCTTTTATAATACAGTCAGCTATTAATCCAATAACTTATTGATATTTAAATTTAATCCATGATAATATCGTGGTATTAATTTTCTTTAATAAAAATAATAATATCTCATGACCACTCTTCTTTATTGGCAAACTATTCTCACATCAAAAGAGTGTAAGAGCATAGAACTCGATGTTCAGAAAACACTGGCACTTATAGCTGAAGGTCAATATCGCCAAGTAAATTTAAAAAAACTTAAAACAGCGACAGCAACCCCCCTTTATCGAGCCAAAATAAATCGTGAGAAACGAATTATTTTTACAATTGTTGAATACAATCAAAGACCAGCTTTATTGCTATTACAAATCTTACTAGATCATCGATATGAACGTTCTGCTTTTCTTGATGATCAATATTTAACTCAATACTTAGGCTCGCTATCTTCTGAATCTTTATTAGAATTTATCAACGATTCAAATAACGAAGAACTCTGTGAAGATACTGTTCTAAACCTTGAAACAACTTCTAGTGATTTAAGATGGCAAGCGTCTTTTAATTATCATCAAAGTAATATTTACCTTGATCCAGATCAGCAACAACTAATGGATGCCCCTCTACCGGCTTTTATCGAAGGGGTCGCAGGAAGTGGTAAAACCTGTACTGGTTTTGCTCGAATGATTAATGATGCTCAATTAGAAGAAAACACTGGAAGAAATTTCTGTTATATAACCTTATCATCTAGATTAAATGAAAGTCTGACTGAAGAATGGAGAGCAACTGTTAATCCAGAACTGGTGAAAACATCCACGAGTTTTTTTATTTATCGAGATTTTTTACTTAATTTTATTCCTGATAAGCAGTTAGTAACAATTAAACATTTTCAAGAATGGTTATTAAAAAGAATATTGGTTTCTAATGGTATCAAATTAAAAGATATTCCTTTAGAGATGATGATTGATGAAGCAAGATTTCTTTCTGGGTTTGAAGGGGATTTTGATGGTAGATTTATTTGTATCGTTGAAGAAGAAGAAAAAAGAATATTTTTCGACATTTATAATGAATATAAAGTGCTATTAAAAAGAGCTAATTTATTTAACATTCAGTTAAGTGTACTAACAGATGAGCATGTTGAAGATCGACAATTTGATTTGATAATGATAGATGAGGCACAAGCTTTTTCAGGGGCTCAATTGATTTCGATAAAAAAAGCGTCAAGAAATAATCAGTTCATGATGTTTTATGATTATTGTCAAAGTTTAGATGATGATCTTGATCATATTTCTTTATTAAAAAATAAAACAAAAGTCTCAACTGGTATTACTGAAATGACCTTTACAACAGGTCATCGTTGTAAACCAATAATATCTGAATGGGCTAACAAAGTTCTTGAGTTGAGATCGCTCGTTAGTGGCAAAAAGAAAAAGACGATTGGTAAATTGAGAATAAATGCTAGTGCCTCAGAAGATCCTGGTCATTTAGTATGGCTGAGTCAATCTCAATTTTCAGATGAAAGCACATTATCTCGTTTTGATGAAGCAAACTGTGATTGGGCTATTGTTGTTTCAAATCAAGCGCAAATCCACCATGTTCAGCAAATTTTCCCTAGGCTTTTATCTATTTTTACTCAAGAACAAATTCGAGGTCTTGAATATAAAACAGTTATATTATGGGAGCCTTTAAATGATTTAAGAGCTAGAAAGATCATTAAATTATTAACAGATTATGAACAAGATCCAAGTACAGCTGTGCAATTAAATGTGTTTTCTACACAGGAAGTTCAAACATATAGAATTTTATTAAATAAGCTTTTTACAGCATCAACAAGAGCAATTGATTCACTCATGATCGTTTCTCCTTCATCAACAGTTACTGCCTTAAAAAAATATCTTTTACAAGAAGAAAGTGCTGCTGCACAAGTTGATTCAATATCAGGAGTTTCGCATATGCAAGCTTCATTGGAATCTGATTGGATAGAAAAAGCAAAATCTCTTTTAAAGTTAGGCGATGAGCATTCTGTTATGTTATCGAAAAAAATGATCGAACAATATTGCCCTTCAATACAATGGCCTGCTTTTTTGACTGCTCATCAAAAGATTTTTCTTAAAAAAGAAGTTGAGGTTAGCACCGCTAGTGCCTCAGTAAGCCTAGAACCCCCTGTAGATTTACGAGAAGCTATCACTCCTTTAGCCTCAAGACAAGAAGAGCCTGGGGTTTCTTTAATGGCAAGATTAATAAGAGTTATTGATGTTGTCAAACATATACCTGCAAGCGAAGTTGCTCGAATCCCCGAAGATTTTTTTAATATTTTCTTAGAAAGGTCCTTTTTAATTGAATGTTTAAATTTTAGAGTTATTTTTCAAGATATTCCGGATTATATTTGGCAAATGACTGGACATGATGTTCTAAATTCTAACGCAATAACTAGAAATGAACAATTTAAAAGCTGTTTAACACAGCATCCAACAGCTTCATGGTTAAATGCGTTATTGATGTATGCTTATCATCAGGAAGATAGTTTTATCATCGATTTTGAGTCTGTTTTTTTTCAATCCAAACGCGATAATGCTCCTTTAATGACTTATTATGTGCAAACCGCTATTAAAGATATAGAAAAAGATGTTGATAATTCTGATTTGATTTTTAAAAGCCCTTATTTTGAAGACAAATTATTAAGATTTTATATTAGCTCTATTTCTTTAGATCAATATCATCATGGAATAAAGTCTTTTATTAAAAGTGAGGCATTTCATCATTTTATTGCAGGTGTTAAATATGATCATGAAGGAGTGCGTTTGTCTGATTCTATCCATTCCTTTTTTTCTTTCGTTTTAAATAGTCAATTGAATGCATCTAGCAAAAAGGCTGCGATAAAATTAGCTGAATCTATTTTGCTTAATAACGAAGGGTTGTTTGAGGCTGCCTATCGTTCTTTAATTGAGCATCTAAACCCTGTTCCTCAAAGTTTTCAATTAAAAATTATTAAAACAATCGATATTTTTTTATTAATGATGATAGCTAAAACCAATCATTTATTAATGAGTGAACTTGTTTTTAATGCTGTTTATTTTGACATTGATTTTATGATTGCGCACTGTGATTCATTAGCGTATCTAAAGTCAAAAATTGATTTTAGATCTTTTTTATTTAGAAAAATGAGAGGTGGTTCTTTAGAAAGTATTGTTGATTTCTTAAAAGAAAAAATGAATGCATTTCGTGATAATTCTTTATCATTTAAGCAGTTAGATTTTTATCTTTCATTATTTCCTGAGGCTAAGTCAATTATTTTTGAAAATGGTAATAGCTTAGAACAATCTTTACTTGAAAGAACAGTGAATTTTAAAAAATCGATTTATCATATTATTACAGCACGATATTCAAACTCTGAAAAATCATTCCGGTATTTATTTGAGACAAACGCTCTAGGCCGTAGTTTTTTTGATGACTTAATTCAAAAAATTAGAGACAATCCCGCTTATTTGTGCGATGGTGTTTTAATGCATTATCGTCCTCAAAGTTTTGCTTATTCACAATCCATTATGGGTTCTGCTTATTATTTTGAAGAAGAGTGTATTTCTGAAAAAGCAGCTAATTGTGCTATTGAGTTAATTAAAAAAATTATTGAAAATCATTGCGACGGAGATAAATCAGTATGGCATGATTTTTTATCTTATAAAGATTCAGAAGATAGAAATTTATGCGATTTGGTTATTCAGCATCAAGAAGATGGTCTTGTTTTAGGCTCAGAACTATTAGCAATCGCAGCTCAAGAAGAACTTTATAATAGTTTTGATAAATTACTTTTATTAAATCGAGATGCTCCTGTAGATCGCTTATTCAAACTTGATTATGCAGCTCAACTAGCTGCTAAAGATATAAAAATAAGCATGATTGATACTGAACCAACATTATCAATGAACGTCTTTTTAAACATACTGGGTCAAAAGGTTGTGTGTGCTTCAGAAGCTGGTTTAAGAACAGTGATCGCGCATTCTCCCCCTGCTTTGATATTCGATGTTTTAAGAAGATTTAGTACAGTTAATATAAACTTTCGACAAATTCTTAAAAGGTTGGAAACTATTAATTTAGATATTTTTGCCGAACATGCTTATTTGATCAAAAATTTTGTACATTTTGCATTTATTTCAAGAACCATCTTATCTGGAGTCAAACAATTTACTATAGATCAAACAGATATTTTATTATCAAATTTTTATAGAGGCCCTTATGATTGTGCCAATAAAATTTTCGAACTATATGATAAAAGGAAAATATCTCTTAATCCAAACTGTAGAACTCTTCATGATAATTTCATGCCTTTTCTAGTAACTCGATCCCGATTAACATCGGGCTCTTCAGTCTCAGAAGAGATCCTTGCTGAAAATGATTCTAATAAAGTTTTTATTTATATTTTATTAGAAATTGCTTTATCTGAAGAAAATTTAGATGTTGTTTCTAAACTCTTGCAAAAAGAAGATTCTATAGTTCTTGATGTCATAAGTTTTTTTGAGCAAGATAGAATCAATAATTACTCTCAAGTAAAAGCAAATATTCTAAATCCTTCATTTACATATTATGCTGAAAAATTTAAAAAAATAATCATTAGCGAATTCCATAAATCAAATTATCATCGATTGCATCATCTAGCATTAAATTTACACAAATATATGACCTCTTTGTTTGACATGATGGGAAGTGAAATAAAAAAAGACGAAATTGTGACAGGAATTTATCAGTATTTAAGAAGAAATCCACAAGGAAATTCTCTAGCTATTTTTATTTCTCTTTATAAAGAACAGTTAGATGAACTTCTTGATAGAGGGTTAATAGATCGATCTGATTTTCCAGCACACTATTTTGATGAGTATGCAAATCATTATTCTAATAAGTATGAAAAATCTGAAATCAAGGATTTATTTAATCAGTCCTTGTTAGAAGCATCTATAGTATCGCCCTCTCTGCGGTTTTCCGCTGCTGATGCGTCTTCTCTTGGCGCGAAGATTGATAATCTCAAAGAGCCTCAAATGAAAAAATAAATCTTAAAAAAAAGATTACTTGAAAATAACTATACTCTTTTTGATTAAACAATCGATTAGGTTTTTAAAAATACTGATAGATCATACCGAATTGAGCATCCAAAGAGCTCAATTCGGCATGATATTTTCCTATCATGACCTTCTTCTTTTGATGATCGAAATCAGCCTTGATTGACCCATTCCGTTAGAAGTTTGACTGAAAAAATGTATATTCAATCTTTTTGTTTAGTATCTTTTGTGTTGTCTTGTAGATAAAACAGGATGATGCTGTTAAAGCACAAAAATTAATACAAGATATAAAAAAAGACTCTCCTTTATTAATCGAGAATGTGTGGATGCAAATTTATGGTATTTTATGAGTACAATAGGTGCGTTACAAAGAATCTTATAGTTTGCGATAAATATGAATATAAAAAAGCACTATGTTATCGAATTCTTTTTACAGTTATGGTGTATGCTCTCTTAATTTCGATAGTCTTTGGAGCTTTAGTGTAGTTTCGCTCAATATTATTTGTTCACAGAACCTATAGGTTCTTATGTCGATTAGTATTCATAAGTTTTTTTTAAGTGGTCTATCTTTTATAATAAAATAAAGGACAATTGAGCTAACTTATTGATATTTGTATTTTATTAATGGTAGGATAGATTTATTAATTTTCTGTAATAAAACAAAATGATATCTCATGAATACCCTTCTTTATTGGCAAAATATTTTAACAACTCAAGAATGTGCTCTAAAAGAATCTGAAATTATCCAAACCTTAGAGCTTATTCAGCAAGGTGAATATCGTCGAGTTAATTTGAAAAAACTCAAAGGAAGCAAAATTCCTTTATACAGAGCCAAAATAAATGAAAAAGAAAGATTAATATTTGCAATTATTGAGCATCATGATGAA
>JACCDO011703539.1_pt1 | contig 10232 bp, 10 predicted proteins | sample 7446101 | NCBI WGS metagenome assembly JACCDO01 (sample SAMN15323440, study PRJNA562643) | freshwater metagenome | isolation source: river surface water | place: USA:Blue River Watershed | collected 2017-08-16
ATCACTGTGCAAGAAGTGTCGCCGGACTATGGCCACATCGTTGTGGTGATGAAAGAAAGATTTTGGAACCGCAATGCATTGGGCACCCATTTCGGCGGCAGTCTTTACGCCATGTGCGACCCGTTTTACTGCCTCATGCTGTTGGCCAAGTTGGGGCGCAACTATGTGGTGTGGGACCAAGCCGCACGCATCGAATTCATTAAACCTGGCCGTGGCCACATGCGGGCTGAGTTCGTCTTGACGGATGCACAGATCGCCGAGATCAAACAACAAGCCGAGGGCGGCAAAAAAGTTTTGCCCGAAATGGAAGTGCTGGTGACTGACGAAAGCAACGACATCGTTGCACGTGTTCACAAAACGCTTTATGTGCGTGAACGCAAAAAGCCAGCACCATGAAGTTTCTTTTTTCAGCACGGAGGCTTTGTCATGGGTAAGCTCGCCCTCGCCGCCAAAATCACCCACGTGCCCAGCATGTACCTCAGCGAATTGCCTGGGCCACGCCATGGCACTCGTCAAGATGCGATCGACGGCCACCTCGAAATCAGCCGGCGTTGCCGCGAGCTGGGCGTTGACACACTGGTCGTCTTCGACACGCACTGGCTGGTCAATGCCAATTACCACATCAACTGCGCGCCCCACTACAAGGGCACGTACACCAGCAATGAGTTGCCCCACTTCATCTCCAACATGGAGTTTGAGTCACCGGGCAACCCCGAACTGGGTTGCGTCTTGGCCAAGGTCTGCAACGACATGGGCGTGGAGACCTTGGCGCACGACGCCACCACATTGGACCCCGAATACGGCACATTGGTGCCACTTCGCTACATGAATCCCGATCAGCATTTCAAAGTGGTGTCGGTCTCAGCCATGTGCATGGCGCACTACCTGGACGACAGCGCCAGACTGGGCTGGGCCATGCGCCGCGCTGTGGAAGACCACTACAACGGCACAGTGGCTTTTTTGGCCAGTGGTTCTTTGTCGCATCGCTTTGCCCAAAACGGTCTCGCGCCTGAGTTTGCGTTCAAGATCTGGAGCCCTTTCTTGGAGCAACTCGACAAACAGGTGCTGCAGATGTGGCAACAACGCGAGTGGAAATCGTTTTGCCAAATGCTGCCCGAGTACGCCAGCAAAGGTCACGGCGAAGGCTTCATGCACGACACCGCCATGCTCATGGGGTCATTGGGCTGGACGGCTTACGACGGCGGCGTGGACATGGTCACCCCCTACTTTGGCGCCAGCGGCACCGGGCAACTCAACGCCATTTTTGAGGTCACGCCGCAAGACGGTTCGCAAATCCCCAAAGCGCTTGCCAGCTCGGCCCAAGGGTTCACGCCGATTTCGGTTCGACTGTGAAGTCAGCCATCCAGAAAGCTATCCATGCCTCACCTCACCATTCATTACACCAGCCAGCTCGATCAGGAGGTGGACATGCCTGCGGTTTGCCGTGACTTGGCGCAAACCTTAAGGGGTGTTCGCGATGAAAACGACAAACCTGCTTTTCCAATTGGCGGCATCCGCGTTCTGGCTTACCCGGCCCCGCATTACGCCGTTTCAGACGGCGGCGAAGCGGGCAAGGCGGCCAGTGGTCGCAGCGACTATGCCTTCATGTACCTGAACCTGCGCATGGGCAAAGGGCGCACGGCGAGCACGCAGCAGCGCGCGGGCGAAGCGCTGACCCAATGCATCCACCAACTCATGGCCGAGACCATGGCCAAGCGTTATCTGGGCATCACGGTTCAGGTCGATGTGGGCCAGGAAGTCTTCGACTCCAAACACAGCAACATCCATCCGCTGTTTCAAAAGCCATAGCCACGATTGAGCCCATTTTGAGGCGCCCCTCCTGACGACAAGGTCCAGCATGTCCACCTTCACCGACGATCAGATTCAGCAACTTGCCCAAGCGCTCAATGCCTCCGAACGCTCTCGCGTTCAGATTGAGCATTTCTCAAAGCGCTTTCCCAACATGGCCATTGAAGACGGCTACCGGATCAGCCGCGCATGGATGGCCATCAAACTCGCCGAAGGCCGGCGGGTGATCGGGCACAAGATTGGCCTCACCAGCCGCGCCATGCAGCAGGCCAGCCAAATCAATGAACCCGATTTCGGCACCTTGCTTGACGATATGCATTGGGAATGCACACCTGGTCAAACGCTGTCGATTCCCTTTGAGCGCTTCATTGCGCCACGCATTGAAGTGGAGCTGGCTTTTGTGCTGAAGAAAAACCTGCGTGGGCCCAAGGTCAGTGTCGAAGAGGTATTGGACGCCACCGAGTACATCACGCCTGCGGTGGAGATCATTGATTCACGCATCGAACAATTTGACCGCCACACCAAAGTCATGCGCAAGGTCCAAGACACCATCAGTGACAACGCGGCCAATGCCGCCATCGTCACTGGGGCCAAGCGGGTCAAACCCGGTGAAGTCGATTTGCCCTGGTGTGGCGCGGTGCTCAAGCTCAACGGTGTGGTCGAAGAAACCGGGCTGGCTGCCGGAGTTCAAGGCCATCCCGCCATTGGCATCGCATGGCTGGCCAACAAGCTGGCGCCTTGGGGCGAATCGCTGGAGGCGGGCCATGTGGTTTTGGCAGGCTCGTTCACTCGCCCTGTTGCCGGCAGACCCGAAGACCATTTCGAGGCCGACTACGGCCCGCTGGGCATTTTGTCTTTCCGGCTGGGTTAATGTCATCTGACCCCATTTATTGAGAAGGAATACCTGTGAAGAACAACTGTCATCCTGATGAATGGGCTGCTCGCCAACAGCTTGCAGCGTGCTATCGCATCTTCGCCATGCTGGGCTGGACCGAGATGATCTACAACCACATCACGGTGCGCTTGCCCGAGTCCGTGTCGGGTGGAGAGAATCAGTTTTTGATCAACCCCTTTGGCTTGCACTACACCGAAGTCACTGCGTCCAATTTGGTCAAGGTCAATCTGGCTGGCGATGTGCTCGACGGCTCGACCCATCCGATCAACCCTGCGGGCTATGTCTTGCACAGCACGATACATGGCGGCATTGCAGGCGCACATGCGGTGATGCACACGCACACGACGGCTGGTGTTGCGGTGGCCAGCCTCAAGGGCGGTCTGTCTCAAAGCAATTTCTATTCGGCGCAACTGCACGACATGGTGGCCTATCACGAGTTCGAAGGCATCACGGTTCATGCTGAAGAAGGCCCAAGGGTTCTGGCCAGCATCGGTCAACGCAAGGCCGTGATCCTTAAAAACCATGGCCTCTTGTCTTGGGGGGCCACTTTGCCCGAAGCGTTTGCCGTTTTGTGGACTTTGCAGAGGGCCTGCGAAATACAAATGGCCACGCTGTCCATGGGAGAGCCGATTCCAGTTCCCGAGTCCATCGCAGCCAAATGCACCCGAGACTCGCTGCAATTCGACCTGAGGCAAGGCGGGGTGGGCAAAGATTTGTTTGACGCCCTGATGCGACAGGTTGAACGCATCGACAACAGCCATTTGAAGTGACGATCATGCGCAAGATCTGCATTTACGGCGTTGGCGCCATTGGGGGTTGGATGGGCGCGCGTCTGGGCGCATTGCCCGGCATCTCGATTTCGGCAGTGGCTCGTGGTGCGGCCCTAGAAGCCCTCAAAACCAAAGGCCTGCAATTGAGCTCTGGCGAGCAACACCTCACCATTCCGGTTCAGGTGAGCGACGACCCCAAAGACCTGGGGCCACAGGATGTGGTGGTGCTCGCGGTCAAAGCCCCGGCCTTGCCCGATGTGGCCAAGCGCATCGCTCCGCTTTTGGGTCCTGACACCATGGTCTACACCGCCATGAATGGCGTGCCCTGGTGGTTCCTCAACGGGTTTGGCGGGGCCTATGCGAATGTCGGTTTGCACAGTGTCGACCCCAACGGGGTGCTGGCACGCTCCATCCCCGCAGCGTCTGTGGTGGGTGGCGTGGTCCATGCAAGTTGTTCGCTGGATGCACCTGGCCATGTGCGCCATCACTTTGGCAATGGACTGATCGTGGGCGAGCCCAATGGCACCCTCAGCAAGCGCGCTCAAACCTGGCAAAGCCTTTTGGTTCAAGCTGGGTTTGATGCCACGCTCAGCCAACGGATTCAACACGATATTTGGTTCAAGCTCTGGGGCAACATGACGGTCAACCCCATCAGCGCCCTCACTGGCGCCACCACCGATCGCATCATGAACGATGAGTTGTTGGTGGGCTTCATCTCCGAGGTCATGTTGGAGGCCAAAGCGATTGGCGCGCGCATTGGCATCGACATCACCCAAAGTCCTGAAGACCGCCACGCTGTGACGCGCAAGCTGGGCGCGTTCACCACCTCGATGTTGCAAGACGTTCAAGCGGGCCGCTCTGTGGAATTGGACGCCTTGGTGAGCAGCGTTCAGGAGCTGGGACAAATCACCCAGGTCAACACACCCTTTACCAATGCTTTGCTGGGCTTGGCGCGATTGCACGCGCGAGGCCTGGGGCTTTATCCCGAATAAGCCTCAGGGCTTGGAATTGGAATTGGACCAATCGGTGTGGAACACGCCGGCTTGGTCCACACGCTCGTAGGTGTGAGCCCCAAAGTAGTCGCGCTGCGCCTGAGTCAAACGCGCCGATGACTCCGCACAGCGCATGCCGTCCCAGTAGTCGATGGCGCTGCTCATGCAGGGCACGGCCACCCCTGCGACTTTGGCCCATTGCACCACGGTGCGCAAATCCGATTGGTGGGCGTTGAGCACCTCTGCCATTTGCGGATCGGCCAACAGCAGGCCTTCGGGCGAACGGGCGAAAGCGTGTTGAATGGGTTTGAGCAACTCACCACGCAAAATGCAACCCGCTTGCCAAACCGAGGCCACCGTGCGCAAAGGGATTTGCCATTGGCGTTGACGACTGGCCTCGGCGATGAGGTGAAAGCCTTGGACAAACGCCAAGATGCGAGCGACCAACAAGGCCTTGGAGAGGGCATCAATCACTTGTGCTTTGGGCGGCAGCCCGCTTGCTGAGTCGGGCCCCTTGAGTTGTTGGGCCAATTCAAGACGGGTGGGTTTCATGGCGCTGGTCAGTCGCGCAAAGACGGCGGCCGCCAAAGTGGGGGTGGGCACGCCAAACGACAAGGCCGCTTCGGTGGTCCATCGCCCTGTGCCCTTTTGCTCGGCTTTGTCGAGGATGCAGTCGACCAAGGCCTTGCCGCTGGTCTCGTCACGACGGCGCAAGATGTCCACCGTGATGTCCAATAAATACGAATCGAGCCAATCGTTTTGCCAGCTTGCAAAGACCGGTGCCATTTGCTCGGCATCCATGCCCAGTAGGTGTTGCAACAGCGAATGCACTTCGGCGATGAGTTGCATGTCTGCGTACTCGATGCCGTTGTGAACCATTTTGACGAAATGCCCTGAGCCCCCTTGTCCCAACCACTGGCAACAGGCTTGCCCCTCTGGTGTGTGGGCCGCAATCTCGGGCAACCAATCCTTGACCAATGCCCAGGCCTTGGGGTCGCCGCCGGGCATCATGGCAGGCCCTTTGAGCGCGCCTTCTTGGCCACCGCTCACGCCCAAACCCAAGTAATGGATGCCTTGGTCTTGCAAGGCGTTGCCTCGCCTTTGCGTGTCTTCGAAATGGGAGTTGCCCCCATCGATCACCACATCGCCAGGCGATAAGCGGTCGTGAAGCGAGGCCAAAATCGCATCGACCGCTTTACCTGCAGGCACCATGAGCCAAATGATTCGCGGCGAGGCCAAGACCGACAGCACTGCGCTGAGCGAGGCCGCCACGCGGGCTTGATCGCCCGCCCGTTGTTTGAAGGATTCGCGCCGATTGGGATCGGCGTCATAGCCCACCACCGAATGCCCATGTCGGATCAAATTGAGCGCCAGGCTTTCGCCCATCACGCCTAGGCCAATGAGGCCAATCACTGGTTTGTTCATATCACTTCACGTCCATGCGACGGCGATTTTGACTCAGACCCCCAAAGCCATGCCGCACCTCGAACACCGCTTGAATCGCCATGAACCGCGCGGCGCAAGGGCGTGGTGAGCGGGCGATGGAAGCCCCACTGCGACCACTGTTGGGGCACTTGGTCCAAAATTTCATCGATGAGACTCAAGCCGCCGCCCAGCACGATGACCTCGGGGTCGTTTTGGTTGATGACTTGCGCCAAAGCGCGCGACAAGCGATGGATGTAGCGCGCCCAAGCCGCTTGACACACCGCGTCGCCCTCGCGCATTTTGGCGATCCAAGTCTTCATGTCCAGCGCCAGTCCAGTTTCTCGCTGCAACTGGGCCGCAGCGCCTGTGCCGCTGAGCCACGTTTCCAAACAGCCTTGCTGGCCGCACCAACAGGCTGGAGTTTTCAGTTCATCCACCGTGGGCCAAGGCAATGGGTTGTGCCCCCATTCACCCGATAAGCCATGGGGGCCGCCCCAAACTTCGCCCCGCCAAGCCCAACCACCGCCGCAACCGGTGCCCAAAATCACGCCAAAGACCAAGCCTGCGCCAGCTGCCGCACCGTCTTGCGCCTCACTCAAAACCAGGCAATTGGCGTCGTTTTCAACGCGCCAGTTGCAAGCACTGGCGCGCTTCAAATCGGCGAGCAGGTTTTGTCCGTTCAAGCACTGAGTGTTCGCACCACGGACCCTTTGCGTTTGAGGGTCCAAGCAACCCGGTATGCCCATGCCCACGGGCAAGTTTGGCGAAAGACCCAAAGCCTGACGTGCACCGCTCACCAGTTGCAACACCCCGTCCAGCAAGGCTGGGTAACTTTGGCTGGGCGTGGCCTGACGATTGCGGTAAAGGGTCTCGCTTTGTGCATTGATGACGATCACTTCGGTTTTGGTTCCCCCCAAATCCACGCCGATCAGCGGCGCAATGGGTGAGGTGTCAATTCGGTTCATTTGATTCTCATTGGCGTGTTGCACTATCTTCGCTCATGTTGTCCCCTACTTTCCCATATAGTGAGCATCAAGTCCTTTCTGGTAAGGACAGGGGCTGATGAGGACACCATGTTGCACGAACGAATCCAATTGCCCAACGGATGGACCTTGGTCCTGGTCGACTCCATCACCCAGTTGAGAGAGGCCGATCAAGCCCATGTGGTGGTGACGGGATCGCATGGGGGAAGCAGCTCCACCGAGTTCGCCTTGAAACACCGCCCCAAGCTGGCGTGTTTCAACGATGCCGGCGTGGGCAAAGATCAGGCTGGCATTGTGGCTTTGGATCGCTTTGAGGCCCAAGGGCTGGCTTGCGTGACCGTGTCTCACCAAACGGCGCGCATTGGTGACGCCCAAGATGCTTGGGCCCATGGTGTGATCAGTCATGCCAACCGATCAGCAGCTCAACTGGGGCTTCATGAAGGCATGGTCCTCAACGAGGCAATCAGGGCGCTTTGACGCAACGAAAGCCGATGTAGACCACCCGAGTCTGACGGGGTTTGGTGGCGACATCGGCTTGCAACTGACGTTCAGGCCCATACCACCAAGATGATCCACGGGTGATGCGTTCGTCGCCCGCTCCAGTGTCCACCCATTCCCAAACATTACCGCCCATGTCCCACAAGCCGTTCACACCGGCTGGCGTGGTCATCACAGGCACATGTCCGCTGCCTCGCCACAACGCGCCTTTGGGGGCAACGCCAGGTTTTGAACCGCAACCGTCCAGGCATTGGCTGCCAGCCGGCGAGTCGCCTCTGGGGTAAGCATAGGTTTTCCCCTTGACCCAGCCGTGAGGAGCCGGATTTCTTTGTTCAAGGTAAGCCGCCTTGACCCATTCGGAATCGGTGGGCAAGCGCATGCCACGTTGTTTGCAAAGCCAAGAAGCCTCATCAAAACTCAAGTGCGTGGCGGGCTCATCGTCTTTCGCTGGTGCACCAAAAGGCGTGCGCCAAGTCCAGCCCGGCTTGGTGGTCCAACCCGCTTCGTAGACTTGGCCACCACCATCGCGCTCGGCCTGACTCACAAAGCCTGTGGCCTGTGCAATGGCGCGAACTTGCCCAACCGAGACTTCGTGGGCATCCCACCACAAACCATGCACCCAAAGAAGAGGCGATGGGGCTGTGTGGGTTTGCGCGCAAGCCCAGGGCGAACAAGCCATCAGGGCCAAGGCCAAAAACCGGGTCAATTGCTGCGTCATGCCGCCTCCTTTGCAGATGAAGCGAATTGCACCACGTCAGCGCATGGTGATCAGCAACCCGATTGCAAACCCATTTTGCGCAAAATGGATTCCATCAAGCACCAACGGGTGATTGCGCTTTGCAAAATGTTGGCGCCGACGAAGGCCGTGAAGGCCAGCCACCATGAACTGACATAGATCGGGCTGGCCTCTACGCCCAGCGCCAAAGACATGAGGATGAAGAGTCCAGCGACCAATCTGACCATTTGCCATGATTTCATGAGAGTTCCTTTTTAGTGAAGTGAAGTTGATGGGATGGTGTCGTATTCGCGGCGGTAGGCCACGAAATACAGCAAGGGGATGACGACCAGGGTCAACACCGTCGAAACCAAAATGCCGAAAATCAGCGAGATGGCCAAGCCGTTGAAGATGGGATCGTCAAGGATGAAAAACGCACCCAACATGGCTGCAAGTCCTGTGAGTACGATGGGTTGCGAGCGTGTGATGGCTGAATCGACCACTGCCTTGGAAAATGGCACGCGCTGCTGAAGTTGCAAGTTGATGAAGTCCACCAACAAGATGGAGTTGCGAACGATGATGCCGGCCAGCGCGATCATGCCGATCATGCTGGTTGCGGTGAATTGAGCGCCCAGCAAGGCATGACCGGGCATCACGCCAATGAGTGTGAGCGGAATCGGCGCCATGATGATGAGCGGCGTCAGATAAGACCCAAACTGTGCAACGACCAATAGGTAGATCAGAACCAAGCCCACGGCATAAGCTGCTCCCATGTCACGGAAAGTTTCATAGGTGATTTGCCATTCGCCATCCCATTTGATGGCGTAATGGCGCAATGCGTCATCAGGCTGGTGAATGAAGTACTCCTTTAAGGCCTCGCCATTGGGCGTATTCACAGCTTTGATGCGCTCGCGCATGGCAAACATGCCGTAAAGCGGGCTATCCACCGTTCCGGCCATGTCGGCCGTCACGAAGTTCACCGGCATCAAATCCTTGTGGAAGATGGGCTGCTCGACTTGGGTGCGACTGACGATCACGAGTTCGCGAATGGGAACCAGCTTTCCCGACGCGCTTTTCACGCTCAATTGCAACAAGTCATCAAGACCGCCTTGTCGTTCTGCTGGCAATTGCAGGTGTGCGGCAGCTGGATATTTGCTGCCATCGTGCAAATGAGTGACATCCTCGCCAGCAAGGCCAGCACGCAGTGTGGTGACGATGGCTTGCTGGGTCACACCAAGCAAAGCCGCCTTGGCCCTGTCGATGCGAATCCACCACTTGGGTGCATGTGCAATGCTGGAGTCGTCAACATCGACCACAGACGGTGTCGCTTCGAAGACCTCACGAATCGCTTTGGCCACGGCTTCGCGTCCAGCAGGATCGGGGCCATAAATTTCAGCAACAATGGGCGCACGAACCGGCGGACCAGGTGGCACTTCCACAACCTTGACATTGGCACCGTGAAGCCGACCAATGCGCTGAAGCTCGGGCCTAAGGCGGGTGGCAATGGCATGGCTTTTTTCTTTGCGATGGGCTTTGTCCACCAAATTGACCTGGATGTCGCCCAGCTCAAGCGCATTGCGCAAATCGTATTGGCGCACCAAGCCATTGAAGTTGATGGGCGAAGCCACGCCAGCATAAGCCTGATAGTTGGCCACATCGGGGTCTTTGATTAAGTGCGCGCCCAGGTCTTGTAAAGCCGCGGCAGTGCGTTCCAAAGAAGTGCCCGCAGGCATGTCCACAACGACCTGGAACTCTGACTTGTTGTCGAAGGGCAGCATCTTGAGCACCACCCAACCAAATGCGAGCAAAGACAGTGAGAACACAATGAGCAAAGCCACGGCCAACCAAACCTTGAGTCGGTTGCGAGCGCCCATTTGGGCATCCAGCAAAGGGCGAAACGCTCGCTCGAAAACTGGCCTGAGCACAGTGTTGAAGCGGCTTTCAGAATGACCGTGGCCAGTGGCCTTCAGCCAGAGACGAGCCAGCCAAGGGGTCACAACAAACGCAATGGCCAGCGACAGCAACATGCCCATGCTGGCATTGATGGGGATGGGGCTCATGTAAGGACCCATGAGGCCACTCACAAATGCCATGGGCAGCAAAGCGGCAATCACGGTGAAGGTCGCCAAAATCGTGGGGCCACCC
>JACCDO011538476.1_pt1 | contig 10231 bp, 3 predicted proteins | sample 7446101 | NCBI WGS metagenome assembly JACCDO01 (sample SAMN15323440, study PRJNA562643) | freshwater metagenome | isolation source: river surface water | place: USA:Blue River Watershed | collected 2017-08-16
TGAATTGGTCAAATTCATCTAGTGGTGGTTTTACGGAAGAAGGTGTTGATATAGCCTACAGTACACAAATCCAGCCAGACATCGCCACGCAGAATATGAATATCTTCTCACAGGGCCAGCTGAACTTCTTGTATTCTACAAACCAGATCCTCGCAACACAATCATCTATTGTGATAAATAATACTGTATATGTTGGTCAAAATAATAGGGTGGGTATTAATAATGTGAATCCTGCTACCACTTTAGTGATTGATGCGAATAATACAACTGCATTAGGTGGAGTGGCAGTTAGAAATTCTGATGTATACACCGTGATTGGAGGGTATTATGGAAATCAGGGTTCAATTCAATCTACAAGAGCAGGTAGCATATCCACTGTTGGTACAGATCCATATGGTCTTCTTCTTAATCCTCTTGGTGGCAATGTGGGGATTAATACAATTTTACCACAAGCTGCATTAGATGTCAATGGAACCGCTAGAATTATCAATCGGCCGACGCAAGAAATGTGGGTGACGGTTGGCTTTGGTTCAGCAAATGCATCAATTAAATACAGTTATAACGGAATTAATTGGTCAAATGCGTCTAGTGGTTTTACAAACAATGGAAGAGATGTAGCATGGAATGGTTCTATGTGGGTCGCAGTCGGACAAGATTCAACACCAAATAATACAATTAAATATAGTTATAACGGAATTAATTGGTCAAATGCGTCTAGTGGGGCTTTTACTGACTATGGAGAAGGAGTAGCATGGAATGGTCATATGTGGGTTGCCGTTGGTATTAATGGACTAACTCCATTTATTGGAATCAAATATAGTACTGATGGAATTACTTGGTCAAATGCGTCTAGTAGTGGAGCTGGAAGTGGATATGGAATCGCATGGAATGGTCGTATGTGGGTTACCGTTGGTAGTTATTCAACTACAATTAAATATAGTTATGATGGTATTAATTGGTCAAATGCGTCTAGTGGGGCGTTTAATGGACCTGGTTATGGAATCGCGTGGAATGGTAGTATATGGGTTTCGGTTGGCAGTGATTCAATACAAAATAATAGAATTAAATATAGTTATGATGGAATAAATTGGTATAATTCTTTGGGAACAGGATTTACGACTGTTGGATATGGAATCGCATGGAATGGTCAGATGTGGGTAGCAGTCGGAGATGATTCAACACCAAATAATAGAATTAAATATAGTTATGATGGAATTAACTGGTCAAATTCAACTGGTTCTGTATTTGATACATATGGAGCAGGAATCGCATGGAATGGTCGTATGTGGATTGCTGTTGGTCTTGATGCAGTACTAAATAATACAATTAAATATAGTTATGATGGAATTAATTGGTCAAATGTGTCTAGTGGGGCTTTTACTGCATATGGATTAGGAGTCGCCTATAGCACACAAATCCAGCCAGACATTGCGACGCAGAATTTGAATATCTTTTCACAGGCCCAGCCGAACTTCTTGTATTCTACGAATCAAATTCTCGCAACGACGTCATCTATTGTGATAAATAATACTGTATATGTAGACGGAGTTACAGACCGTGTTGGTCTTGGTATTGGAAATCCACAATCCATTCTTGATGTAAATATTTCAAATAAAAATGCTAGTTATCCAATATGTCGTAATTATGCCGATAATGGAAACGCTAAAACATTTTTAATGAATACATTTTCAAATATTGGCCCGAATTTTGCGACTTGGGGTGCGCCAGATTTTTATGGACGCTTGTATTTTTATTGGAGAGGAGGAACTGATAATATAAATTATTCAGGGCTTATAACAGGTAGTGGTATACCATTTACAGGTCAGCATCCAAATATGTATAATGATTCAAACTATCCAATTACAACAAGTACACTTCAAGACTATGTCGGTCTCATTGTATCATCGGCTGATGAAGGATATTATTCAATACGAAATACAAGTACAATAACAGGTAGTAATGCTATTTGGACAACAGAAGCATTGCCAAAGATTAAATTGACAACTACAGATAAAGATAAGGCGGTTTGGGGTGTTATAACAAATCATGCGAATGATAAATATAATACTGATGGGAGTGCAACATTAGATACAGACCCAGATTGGGGCAATGATTTATACAATCGTATCCGCGTCAACGGTCTCGGTGAAGGTGCCATCTGGATTACCAATATCAATGGAAATCTAGAAAACGGTGACTACATCTGTTCCTCAGTCATCCCAGGATATGGTCGCAGACAGGATGACGATCTCTTACATAACTATACAGTTGCGAAAATCACAATGAGTTGTACATTTGAGCTTAACCAGTCTAACTACCGCTGTGAGGAACTTCAATATGAAGGACAGACATATCGCAAAGCGTATGTTGGCTGTACATATCACTGTTCATAATCAATAACTATAATAATTTCACTTAAAAACTATCATATCCCAACCAGTAAGTTGAGATATGAACTCTATACACTCTCCAACAAAACACCCTTTAAAGATTAAAACCGCACGGTACCGTCCAGTTTCAGTGTAAAGATAATCATAGGTCATCTTTACACTGAAACTCTTGGGATTGCCCTTAGGATTTTAATCTTAAGATGTACAAATAACCATCTTAAGATTAAAACCACACGGTACATAGGATGGCTGGTGTGAATCAGCACTTGCAAACTACACATTTTTACCGACCCTATGATTCTGAAGATGAATCAGGGTCCGACTCTGAATCAGCGACGACAGATTCGTGGTATTCCAGTGGAATGGACCAGTCTGCCGCCCCCACAAAAATGATTGAAGGACACCCCAATTTCAAGGCGTTTGCGACACAGATGCAACTGATTGACGCTGGCGGCCGCTCTTTCTCAACAATCCGCGATGAGCTCGCCTACACGAACGCCCGCCTCGGAAAATACACAACATATTCTCAATACGACGCTCCAAAACCCCAACCCGATCTGAGCGGCGAAGAGTTCTACGGCCGCACAAAATTCATCACAGCCGACGGCAATGAAACGAGCATTGTTATGATTGACAGTCGCTACCGCGACCGTCAAGCCTACCCACAGCCGACGTATTGTACCCTCCGTCTCCCGCGCATCTACAAGAACATCACTGCCATTAATATTGTTGAAATGAAGCTCTTGACTTCCTTCTACTTCTTCCGCCTCAGTAAGGCCAATACGGATATTACAGTCTATGAGCGTGACCGCATGACACTCAACTATGATGGCACTTACACGTCCACCATTGTAAAACGCTATATAGACACGGGCTCTTACAATATCAACCAGCTCCAAGCCGAAATCCAGAAGAAGCTCAATTATACACCTCTCTTCTACGATTTCCCCAATGGTATTACAGGCTTTATTAACCAATTCTCTGCGACGGGCGACTATGGTGTAAACTTTAATGAACCTGGCGACTGGTTCTACAACAATACAACAAATCAATGGATTGAGAATCCGACGAAGGATACTATTGTAGGGCACTTTTGGAAATCTCGTTACGCAGGTCTCACAGGATATACAAACAACCAGTACAATCTGGCGTATTATTATCCTGTTCTCAGTGAGGCTATTCAAGATGAAGACTATGCCATAGATAATATTAATCTTGCCGCGGGGATTGGTATTGATCCCACAGTTACAACGATAGAGGATGTGCGCAATCGTGTCTTGTATCAGTTTCAAGGTATTAACCCACCAGATCCTGTAGTTCTCGCAGTTGTAGTGAACCCTGGAAATATCATAGCCTTGGACAAGTATCGTCTTCAGCATACATTTCGGTATTATTTGGTGAATAAATATGTAGTTGGTCGCAATCCGCAGAATCAGCAAGTCTATATTACGAGTCCTAGTCTAAATACATCGCTGGTACGTTTGCTCAATATTGAGCAAGCTAGATTTTTTAATACAGCCCTTCAGCTCTACAATATTACAGCGCGTGAATATGCGCAACTCACAACAGGTCTCGCACGAGCTCTTGCTGTAATTGAAGACATGTACAATTTTGAGCAGACACGATTTTTGGACTATTTCGCGGTACCCTGGTCCCAATATACTAAAGAGTATTATGCGAATTTGGACTATATTATACAACTTCGTAATGGGTCAAATGCGATTGGAATTCCAACGAATTATGGCGAGGCGAACTTTGCGGGAATTATTCCAGAGTCGTCCAATATTCTTTTAACACAGCAGTCTAATCCTCGCTACTATTGGCCCAACATGTCCAATCTTACAGGGGATACTATTTATATGACGAATTTGAGCACAACAAATAGTACATTTAATCTTGTATATCGTCCATCTGCGAGTAATTTCAATGATCGCACAACCGTTATTGATTTAAATACAGAGCAATTCTATACAGATTATCTTACAAATACAGTGAACGCAGTCTGTCCGATTAAGGCAGGAAGTTATACAGTCTTCAAGTTTCTCAGTCCTGTTCGCCAGACACTTCAGGTGGAGACGCTTCCACGCCCGTCAGTCTACCGTCTTCCAGCGTACAATCAGTCCAACTTTACTACACAAATCAATGAGTATTTTGATCTTAGCTATGTATTCCAGTCAGTTCCGTATCCTCCAACGGATCCAGCCAAGTATACGACTGCGTTTGATAATTTACCGACGTCAAATCTCATTCAGATTCCTGGTTGGGCAAACTCCAATTCATCCAATACAAATATAAACTATTCATGGAACCGCACATTCCAAAGTTCGGTAAATGAATATGTAAGTAGTGTAACCATAGATATCTTGACTCAAAGACGTGGTGTATTTTTCCAGTTTACAACTCCAGAAGTCAGTAATGCGAATCCCAATTCAAACTATACCTATTCACTGAATCTGACGTCGCAAATGTATGAGCTGCCAGGTTCATCCAATCTTTCTACGCCAGTTGCTACGACTCGCATGTTCTTGTATCATGACCGCGCTGCTTTTCAAGCAGACGTTCTGAATATTCGTAATGAATCCCCACTCTTTTATAAGTTTTCAACGGTAATAAACACAGATCAGACCAGCAATACGATAAGTTTTACAACCTATCCTAAGCAGACGTACTATGTCAGCATTCGCCCAGACGACACGAATTTCGGTAATGTATATACCCGTGTATTCCCCTGGTTTAATACTAATTTTACAATTACGCCGCAGAGTTTGAGTGTAGAGGGTCTCAATCCACAGACGGACATTTGTGGTTCTTCTTTCCCCTCGCTCATTCAAACCAACTTTAATTATGCGCAAGTCTATGATTCCAATTGGATTCAGCTCCCTATTAACAGCAATCTCTGGCCACCTGATCCGTCCAGTAATGCTGGAAATAATTATATTGCGATTTCCAATGTGCCGATGGGATACGATTTGAATGGTATAAGTACGGATTGGACAGATTATATTCCTTATACAGAACGATCCTATACATTTGGGTTTAATCCTTCAGAATCCCTCGGAATTGACCCTATTACCAAATATCTCTTTCAATCAAATGAACCGTATAATAGCACGACACAAACATTCTTATATCCAGGTGGAAATAATTCAATCCTTATTCCAGCGCTCTTGAACGTCTATACACCCACTACAGTTCCTGTGCGTCAATTTAAGATTGTCCATTATTATTCTGTGAATTACATTCCAGAATCAGACAGTAATTTCCCTCTGGCATCAAACTTAATTAGTCCAAGTAATCAAGCACAGCTTCCCTACACACTTAGTACTACACAGGGGGCCTACTTGTCCAATTATCAGTATGGCGGTGGTCAGCAATCTACGCTTCAACTCAGTCGCGGCGTTCTAGGATTTAACTTTATTCCGTCCGAGGGTGTGTGGGATTTGAAGAAAATCATGTTTCGCTCAGCCATAGATAATTCAAACACAGATCCTAATGCTGCGATTCAATACTTGGGTGTGTACAATATGTACGATATTTTGAATACGAACACGTCACAACTTTCTCTCAGTACTGCGATTACAGTCTTGTCAAATTCAGCACGCGAAACATTTACATCCAACTTTACAGCGAGTAACAATGGGTTTGATTACAAGGGTGGGACATATTATGAATTCCAGAAAGACACATCCTATGTTTCTCAAGTAACGAGTTTGATTCTTGGATATACGCAATCGGCGGGTGTAATGTCAGATCAGCCAGAGTCCATGTATTGTGCTGTTGCATTTGACCAATATGGAACGCCGACGACTATCAAGGCGCTGAGTGGTTCTGCGGTGCCGTATCCATATTATAGTCCAGTCTTTACGAGCACTGCGTATTTGGACGGATCAAAGGCATATAATATAGGAGATGGTGTTGTGTTCCCTTCAACAATTGGTCAATCCAACTGGCCGTTTGCGACATCCCTCTCAACGATATATGCGCCTCCTGTTGGAAATGACGGAACTGTATCACAGTATGCCGAGAGTATTCCTATTGGTACAACTGTACTTAATTATAAACGTGGCATCTCTCTTCACGCAGACAGTAATTTCCTCCAGCCATGGACGACGTCTCTCACGCCGAATCAGGTTATAGGAACTGTGTCCAACTATGTGCTTTTCCAGGACACGAACTTTACAGTCTACAATTGTACTGGAAATCAGCCGACGCGCCAATTTACAGATCCAGTCTGGAATTTTACAGCGGACGAGGTTTACAACGCGGAGAGTTACACGAGTCTTGTTGCTGTATCTGGAAATTCCAGTTGGTATTATTTCCTCGGTCTTAGTAATGATAATAATACATCCAACTATCTGAAACTCAAGCGCTACAATCCAGTCAATGGTACCCTATATGATTATACGTTGGATTCCAGTTTCCGCGTGCCATTTGGGGGGACTGTAAAATCGTTTACAATCAATGATTTTGAACAAATTGTTGTCGCATATCAAGATACGACAAATACCACAAAGTTCTATTACAATATGCTCCCGTCAACATCTATGACTGCCACCACAACGGTAGGCGCTTCAAAGACGGCTGTCCATTCCATGGATCCTACGACAAGCACCTTGTACTGGTTGCCTCTGGATACGACAACAGGGCTTGCGACATCTGTATATAAATGGGCACTCGGTTCTGTGTCTCCAGTCGCTTTCCCAGGAACGCAATGGACCTTATCTGGGGCGCCTTCTGCATGGACAAATCTCGCTGTAACTGCGGCGTCAAATGTACCGAGTGCCAATGATAGAGTGTATTTCATTAATCAAATAAATCCTGTTGGCAGCAATCTCTATTACTCTTCTAACTGGAACTCGGCGACTACGACGATTACGGTTGGTAAGGTGAGTACACCCGTTACAACAACAGGAGGGGTAGGACAGATTATTACGTCAGCCACAACAGGAATTAATGGAAGCGTATGGGTGACTGCTGCGAATCAGCCAGAGGTATGGGGAAATCGTAATACGGAGATTGATACGAGCGGCATTGTAGATAGCGCATGGCAGATCTTCTATCCATTCCAGAAGGTTGTTCTTGAAAAACTTGCGAATTCTTATAATCCTATTACGGACTTGAGTTATTTGAATTATCCAGAGTATCCTCACACATCCATGTTTTACTATCGCAATGAGACCAAGTTTCTCGCAGATACAACTGGCAAATGGGGTCTGGAGAACAACTCTAATTTCTACGTGTCAGATACACAAATGCAAGGATATTATTTCAACAGTTATATATTTAATGTACCTCTGATGCCGAGTGCAAACGCAACGGATTATCAGTACTTGGCAATTCGCGGGTATTCGCCTACCGAGTCATCCGAGACACTGATTCGTTTTGTATTGCCGAATCGTTATGATTTTGGCTGGCTGAATCAGAACAATATTATTGATGAAATTTCCACATTACAATCAAGTACATCCAATTTCAACCCCACCTTTGCAGGAAACTTGTCCAATTTTGATATCGCATTTCGGCAATCCAATAGCTTTTTTGGCGCAGGTCTCGCACCAGATTTTAACGGTAGTAATTTTGATTCCTCCAATTTTAGACAATTTGCGAGCAACTTTAGTACAATCTATACTAGTTACCAGTCAAATGCGAATCTCTTGAGCAATATTACAAATTATGTAAATAGTAATATGTTGTTTTTTATTAGTACAAACTTACAGTATATTCTTCCACCTTCTGCGACTCTGAGACAGAACTTTACGGACCCGCTGACGTTCAAGCTCTTATGGTTTACAGGGCTTTTGCCACAATACAGAAATCTCTTGGAAGACTGGGGATTGGGGTATAATCTTGGATATGTAAAGAGAGATACGCCCTATAGTACCTATCATCAAGCCACAAGTTTCTATAAGATTTTGGAGGACTATATCTATTTGCGACTCAATCCAGAATATCAGATGAATCGCTTAGATACAACTTATAAGGAGAATTTCAATGTAACACGTGATTCAACGGGACAGATTAATAACTTCCACGGCAAGCTTCTCTTGAACGATTTCAATACGTACAGTCGCAGTTTCGTAAGCAATCAGGTGACGTTTAATCCGCCGATTGGACGCTTGGATCAAATGTACTTTGAATGGGTCAATGTTGTGGGCGATCGTATTGATGATTTTGACTGTGAATGGAGTTGTAGTTTGAACATTACGGAGAATAAGCAGCGCGCGACGGTTCAGTCTACGCTTCCCGCGCTCCCACCGCCGCCCAAGCCTTGAAATCAAGGCATGTAAGGGTCGGTGCTCCGCGCCTCGCCGTCCAAGCCTTGAAATAATAGTCTCTCCAACTAGATGGACTCTACAGGAGGTATAACACCCGCCCCTTTTCCGATAAAGAATGATACAACACTTGATCCCAAACTCTCTCGCTATTGTGCACCGAGACACTGGGACCCTACAATGATTTTCCGTTACAGTGTTCCTGGTGGAATGAATGACAATTCATTGGCGCTCCCGATGGATCCGAGACCGTGGGCGAAGATTTGCCAGCAATATGTGAATTCTGGACCTGCGGAGCCTGCCCCAGCAGTCCCCGCGAGTCTTGTGATTCCTGGCGCTGGACAATTCTACCCACCTGGGCGCTACTCAGCTGCAATCAATGATGAGAGCAAATTGGAGCGCTTGGACCGTCCCTTGAATGAGGATTTACTCCCTGGACGCGGCTCTTGCTTCCCCCAGCAATATGTGCTCCCAGCAACGAGTGATGCTCTCCAGCAATGGAGTCTCTTGCCGCCGCAGACGGTACCGAAGTCACGAATCGCCCGCAACTTGGAGAACCCGCCCGTGTTGGAGCGTCTTGGCCAGTACAAGTGCTCTGAGGAGGCGATGGTGTGCAACTTGATGGGCGCCCCGCGATTCTTCAACAACTTTACGAGTTTGAGCAAATACAATCAAAAGGACCAGAAATGCGGCAACATGTTATGGCAGACCAACAGAGGCGCAGACCCGTCGGCGGAGAACCTCCCACGCCCTGTTCCTCGCAATGTGGCGTAATTATTCTAGTATATCATACACATCTAAAGATTGCCCTGTATTCTACTCACAGTACAATGCAAGGAAATCAACTTGCCGCAGCACAAGGCGGAGCCGCTGTGCCGCAAGGAGTCAATCAAATGCTTGAGATTTTCAAGATGCAGTACCTTATGAAATTTCTAGATAGTTCAGGTAGCGGAGGCAGCCGCGGTTCTATTCTAACAATCATCGTTCTCATGGCGTACGACCATCTTGTACGGTATATTCCACTTCTCATTCAAGCAGCTACCGCCTATTTCCAGAAAAAGGACCAGCCTCAACAGCAATCCAAACAACTGGATCTTCTCTTGCCGTCTTCCACACCACCCCCTGCGCAAAAAACAGTCCGTGCGTTTATTCAGTATGAGCGCGGGGCGGATGGAAAGCTCTCGGACCCTCGCATTGACGCAGTGATTCATCATGTGTGTAATTTGCCCGATGTGAGGAGTCTGCGCTACAATGGTGTAGAAATGATGCCGAATTTCAAGGATGTTCTTATGATTGACAATGACATTTGGTTTGAAATTATTCAGTCGCAGGGGTCTATCACCTCAACGGGCACTGGCGCCCCCAAGCATGAACCGATTCTCTATCGCCTTTCCACGTATGACCATGATATTACATGGCTCCACCGATTTGTAGATCAAGCCATTGAGGCCTTTGAGCAAGAGAAGCGCAACAAGCTTGGTAATGAGACGTATTATTTTGACCAACTTTCGTCCTCAGCGGACCCGTTCCGCAATCCGATGTCGAAAAAGGTCTGTATGTTTACGCGCA
>JACCDO010539284.1_pt1 | contig 10230 bp, 14 predicted proteins | sample 7446101 | NCBI WGS metagenome assembly JACCDO01 (sample SAMN15323440, study PRJNA562643) | freshwater metagenome | isolation source: river surface water | place: USA:Blue River Watershed | collected 2017-08-16
CCTCACGCACCACCACGTTCACCCAGTCACTCACACACTCACTCTCTCGCTCACTCACTCGCTCTCTCACTCACTCACTCACTCACTCACGCTCTCGCTCACTCACTCACTCTCTCACTCCCTCTCTCACTTACTTACATACTCACGCACTCACCCATAGGATAGTCTCGATACTATTGATTATTGGACTGATTTAGTCGAGAAAGAATCTAACGAATTAGCCGTTGCAAAGCATACAATGCATTCAAAAGAAGCCGATAGATTAGTAACGGAAATATTGGATTATATAAATCCTTGCTTTGATATCTTGAACGCATTACAGGTTACTCACTCACTCACTCACTTACTCACTCACTTACTTACTTACTTTCTTACTTACTTACTCACAGGATCAAATAACAAAAGATATGCAAGAAGAGAAGTCAAAAGAGGCTGAAGTCAATAATTTTAAGAAGGCGGATAAGAAGATATCCTTACTAGATGCTGTCAACAAGGTATTCACTCACTCACTCACTCACTTACTTACTCACTTACTTACTTACTTACTTACTCACTTACTTACTTACTCACTCACTCACTCACTCACTTACTCTTGTAGGCTGCGCACAGCAAGCAACTGAGCATCCCTAAAGGCAAGTCCATGGCTTTATTACCTGATAGAATCGAAGAATTTGAGATTTTTAATGAATTTTCTAACGGTCATAAAGAACTAAATCTTAATTTTTATGGACCAGTAAAGGAGTGCTTTTTAGGATTAGAACCACGTAAATATCTAACGATTGCACATGAAGGCGATGCTAACTTGGATATTTATGGCAAGAAATTTTGGAAATTAAGAACTGACGCATTGTATGCTCGCTTGCAATTAGTGAAGGATAATGTGCAGTTTCAATTAGGTACACTAGCTTATTCACTCACTCACTTACTCACTCATGTACTCACTCACCTTACTCACTTACTTACTTACTTGCTCACTTACTGACTTGCTCACTTACTTGCTCACCTACTCTTACTTACTTACTTACTCTTACTCACTCACTTACTCACTCACTTACTCACTCACTCACTCACTTACTAGATGAAAAACGTAATTTTTATTCATTTTTACTGACGATTGTGACGATGTACCTTGCTCCCGTGTCGATACTTACCGGTTACTTTGGTATGAACTTTGATAACATGCCCGAACTAACCTATCCGTATATCAACTCTCAGCTACCTGGTAAGTGGTTGATGTGGTCTATTTGTCTTATCACCTACGGGTTTTTATTATTATATTCTATTCACTATCGTATTATTTACTCTGCCACGTAAATACAAATAAATAGTGGTCTTGTATGGTTATATAATAAAAATATGTGTAATTTCCAAGTTCTATTTACACTCACTCACTTACCCACTTACCACTCACTCACTCATTTACTCACTCACTCACTTCCTTCCTTACTCACTCACTCACTCACTACCCTCTCACGGCAGCACGGAAATTCCAAAAAAATCCGAGAAAATACCCTGGAGACTGCCTCAAGGTTTCCACTGTTGTTGATCTCTCATGTCTACAATGAACAAAGAACTGACTCCAGCTCAAAAGGAAGCAGCAATAATAAAGAAACAAGAAGAAGAAGAAGCTGCTGCTGCATTACAAAAAAGATTAGAAGAAGATGCACCTGGTATGGTTTACTCGCTTATACACATATTCGCTTACTCTTACTTTTACTAATACTTTTTAGGTATAAAGTTTCGTGAGGGAGCAAGGAATGGAGATATTGATATAGTGAATGAGTGCTTACAAAAGGGTGATATATCCGTTGATTGCCTTGATATTAATGGCAAAACTGCTTTGATGTATGCAGCACTAGCTGGTCGCACGGAAATATGCGAGCTGTTACTAACACATGGATGTACTATTGATTTGCAATGTAAGGAAGGGAGTACAGCATTTTTACTAGCATGTAGCACAGGTCACAAGGAAGTCGTGGAATTGCTTCTTACTCATGGTTGTAACATTCGACAGCTTGATAATGAAGGTAATAACGCACTAATGCACGCATCTAAAGGAGGCCATAATGAGGTGACTCAGCTATTACTTACAAAACAATTTTTACTCGGTGACAAGAATAAAAATGGATTTACAGCTGTAATGAATGCGGCTTCAACTGGTAAGCATGAGACACTTGAACTGTTACTTTCTCATGCAATAGAACAAGATATTTCACCTACTGAGTTATGTAATAACAAGAATAAAGAGGGGAATAACGCAGTAATGCTTGCAGCACGGGAAGGTCATAAAGAAGTTGTTCAGCTTCTACTTACTCATAAAGTTGATGTAGTAAACCAGAATAATTTTGGTGTAACTGCTTTGATATGGGCAGCAGAACGAGGTCATCATGAGATTTGTGAGCTATTACTGAATCATCAACAAGAGATTCACGAGCAAGTACTTACTCGTCCACAAGTGAATCAAGACAAAGCAAAGAAGTATGTGGATATACAAAGTAAGCAAGGTAAAACCGCATTGCATGTAGCCGTTGAGAAAGAAAGAATAAATGTTATACAAGTTTTACTTAAACATCAATGTGATCTTTACCTTCATGATATTGGGAATAACACCGCGTTGCTTGTAGCTGCATCAAAGGGAAATATCGACATAGTAGACCTGTTTATCTCGCATGGATATGACCTCGATAAAACGGACGAGGACTGTCGGACCTTGTTTATACGAGCATGTTACCGTGGTGATATTGCCCTTGTGAATTTACTTGTTAAGGCTGGTTGTGACATCACTATACGAGATAATAAGAAAAAAGGATTTTTTTCTAGGGGATATAATGGTATGGATTACATGAAAGAATTCCACTTTCGTGACGTTGATGCAGTCCAGGTATTACATTGCTCACTCTTACTCCCTCACTCACCCACTCACTCACTTACTCACTCTTACTCACTTACTCACTCACTTATACTCACTCACTCACTTATACTCACTCACTCACTCACTCACTTACTCACTCCTCACCTATACTCACTCACTCACCTATAGGAAGCAATTGATATGGCTAAAAAGTTAAATGTTAGAGCAGAGTACTTGAAGAAGCATAATGAAGCAAAGCGTTATCATAAGTAAGTGAGTGAGTGAGTGGGTGAGTAAGCGAGTGTATAACAATTGTAAGTAGTATCTTGTAATTCTAATTTACTTATAATTATACATGGTTTCATTGCGTATATACTCTGACAAACAGTGAGTGAGTCTCTATCAAACACGATCTCAACAAGTCGATGAGGTTCCACCACTCGAGGATTTTGCAGCTGCTTTCAAATCTTTGGCACGGCGAGCTAGCGACACTTTCGAATTACTTTTTCTATGAATGAATGAGTGAGTGAGTGAATAAGTGAGTGAGTAACCATGAGTAAGTGCGGGGAAAGAGCTACCTGTTTGACAAAGCTTTATCAATAAATGCAGAAGCAACTAACAATTTATCAAGATCAACACCACTTTTTATACCTAATCCTTGTAACATCCACAAGACATCTTCAGTTGCAACATTACCTGTTACACGAATGAGTGAGTAAGTGAGTAAGGGAGTGAGTGAGTAGCTACTGCCTACCTGATGCACCAGACGCATATGGGCATCCACCAAGTCCGGAAACACTACTATCAATAACCGTTACACCATGCTGTAATGCAACAAAAATATTCGCTAATGCTTGACCATAAGTGTCGTGGAAATGAACTGCTAGCTTTGATACTGGGACCTTGAGTGAATGAATGAGTGAGTGAGTGAGTGAGTAAGTGAGTAAGGGAGTGAGTGAGTACCTTTGGTGTAATTGTAGATAATAATCTATCTGTTGACCCCGGTGTACCAATACCAATAGTATCACCGAGTGACACCTCATAACAACCCATACCAAGCAGTTTCTGTGTTACATATAGTACCTATAGCGAGTAGTAAGAGTGAGTAAGTAAGAGTTAGGGAGAAAGGTAATGAAGTAACACACCTTTTCAGGACTAATATTTCCTTCATATGGACATCCTAACACACATGAAACATAGCCACGAACTTTTAAACCATTGTTTAATGCTGTATCACATACCGCTTTAAACCTGAATAAGAGAGTAAGTGGGTGAATAGACAAGTTAGTGAGAGTGTAAGATTCCAATGAGAAAGTGAGTGAGTGAGTGAGTGAGTGATAAAAGTAACCTGTCCAGGGACTCATCAATAGTACAGTTAATATTTTTTTTGGAGAAGGATTCGGATGCAGCACCAAATACAGCAATTTCTTTCACTCCATGTTTTAATGCAGTCTCTAGCCCTTGAATATTAGGTGTTAATACTGAGAAGTTATTAAATACATCTGGCGATGCGATGCCTATTTGAAGTCGATTTAATGAGTGAGTGAGTGAGTGAGTACATGAGTGAGTAAAGTATAACCTTTTAATTGTTTAACAACTTCATCCGAATCTGCCATTTGGGGAACCCATTTCTTGGAGACAAATGATCCAACTTCAATAGATTTTAAACCAGTTGCCATAAGATGAGTACTAAATATTTGTGTGGTAATGAGTGAATAAGTAGATAAAATTTAAGATTATATAAAAGCTTACATCAACTGTACTTTAACATCAGCTGATAGATAATGTGGCTCATTTTGAAGTCCATCTCTTGGTCCAACTTCCACAATTCTGACATGATTTGGCAATAAATGTGTAGCAGCTGCAGAAGATGATGAAGACACAATTCTTCCTGATGAAATTGCACGATTAATTATATTTTGACTTAATAATAAGCGAGCTTTCTTCATTATTATAATTTAAGAACCTAGTAAAGAAGTAAAAAAGTAAGCGAAATCGGGAAAACTTAGAAAAAAGTAGTGTATGGGAGTGAGATAAATGTGCGAGCCTGGTATACCTTACGAACTTACGTGAACTTACCTAGTGAATTTTTCTTTCTTCTTCTCGGGAGGAAAATCTATTGAAAATCCGCCGGCCCTGAAGCCGGTACTTCAACTTTGATTGAGTAATTAATTAAGAATATGAAAAGTGTTATTGCATCACAAATGAGAGCAATTCTGTTAGTAACATCCGATTAACGTATATATTTAACAGCAATATATTTATAGATAATTTGGTGTTACTTGCCTTGGTGTACGTACCTAGGAGGTAAAGAAAAAATTCCGGGAAAAAACATAAAACCATTTTGGTCGACTAGTTTGGAAAGCGCATAATCAGGAGTTCTTCTCGCTGGCTTCCTCGCCGTTTTACTACAAATCAACCACGTCAACGGGCTACCCGTGCGTGGTATTTATATAACAGCTTATTGTTGACATATAAGCTGGCTTAGTGACACATCATCATCATAAATTATTGATTGATTATTAAGATGCCATCTTCAACTGGTCGAGCTAGCATCTCGCTTGATTTAATGGATTTAGATGGTAATGTACTCATTTATAACTTTTATAAATACTTTACTTATTGTCTCACTCAAGGTTTAAGAGGAGTAGCTGCTGTTTGGATTGTTCTATTTCATTCCTTTCATTATTCAAAAATTAATTACATTAATTTACAAGGATCAACTTTGATGCCTCTATTCTTTTTATTATCTGGATTTACATTAACAATTGGTACTCATATACTCATGTATTCACCATACAAACTCACTGCTTTATGCATTTAGGATATTATAAACGTTTTTCTGATAGTGCTTCAACTTACAGTGTCAGTAATAATACTACAACTCAAATAAAACCGGTTGATGAAGGTACTACTACTCACTCGTACTCATCCACTTACTTACTAACTCAATTCATGTATTCTGTTTACTTTGTTTGTAGCTCAAACCCAATTGACTATAAAACCAGATAATTTATTCATGGCTACACTCAAGAGTTATTACTATAATCGTTGTATTCGTGTCTTACCTATATACTATATTTGTTTGGTATTCAATCACTACCTTAATAACCTCACTCTCCTCATTACTTACTTACACTTGCGCATCAGGCAATAGCTATACCCGTCAATTTAGCTGGTTGGGCTAATGTTGATCCAGCTAATAAATCATATGTTATTGGCTCTCTTATTACTAATATTATTCCAGTGAACACATGGTTACTCACTCACTTTTCTACTTACTCACGCACCCACTTACTTACTAATACTTAATAGGTTTATATTTCAATTCGGTGCACCATTGGATGGTCCATCGTGGACTGTTGTTACACTTATTTTCTACTGGATACTTTTTCCTTTCGTACTAAGGTATCCTTACTCACTTACTTACTCACTCACTCACTCACTCACTCACTCACTCTTGTATATTCAGGCATTATGATAAGAAATCTGATGAGGAGATACTACGTTGTATAATCCGTCATTTTTGGTTCCAATTGTTCTTGGTTACCGTTGTCTTTGTTATTCTTCTTATTCTCGTTGGTGACGTGGCTTTCTATGCTGTCACCTTTTGGCCACCAGCAAGGTTTCCAGTGTTTATTATGGGTGTTTGTGCTGGGTTGTTATGTCTCAGACATAAAGGTAGTCAGTCCACTCAAGGTCTCACACTCACTCACTTGTACCTAATCCCTCCTTCCCTTCACACTCACTCACGCTTTCATCTTCTCACTTACGCACTGACTTACTTACTTGTTACTTAGACAATGAAACTTTTCCTTGGTTCGCAAATTCGCATTGGTTAATTCCATTTAATTTATATAGTTGTTGTGGTGAGTCCTGCTGCAAGACGGCCGTAGCCGTTGCGATGAATGATACAATGTTTCAATCAACACTTTTTTATCAAATTATACAAATTGTATCACTTACATTGCTGTGGGTGCTGATTCAAGGTTACTCACTCACTCACTCACTCACTCACTCACTCACTCACTCACTCACTCACTCACTCACTCACTCACTCACTCACTTACGCACTCAGGAATAACAAGAGTTGATATGGCAAGCAATGCTTGGTTTCAAGGGTGTAATGTCTTCTCTCAACTCACTATAATCATCGCACTAGGTAATGACACCATGTTGACGTCCCTTCTTTACCTTCCATCACTCACTCACTCACTCACTCACTCACTCACTCACTCACTCACTTCCTTATATATAGTGCGAGTGAAGGGAGTAACAAGATCATCATCGGTCCTGCGTCACCCAATAGTCCTCTGGTTAGGTGAGATAAGCATGTCTCTTTACCTCGTTCATGAAATGATAATTTATTATATCCGTTGGATTTCTCACCACGGTCATCATTTGACTGCGCCCGACTCTTTCGACTGTTCAACGGATGATGCAGATGACGGTTGTGATGACGCACTTAGTCATTATCAAAATGAGTTACTCATTGAGCCCTACCTAATACCGGTGATCTTACCGATTGGAATTCTTATTGCGACACTCTTTTATCATGGAATTGAAGAGCCAGTTCGGAAATATTTCAAGTAGGACTCGTGCTTGTGCAGAGAAGGACTTGTGCCAGGTTTCCAGTTTACATTTTTATTTGTCTAGTGAGTGAATGAGTGAGTGAGTGAGTTAGTGAGTGAGTGAGTGAGTAAGTGATGAGTGAGTGAGTGTGTAAGCAAGTGAGTGAGTGAGTGAGTGAGTGAGTGAGTGAGTGAGTGAGTGAGTGAGTGAGTGAGTGGGTCAGTCAGTCAGTCAGTAAATAAAATTAGTGAGTGAAATATGTAATTATTCAACTACTTAGCATACAAGTGTACATAACGAATTTATACTACATTTTTATAACTAATTTCAAACCTAAGTGATCGGATGCATACTGCGGACCCTGTTCGTCAAGCATACCGTGATCCACCTTATGAGTGAGTAAGTAAGCCAGTGAGTGAGTGAGTGAGTGAGTGAGTGAGTGAGTGAGTGAGTAAGCCAGTGAGTGATTGAGTGAGTGAGTAAGAGTGCGTATCAGCGCATGGGTGAGTAAGTAAGTGAGTGAGCTAACCTCTATGTACTGCAACGTTTCCTTTGTTGGTTCTTGTCCAATAATTTTAACATCGTAATCCACCTGCTTAACTATGTCATTCATAAAAAAATAATCAATTCTTTTGATCGGATCGTTAGTAGGGAAAGTGTAGCCGTTATCATCGGGATATTGGGTTGCGTACGTATCTTTCCAATGCTCCGACAGGACTCGGATAGAATCTTCATGTGGTTCCGCGTTAAAGTCACCGCCGAGTATCTGTAATCGATTTTGATTTTGGTTCAAACTACTGGCATATTCTAGGATGCTATTGATACTATGAACTCTACAAGAGTGAGTGAGTGAGTGAGTGAGTGAGTGAGTGAGTGAGTGAGTGAGTGAGTGAGTAAGTAAGTAAGTAAGTGAGTGAGTGAGTAAGTAAGTAAGTAAGTAAGTAAGTGAGTGAATGAGTGAGTAAGTAGGAGTGAGTGAGTGAGTGAATGAGCGTCTTACCTACTGGATGGTGATAGCGACAAATGAGTCGTCATAACATCAATGATATCATTATTTACCCGTATTGACACCGTTAGAACACCTCGTTGATGATCGTCACTGGAGTCGGATACATTACGAGGAAGTAAGAAGACAGAAGCGTTGACTATCTCATACTTACTCATGATACAAAGCCCTTCCGTTAGGATGTTGCCGCTCGGCTGCTCTTTTGCCAGCAGATTCTATGCGAGTGAGTGAGTAAGAGTGAGTAAGAGTGAGTAAGAGTGAGTAAGAGTGAGTAAGAGTGAGTAAGAGTGAGTAAGAGTGAGTAAGAGTGAGTAAGAGTGAGTAAGAGTGAGTGAGTAAGTACCATCATAGGATGATAAACATACTGATAAGTATTCGGTGGTAACATAGACAACAGATACTCTGTCTGACTACCAACATCACCTTCACTATCATAATCCCTTAAAACATTATCTAATCGCACCTCTTGCAGTAAGACAACATCAACATCTGCCAGATGACTAATAAAGTGTTGAATACGTTTTTCATATGAATTCCAACGTGAACGAGCATCATTGAAGAGATAGGGAGGTGGGTTGGTGTGCCAAAGGTTGTAGGTAACTAGGGTGAGCTGCTGTGTGGCTTCAACGGGATCTGTCTTCTCTGCTTCATTGTAAATACTATTCACCACGTAGCTACTCAGTGATACAAAGCCACGCATATCAATATTATAACCTGAGTGAGTAAGTAAGGTGAGTGAGTAAGTGAGTGAGTGAATGAGTGAGTGAGTAAGTGAATGAGTGAGTGAGTAAGTGAGTGAGTACTCAATAGATGTTGTTTATAATCCAAGTGATTACTCCGCATTTCATGAATATTCACTGTTACCAAAGTGCTAAACTATTAAATGAATGAGTAAATAAGTGAGTAAGTAAGTAAGTAAGTAAGTAAGTAAGTAAGTGAGTGAGTGAGTGAGTGAGTGAGTGGGAGGATTACCGTGACGTCAATAAACCGTTTATCTATATATTCACCTTCCTCGTGATCATACAAACCTATTTCAATCTTCTCATGAGTATACGTGTCACTATTACAACTATTATTTCAAGTGAGTGAGTAAGTAAGTGAGTGAGTGAGTAAGTGAGTGAGTGAGTGAGTAAGCTAATGAGTGAGTACCTCTCACTGTCACTACTACTACAAGAAGCGATACTAAAAAAATTAACAGTGTGATAGTTCAATGAAGTCAACAAATCATAGTAATTCTCATTCATCACCCGATAGAATGCATTAGTTTCCTTTCATAAGCAAGTGAGTGCGTGCTTGAGTGCGTGAGTGAGTCTAATAGTGTGTATATACCTGAGATATGTTTAATTTTGATTGTATGAATGAAGAAATTGCTTTACCAAACTTGATTCTCTTGGTATTATTGCGTAATATAGTATCTAGGTGATAGTTATCAGCTGTTGGTGAATATGCGAGATCTATGTATCTATATATGCATGAGTAAGTATAAATAAGAGTATATGATACTGTAATAATTACCCAATAATGCCTTCATCATCAACTTTATAACTATAAGACTCATTTAAACGTGAAACAACATGACCTACATTGGTGAAGTAATATAAGAACCAGTAGACATGAAAGGACATCAATAGAAGAGTAGACAAGAGAGAGCATACACAAGAGATTAGGCGAGCGATTTAGTGACAAAAGAAGAGACAAGTATAGATAACAGCAAGTAACCTGAATACGGAAATAACTCTCCAATTCTTCTATTATTCATATAAAATTCATTATGTAAATCCAATTTAGACCCATTAAAAGC
>JACCDO012309255.1_pt1 | contig 10230 bp, 11 predicted proteins | sample 7446101 | NCBI WGS metagenome assembly JACCDO01 (sample SAMN15323440, study PRJNA562643) | freshwater metagenome | isolation source: river surface water | place: USA:Blue River Watershed | collected 2017-08-16
GTTCACTAACGGTGTAGGCCCAGGAGCGGAACCTTAGAATACTCGAAATTCATGCATACTTAATCAAATTATCACCTCAAACTCATTCCAAACATTTACAGTCCTTCTCAGTCTTTAAGGATGCTCAAGTTTATGACTCCAATTACGTTGAACTATCAACTACGGTACGTTGAATTTCAACGGTTGAAACGTTACCGGTACCCGGGGTACCGTGAACTCTCATGGAAAAGTCCAAAAACTTGAATTTGGCAACCCGAAATAGATAACGAAATAAACGACGATGATTCAGCTTTGACGTAGCTAAATTTCTTCTTAATTTCTAGTTTAAACCAGATTAAATTATATTCTCGAATTTATTATTTCATCGATCATCTAAGATGCTTGCACCTAAGAAAAAATTATGGTCAACTCCAATTGAAGTCATTACAAAATCTATAGAAGTGCTTAGCATAAGTAATGACGATATTGTTTATGATATTGGGGCAGGAGATGGTCGATTTGTCCTCAATTGTAGAAAATTAACGAATGCCAAATGTGTCATTGGTATAGAAATTGATGAAACAAGGGGAGAGGAAGCAAAAACAATTATTCGCAACAGTGGTTTCCATGACGAAAATGTCTGCAAAATTATAATTGGTAATGCTCTTGAGCTTGATTATTCATCAGGAACAGTATTTTTTATGTATTTAATTCCTAGAGGACTTCGAATATTTATACCAATACTACTAGCTATGCCTAGAAATAATGTCATTAAGATTGTTACTTATATGTCACCATTACCCGATTTACAACCAAAAGAAATAATAAAAATAGCAACAAATTCACATCAAGATGCGCAATGGCCAATATATTTTTATGAACTAGAACCAAATGTCAAATTTTAATTTTGTAGTAGAATGAATAAATTGTTTTTTGGCTCACATAATTACAAATAAATACAATCAAGGCTTACATTTGTTTTAAGTACGCTCTATGAAATCATTCATTACTATCACTTTTATCAGTTGCATATTTCAAAGGTCCAGTGTTATCCTCAACTGCTGCATCGTTTGACTGTTCCTCAGTTTTAGTTTTTTTCTTTTCTACTTTAGACTTTTTTTCTTTTGTGCCATCCTTTTCTTTCACTTCATCGATTGACTCCATCCATTTTAACCTTCTTTTATGGTCTAATTCACCATCAAAAAATTGACGATATAATTCCTAAATAATATTGTAAACAATAAAAAGTTCTCATGATGAACGGGAAAAATACAACAATAATACCTTCGTAAGAACAATTTTTCGCTCTTTTAATTTCGCAATATCAACTTTCAATGCAAATATATCCTTTATTAATTCATCACCTGTTGTTTGTAGGGTGTCCTCCATTTAATATGAATTAGAATTATACAGAAATAGATTTCTCGTGCAACAAAAAGTTTACTGAAAATCGCGCAAAGTGAAAATGGTGGGAAATCGTCTGGTTTGGAAGTGGTCACACTCCTGTCACAGTCAGTGATAAACTAGTGACTATCGTGATACTCAGGAGGTACCTAATACTACCTATTCTTTTTAGGAAATCCACGGAAATCCCTATAATAGGAAATTAGGAAAATGAACGCTTAAACGACACCGAGATGTCAAAAATGCCGTACTTGCTGCGACGATATAGTATCAATTCTAACTTAAGCAAGTATTTCGACAATAATTATATTTTATCAAGTCCCAATTTATCCAAATTCATGCAAATTTTAAGGAAAGGTTTGACTACAAATACCTGTTTTTCCGAGCTTCAGAGGAAGGTGGCAACTGAAAAGAAGTTAGACTCGTTTAAGAGCATAATCAAAAAGTTGAAAGACTCAAAAGAAATTTTACAATACAGGGCAATTTTAAAGAGAAACGAGGAATTGTTGCTTAATCCAAGCATATGGACAGAAAATTCAACTCTTGCACTTAAAATATCTCAAGAGGCATTAAATATTAAATCAAAATTAAAAGAATTGAATTTCTTAGATGATTCATTAAAAACTGCTACAGAATTCTGCGAACTTGGGTACATCGAAAATGATTCAGAATGCTTACAGGAATGTAATAAGTTGTTAGACGAAATTGAAGAAAAATTAAAAGCGCTAGATATTTTATTACTTATGAATAGCAAATATGATAGGAATAATTGCTATGTCACCATTCTTGCTGGAGTTGGTGGTGAAGATAGCTTTGACTTTTGTTCAATATTGTTTAAAAAATATAGCCAGTGGGCCACCTCTGTTATGAATATGAAAATTGATATTATAGAACAAAATGACGATGAACATACAGGGGGATACCGTTCAATTACTTTTAAAATAGATGGCGAATTTGCATATGGTTACATGAAAGCTGATGCAGGTGTTCACCGATTAATTAGAATTAGTCCATTTGATCCACAAGAAAAAAGGCACACATCATTTGCACAAGTTTTAGTGTGTCCAGATGTTAATAATGTAAATGGCGAAATAGGGGAAAATGCAATAATAAACAGCAATGATATTAGAATTGATACATATAGAAGTAGTGGCCCTGGAGGACAGAATGTACAGAAAACCGATTCAGCAGTACGTTTGACTCATATACCTACAAATACAGTAGTTATATCACAGAATGAGCGTTCTCAGCATTTAAATAAAAAGACAGCCTTAAGTGTTTTGAGGTCAAAGTTGGTTCAATTAGAAATAGAGAAAAGTAACAAAATAAAACAAGCGATTACTATCGGAGGGGGTGGAAGTAATTGGGGGAATCAAATTAAAACTATTACTCTGCAACCTTATTGCTTAGTAAAGGATCACAGAACTGGATGGGAGACAAATAAAGTTGACGGTTATATGAATGGAGATAAACAAGTAACAGATGCTATAATAGCTTTATTGCAATTTGAATTTCAACAAAATAATAGTAAAAATTGTGAATAGTGTAATAAATATAATTATATTAATTCAACAAAGACGGTTGTACGTCTTCTACTATATTGTATTTCATATATTGCCATAGCAGGTTGTGCTATAGGACTAAAACAAGTTTTACAATGCCAATGATGTAGTCCTATCATAGGCGTTTTATCATTCTTGTTATTCAAATCGCGCCCCTTGATACTAATATCCCGATTAAATATTTCCTTCCCTTGAGTTTTAACCACATCAACTATATTATCTAATGATTTTGAAATTTTTTCTTGGGTAACTTCACCATAAACATCAATACTTGCAATAATTCTCTTTGGTATAAACCTGTATAAATATTCTTTACTTTCCTTTTTTTCAAAATCATTCATCATGTTTTCATCAAATTGTATACTATCACCTCTAGTAACAGTATCTTTTGGGCTACCTATATTTTGTAATCCAATTTGATAATCTACTTCATCAATTAAATCATTTTCTGCTTCGAGCTCATCCTCCAATGATTCTATCGGAGTCCTTATTCCTAACTTTGCCATTTCAATAACTTGATCTTGTAATTGAGTAGGCACATGAAATATCCATGAAGATTGTTTCATATTTTCATTGAAATTAGTGTCAAAGAATGTTGCACACTGTACTTCAGTAGGGAGCACTGCATAAATTGGATCTCTATTAGGGCGACTAGTCCTTAACTTGCCGAATAAACTAAATCCCGGCGTTGTTAGAATAGACGGACCAGGATAATTGCTACTACCTCTCCAAATGACTTCCATACATATAGTTTGTGGCAAAACACTAAATGAGACATCACGAATTTTGGTTAATTGCCGTATGGGAGGATACTCAGGTACTGGACTCTGCAATAAATGCCACATATCCCACAATCGTGGAAAAAATTGTTTCATAATAATATCCCCCACAGATATTTCCCACTTTTCTACAATATCTACAGCTTTTGAATGATCATTATTTAGTTTTACAAAAATTTTTCCAGGAATAACTATTCTTGGTCGCCAAAATATTGGATAAGTGAAAGATAATTGATACTCCATACTAAATGAGTTATCACTTTCTTTTAAGTATTGGAATATGACTAGTTTTGGATATAGGAAGAAATCTTTGAACTGCTTTAATGCACCAAATACTTCAGTAGCCGACGAAGTGTACGGATTATCCCACTTTATTTCAGGCGATTGGACTAGCTGTTGCAAGTTCGCTTGGTTTCCATTCAGTGCCATTGAACATGCGATTGCGAAGTTTTCAGAGAATGACTTTATTTTATCAAATTTATCCTCTAAAACTTCTGGTACAGAATTGGCGGTGGTAAGAATGCTCATATAATTTGATCTTCTATTCACTAATGGACTATATACATAACACTTCACATGAATAGTTATCAGCAAAAGAATCAAGAAATTCAATCGACGCATTCTGGTGATGCGATGATGTAGTAAGGTTCTCAATGAGAACTTCTCATAATATAGAGACTCATATATTACGTACGGACCGGGCCGGTACTGTACAATTTCCACAGCCATCAAGAGAACAGGAATGGGAACAATCGAAATAATATAGATAAAAGTTGAAATCTATCTCCAATGATCAAGGTTCGATCATGTTAACAATATTATAAGTCATTAAATAAAAAGAAAAGTACGTCGTAAAGTCAATATCAATACACTCTCCACAAATTTTCTAAAGTAACATCCTCCCCAGTTGACTCAATAGCTAACCCAAGTATCGGATCATATTCTATTACTATATCATCTGTATTCATATTTCCATCGGCATAATATGCTGCAACAGCATGTGCGTCTTCAACGTCATCTATAATCTCCACATCCTCTTCGACTCTAGCAACTAGCAATTCTTGAATCGAAGGAGCTTCAGATTCAACAACAAAATCGACACCGAATATAGGGGATGTCGAGCAAGTTTGGTATATATTTGTAATTTCTCTAAACATATCATTTAATTTTTCCTCACTATCTACTTTAAAACCAAGAATATAACCACCTGCTCTTTGATGAGTTTCTATCACTAGAGCCTTACCAAACTTTGAATCCCTCAATCGAATATTTTTTATCTGCATATATGGTACTGATACATTAAAATTATTTGCTAAATTAGCAGTCCATGCAATTCTTACATTAGTTAAAAAAAAACTACCAAGATTACCTTGATCTGAAGATAAATTCCACACACCATTAATTTTGCTGAATTGCCTTTCCATGGGCAAAATTAAAAGTTCTCCATTATTCACAATAGATCCACGTAATTTTAAATCTCGATACAATTTTGACGTTTCATAAGCTCTCATAACAGCTTGTATTGTTGTAAATAATCGAGGAGAGTTTTTTACAAGCGATGTGAAGACAAATTCATATCTAGCTTGATGTTTCGCCAATAAACACAACGCTTGTGTGTCACCACGCAACTTACTTTTTGCTTTCTTAATATTAGCACTCAAAATACAATTCATACCTATGCTTAAATTTATATTATTATTTGCATGTGATATCCATAATATACGTAAATTTGTTACAATTAATGATCCTCTTTCACCGTTATTACCTTTAGTATCCTCTACTGAATTTATAGAATCAATCAACTTTTCACCTTTTCGACATGCTAGTAAGTTTGGTTTGGCGTCAAACCTTATTTCTCTATCCTGCCATACTAAGTCATTTGATGCAATCATTTCAACTCAAAAGCCGGGACTAATTGCCAAAGTATTTGCCAAAAATATCACCAATTTATGAAATTGTTGAAATTCTGTTGTTGTTTGAAATTGATAGTTCCAGTTCTTTACTTTTTAAATGTTAAAAAAAGGAAATCCAAAAGGGCAGGGGATTAATTACATTTGTAATAATTTATCATAATTTTAATTAATCAATTAATTTCATTTTAAAAAATATGATGAAGACAACATAATAATATTATGTGCTAATCCTATCTGATATCCTAATACAAAAGATCAATATCGAATATTGCCATAATGAATGATATCGAACGACAACGCAATAACAAGCATTCTCAGTTTGATTAATCTAATCAAATATATATTAATTTAATAATACGAAGGAAGACAATACGTTAGCAAAGAAAAAGTTATATTCCAATTATGAAACAATTTCAAAAGTTTGCATTGCATTAAATATTTTAGATGCAATAGTATCGTATCCTAATTCAGAAAAATGAGCAAGATCTATACTCCAATATTTTTTATTCTCGTCTAACTTTTGGTCGAATTCATTTTCCAAATCAACTAGTATAATTTTATCTTTATGTAGCATTTGAAATTCTCTTAAATTTTTATTGATGTCGAATCTAGCAGTGTCATTGATCCCCCAACTGATCATGGGAATAGTAATTGCGATGGTAAAAATTTTCTTATTATGCAAGGCTGCATCTTCAAATACTTTATTATGAATATTAAGAACATACGATATAATTTTATCAGCATTCTCTTTGTGACCGAGGTCGTTAGTTCCAGCGAGTATACTAACAATACCCACATCATCACCACTAGATTTTGCATGCATTAAGGCATGAGTGATCCGATTTTGCATTACATTTGCTGTCTGACCATTGATACCACTTTCTATTGTATTTAATTTCGTTAGTTCTTTTAATTTTATGGAATACGGATGTGTTTGGTGCCAATTGGTAGGACTAAGTACAAGCATTCCATGTGTTAAACTGTCCCCAAAACATAAAATTGATTGATTACGATGATTTAAGTAATCAATTATATTCGAACCATTTATAATAACAAATACATGTAACAACAAAAAAAGTAAAATGCCTATTGATAAAAATCTCATGATGAATCCGGATATGGTCGATGCGACTTTCTTAACACTTTTTAGCTGCTTAGAGATAATAATAGTTATGACAAAACGTCATACGGAACAAACAAGGCTTATTATTATTACCATACTTTACCAAGCTTAGTTAGGAATTTCCGCCGGTTCCGCATGGAAGATCCAGGTCGAGGTGAAAGAATCTACCGTATTTAATACGTGTACAAAAGAAGATGACGAAAAAATTGGAAATATTTCTATAGTGCATGTGTCAGTAAATTAATTAATGAAATAGCCCAATATTGCAGAATATATACATATATATATTATTAATTTCTTGTTGCAGCTCGTAGATATAGTGTCTATTGATTCGCTTTCATAACTAGTTTCGTGTACAATCTTAATTAATTATTATTAATAATGGACCGGTACGTTTCAGTTTTGGAAAATTTACGACTACCTAAATTCCAAGACTAACAGTTGTTAGCTTAGCACAAGACATACCACTTGTGGACAGTTGAAGTAAACGAGATGGCAACATCTAAACAGAAAGTGACACTTTTAATTATCGATCCTCAAAATGATTTTCATCCAGGTGGATCATTACAAATACTAACTGCATTAAGTGATTCAGAAAGAATATCAGATTTGTTACAAAGATATGGAGATGAAATAACTGATATTATTGTAACACTTGACTCACATCACGTAAGATATTTAATTTAGTTTAACTGTAATAATATTTACATGACTATTTTACATTTATAGCGTACACATATTGCTCATGGAGTATTTTGGACGAATAGTAATAATGAAGAACCACCACCATTTACCCAAATAACACATCAAGACATAATCGATGGGAAATGGTTTCCAAAAGATATAAGGCATCTAGAGCATTGTAAATTTTATACATCAGAATTAGAAAAAAAAGGTCGTTTTGTTCTATGTATATGGCCAGAACATTGTTTGATTGGTAAGAATAATCAATAATACATGTTATATTTTTTGATATATTATATATTTTTCTTAGGCACTCATGGTCATGCTATTGTCTCATGTTTAAATGACGCACTTCAGGAATGGTGTGGTAAAAATTTAAACACAATACAGTATGTTATGAAAGGAACAAATTGCATGGTAGAAATGTACAGTGCACTTGCTGCTGAAGTAGAATTGCCATCCGATAAAACTACTCAGATTGATCCTGCTTTAGTTGAACGATTAAACGAATCAGATAAGTTAATAATATGTGGTCAAGCATTATCTCATTGTGTCAATTTTACAACGAGAGATATTATAAAAAATTGGAAAAAACCTTTATCACAAATATATATATTGGAAGACTGTACCTCTCCTGTTCAAGGATTCGAAGATTCCTCTCGAAAGTTTATTCAAGAAATGACTGATTGTGGTGTTACAGTGACTAATTCCATAGATATTATAAATTCAAGGTAAATAGTGTTTTAATAATAATTTTTACTTTTTCAAAAAATTGTGTATTTATCATATCGTACTATTTTTTTCTAATTTTACTAAAGACTTTTTTCTATTTTACCGCGTACCGAATTTTCTCATCAAATTGACATCAATCCAGTAATCCAAAAATGGTGGTACCGACAATGTCGGAACGACAATGTTTAACATTGAATGTTACGACATACACACCGGTACTGCATCTTTTGATCTTCAAATTGGATGTAAAAGTAGTTTTGATTATCATGAAAGTTGAGTCAGCAGCGCAAGTAACAACAAAGAGTCGCAGCATAATCGATTAGGTCCATATGCACCTCTGCATAACTCTATTCGTAATTTTAATGATTTACCCTAACTTTATAATGCGGAACCGAAATTCTTATTCTCTGCAAAAACAGTGAAGTTAAAGAAAACTATGTGGAAAGCCAGTTTGAATCGAGCAATCCACGAGTGCAGGTTCTACCTGAAGCCCGGGACAGAAAACCATGGTACCTGGAACTTTGTTATAAATAGATTGAGTGAATTCAGAATGCTTAACCAGAACACATTTTTTCATGTACACGAAATTTCGGATGAAATAGAGTCTGATTCGCATGTTCATATCATGTATAAAGGACAAGGTTCCCATAGTGATGTTATATTGACTAAAGGACTAACATTTGAACAATTCGAAGAGGTAAATAATTGTTAAATATTCAAGATATAATGATCGTAAAAACTCTAATTTTTTTCTCGCATATCTCTCAGGCATTAAAAAAGAAGATTGACCATGGATTATCTTTAGCAAATAACGCCCCCCAAAATGTAACATGGTCGGAATACTGTTCTTTAATAGATATTGCCGACACGAAAGAGACAAAAGATTTATTCTTAAAAAGTATTGAGGATTATGTAAATGCCAATGCTGTCGACAAAAAAACTAAACAAACCTTTGACCTTAAAGAATTTTTAAAAAATCATGGTCATGAAACTTCACAAATAAATCCATTTACACCCTCCAAACCAGGGTTACCAATAGACATAGTTGAAGCTGGAAAAACGCAGCCTCATTTAGATGATAATTTTAATTAAATACAATTACAATAAAAACAAAATCCTCCCAACAAACAAATATTAATTACACCATCTCTACTTTTTGGGCCCCATTATTGATAAATCTGCGGCAATAGCAACATGATCTGATGGATAACAGGAACTAGGTAACAATTGTTCACTTATTTCATCAGCAGCGAATAATTGTAAAATTGCGGTTGATTTAGCGCCTGGTCTAGATTCAGATGGCGGCGTGTACATGATATAATCGATACAGTGCTTCACAACATTTTCTATACCACTTTTTTTTCTAGCTTTCCATGTCGTCCATAGATTGTGATTCGATTGAACAGATATTAGGTCATCATTAAGAACAGATCGCAATCCTAAATGGTGATCCTTTACAGCAGTATAAGTCAATGAGGAATACCCAGTACTACTATTTGTAGGTGCAGCGTTTAAATCGCCTGTCAAGATAACTATTGGTGCTTGGGATTTATACGAATTCATCGAGTTAACAACATTATCCAATGCTGTCAATAATTGGCATATTTCCAAATAACGAGTTTTCTCTCCAATACTATTCTTGGCAGCCTTTAAATGTGTAGTAGCAATTATTATAGGCGGCGTTTTACTATCTAGTTGATTCATAACATCATAACCTTTTTTATTGTTAACAAGTTCACATAAAGTTATCAAAGCAACTTGATTTTGCGCTTTTATTTGCTTATCATCATCAACGGCAACATTTTCATCTAATGCAGCCTTAGAAAATGCAAAAGTTAATGTTTCAGATGACAAAAATTTTAATTTTTTTCTTCTAACAAAAATTGCGCATCCATCACTATTTTCTGATACTTCTAGGCATGCACTAGCTGGTTTCGGTGCAAATAGTCCATCATAACCACGCTGTGACAATTCTGGTGAAAAAAAATCATAATAATGATCACATTCTTGAAGTGTTATAACATCTGGATCATATTGTAATATTTCATACAATA
>JACCDO012408205.1_pt1 | contig 10230 bp, 10 predicted proteins | sample 7446101 | NCBI WGS metagenome assembly JACCDO01 (sample SAMN15323440, study PRJNA562643) | freshwater metagenome | isolation source: river surface water | place: USA:Blue River Watershed | collected 2017-08-16
AAGAAACCATTGCGGGACGCACTGCCTATTACATGGCGCCACTACAAACCGCGATTGCTCAAATACAAGGCGGGAAAGTGCGTGCACTTGGTGTAACGAGTGCTACTCGTGCTGAGGCTGCGCCCGATATTCCGACGATTGCTGAGCAGGGTTTCCCGAACTTCGAAATTGGTTTATGGGTCGGTGTATGGGCGCCATCAGCAACACCGGCTAGCGTTCTCCAAAAGATCAATACCGATATCAACCGTGCTCTTCAGGATTCTGAGGTCAAGGCTGCTTACTCCAAAGCTGGGATCACTATCAAGCCAATGAACTTGTCTGAGACCGAAAAGTTTGTTCGTAGCGAGATCTCTAAGTACACTAAGATTGCTAAAGACGCTGGAATCGAACCACAATAACCCCCCGCTTTGCCAAGCACCAGACCAGGTCCTTAAAAAACCTGGTCTCGTTCTTTGTGAGCATGCTACCGATTGCCACGCCCATATTTGTGGGCCAGCATCCCTTTATCCTTACTCCCCAAAACGGATTTACACTCCGCCCGATGCTCTCCTTCCTCAATATCAAACACTCCTTCAGTCAATCGGCATAGAGCGTGCTGTATTGGTTCAACCGAGTATTTATGCCGATGACAATCGTGCCCTTTTGGCCGCACTCAAAACAGATCTACTCAATCTGCGCGGTGTTGCTGTTGTGGATTGGGATATCTCCGAACGGGACCTAGAGAAAATGCACCACGCTGGAGTTCGAGGGGTGCGTTGCAATATTGTTGATTTAGCAGATGCGAAGGGAGTCCTCCCGATACTAAAACTTCGTTATCTGGCAGATAAGATTGCTCCGTTTGGCTGGCATCTCGAGTTCTTAATGCACGTTAATGAATTCCCAGAACTTGATCAAACCCTCAGAAACTTTCCGGTGCCAGTCGTGCTTGGTCATCTAGGCTATCTTAAAACTAGTCTTGGTGTTAATGATCCTGGCTTTCAGGGTCTTTTATCACTGATGCGCGAGGAACGCGCCTGGGTCAAGCTAACCGGACCCTACCGAATCTCTTCGCAAGATCGTCCGCCCTATTCCGACACCAATCCATTTGCTGAGGCCTTATTGCGGGCAAATTCAAATCAGATTGTTTGGGGAAGCGACTGGCCTCATGTCATGGTCAAAGGATTTATGCCCAATGACGCTGATCTATTTGATCTACTTGGCACTTGGGTTCCGGAACCACAACTGCGCAAGCAGGTACTGAGTACTAATCCCGCTCGGCTCTATCAGTTCTAAGCGGGTAAAGAAAAAGCCCGCTATTGCGGGCTTTTGCTAAAGCGGCTCTGAGTTACAGACCCATATTTTGCTGCGCCACCATTAAGTACAACATGGGGATAGAAAGAACGGTGTTAATCCGTGAGGTCAACATCGCTGTACGAGCAGATTTCGCTTTGAGATCTGCATCAACAACAACAATACCGAGTGCACGCTTTTGATTAGGCCAAATAATGAACCACACATTAAATGCCATGATCAGAGCAATCCACATTCCCAAGCCAATTGCCAAGAATGGCTGTTGCAAGGTAAATGCTTTGTGTGCATAGCCATTCAGAATAGCCAAAATGATTCCGGTCAAAACGGTTGCCATTGCGGCAAAGCGGAACCAGAATAAAGCGGTAGGAGCAATTACTTTACCAATCGCTGGCTTTTGCTCATCAGGGATCTTTGGCATCGATGGGATTTGCACAAAGTTGAAATACCACAGCAAGCCAATCCACATAACTCCTGAAAGGACATGGAGGTAACGGAATACAAATGCAACCCATCCTGGGCTACCCACATTTGAACTACCAAAAAGAACAATAATCAGCAAGAGCAAGACAAACCCTGCTAATACTGTACGGCCAAGAGAGGTCAAGATTGACGCCATGTATATCTCCTAAATAGGTCTAAAACCCTGCCACTATAAACCATCTGCCCCATTTATGCCTTGATGGACACATCCCTTCTGGAAGTATTAAGATAATTGCCATGCAAAGACTCTATATCCAGGAAGTAGTAACCCGCGATGGTTTTCAGGCTGAAAGCAACTTCATACCTACCGAAGATAAGGTTCAGCTTCTCAACCGCCTTAGTCGTGCCGGATACGCCAAAATTGAAGTGACCTCCTTTACTAGCCCTAAGGCGATCCCTATGCTCGCCGATGCAGAAGAGGTGATGAGTAAGATTGAGCGCGTACCAGGAGTGGAGTACACCGTTTTGATTCCAAACCTAAAGGGTGCGGAGCGCGCCCTACGAGTCGGTGTTGATGAATTCAACTTAGTGATGTCTGTTAGTGAGACCCACAATCAATCTAATCTGCGTATGAGTCGAGCCGATTCTGCAAAAGCACTTGGTGATGTTATTCGTCTAGCGCATGACGCTAAGGTGGCGGTCAATGTCTCCCTATCTACCAGCTTTGGTTGTCCGATGAGTGGCATGACACCTATCCCAGAACTGATGCACTGGATTGATCATTTTGCCAATGAGGGTGTGCGCGGGATCAGCATTTGTGACACCACAGGAATGGCAAACCCCCAGCATGTCAAAGAGGTCTGTGAACTTTCCCAAACAAAATATCCAACGATGGAATGGACTTTACACTTCCATAACACACGGGGCATGGGCCTAGCAAACGCACTTGCTGCGGTAGAGGCCGGCATCAATCGTTTTGATTCTTCTTTAGGAGGACTTGGGGGCTGTCCATACGCACCGGGTGCTACCGGTAATATTTGTACCGAAGAGTTAGTTCATATGTTTGATCTAATGGGCTACAACACCAATATGAACTTAGATCTTCTTTTGGAATGCTCCGCACAGTTGCGCGACCTAGTTGGCAGAACTCTGCCCAGCCAACTATTACTAGCTGGTAAGGTTGATCGCTTGTACGATAAGGTCTGCCAAAGCTAATTTATTTCTTGGCAGCAGCCTGCGCCTTTGCCAAGTACTCTGCAATACGATGTTTGATATCGGGTACCGATCCTGATTGAACCAAGTCGTTCAGGTCCAGTGCTCGTGTATCCCGTTTGCAAGCATTTAGAGCCATCGCTCTGGCATCGGGAGGGATCTCCAAGATATGCTCTAACACTTGAGACTCATATGCATGCCAGTCGGTTGACTCCAGTACAGCAGTCAATATTCCAAACTCTTTTGCCTGATGAGCATCAATCCGTCTTGGATTGCCGATTAACTGTTGCGCTCGATCTGCGCCCACACACTCTGCAAGGCGACGTGATCCTAGGATCAGCCCAAAGCGTGCGCCTGGGAACATCATCCGCATATCTTCAGAGCCCACTCGATAACGACAAGCTAGCAAAAGATCAGCCCCCGCACCAATTGTTTGTCCATGGGCAAATGCCATCGTATCGAATGGGGCGTGAGCAATGGCCTGAAGCATTTGCTCAATACGTACGAAGTGTAAGAGTAGATCGCCTGCGCTAGCATCACCAAAGTTTGAGAAATCAAAGCCGGCACAAAAGCCCTGCCCCTCCCCTTTCAGAATCAACAGTCGGGTTCCATCAAGCTCAGACTCCTTAGTTACCTGTAGCAGTTCATTTGCTAACTCATAACTTATTGCATTGCGTTTCTCAGGCCGATTAAGAGTAACTCGTTTGATGTGCCCAGAATGCTCTACTGAAATGGTGTTCATTGTTTTCCTACTAGTTCTTGATTATGTTCACCCAAGCGGGGTGGACGCTTTTCAATACCTGCAGTTTGTCCATTAAATTTAACAGGGTTAACAACGGTCTTAGTTTGATGACCATTCGCCATTTCTAAGGGTTGCACCCATTCCATGGCCACGGTTTGGGGGTCGCTCAGTACAGCAGAGTACTGATTAATCGGGCAGCAAGGTATTCCTGCCTTACTAAAGGCTTCAATCCAGTATGCAGCAGTGTTCCCTTGCAAAATTACTTCAATCAAGTCTTTTAGGGCAACCTGGTTTTTTGCTCGCAGCGCAGTTGTACTAAAGCGCTCATCCTGTAAGAGGCCGTCACTTTGTAATATACGGCAGACACTTTCCCACAGGGCTTGGGTACCAGCAGCCATCACCAAATAATCATCGCTGGCTTTAAATGCTTGGTAAGGTGCGTTACGTGGATGGGCAGAACCTAGTTTGACCGGGTCTTTACCAACCCCAAAATACTCTGACGTTTGTAAAGCAGCAATCGCTAATGAGGTTCCCATCATGGGTACATCGATATGAACCCCCTGACCGTTTGCTTGGACTTGCCGTAGTTGCGCACAAATATTCATGGCGCCATATAGACCTGCTGTGAAGTCGGCTACTGGTACGCCACACTTCACTGGCGCACCGCCCGCTTCACCGGTCACACTCATAATGCCACTCATTGCTTGGATCGTGACATCAAAACCACCTTCATTTGCCCTTGGGCCTGTTTGACCATAGGCTGAGATCGAGCAATACACTAATTTAGGGTTCAGTTTGAGTGCTGACTCAAAATCGAGACCTAAGCGCTTCATCACCCCAGGGCGATTGTTCTCAATCAGGACATCGGCTTTAGCAATCAACTCTTTCGCTTTAGCATTGTCCTCGGGGTTTTTGAGATCAAGAGTGATTGAACGCTTATTACGATTTAAGGATGCAAAGTTCTCACTAAGGCGATCGTTCTCTGGACCAGAATGCGGAGGCCAGGCGCGTAATGTATCGCCAGAGCCAGGGTTCTCTAATTTAATAACATCCGCACCGAGATCACCCAACAGCATTGCACAAAATGGGCCTGCAGCTACATTACAAATCTCGATCACACGAATACCGTGCAATGGGCTTAATACAGATGCAGTCATGGGCATATTCATCGGCATTCTTTTTAATGGAATGCTCTATTCTAACGAGCTCTTTAGTAATAACTAAGTGGCTGGGTTTTACCTTTAAAGATTCGGTAAGAAAATAAGGTGTATGCCAAGATAGTTGGCAATACCACGATAGCGCCCCAAAAGATAATCCATAAGGATGCAGTGGAGGACGCCGCCTGCCAAGCAGTCATCTTACCGACCACTAAATAAGGAAATAAGCTGTAGGCCATACCAAAAAATGCGATCCAAAAGATAGCTACTGTCGATGTGAATGGTAGCCACTCGCGTTGACCTGGATTTTGTTTAAGGTTTTGTACTGCTCGATCGGTCACAAAGAACAACATCGCAGTAGCCACTGGCACTGGTGAAAGCCAAAGAATATTGGGGTAGCTAAACCAACGGTTCATGATTTCTGGACTGAAATACGGGGTTGCTGCGGAGATCAAAGCGATACCTAAACCGGTTAACCACAAACTGCCACGCGCCCAAGTAAGCGCCCGTTGTTGTAGCTCACCTTCGGTCTTCATAATCAGCCAGGTAGACCCGAGTAAGGCATAACCCGCTGGTAAACATATACCCACCAAGGCAGCGAATAGCCACCCTAATAGCCCTGACTCATAACCAATAATGTGACGGCCAATCATGACGCCTTGAGAAACTGCCGTGGTCAAGCTACCTAAATAGAATAAAAAGTTCCACAAAGGTTTCTGGGCCAGATTTACCTTAGCCCTGAAGTCAAATGAAACACCTCGCAAAATTAATCCCGCCAACATGACGGCTACCGGTAGATATAGTTCTGTGAGAATAATTCCATGGGCAAAGGGGAAGGCAACTAGCAAGATGCCCACTCCCAAGACTAACCAGGTCTCATTAGCATCCCAAAACGGTCCAATCGATGAGATCATCACATCTTTATCGGAATCACTGGCACGGTTAAGCAAAATACCAACACCTAGATCATAGCCATCCAGCACCACGTAAGAGAGCATGGCAAAACCCATGGCGCCTAAGAAGAATAGTGGGAGCCAGACAGATGCTTGTGACCAATCGCTAGGCATGATGATCCTCTTTAAACTCTCAGAGCAGATTGAATGGCAGGATTTGCGGGAGACTCGATTGTTTTCTTATCTGCCTGACGTGCCATATAAAAGATGGCCCAGATATAGGCAAGAATGAGTGTGGCATATAGAAAGAGATACATCATCAGGCTACTGAAAATCATGCCGCCAGGAAGTTTTGTAGCTGCCTCAGCAGTAGTGAGGACACCGTATACCAAATATGGTTGACGTCCAATCTCGGTCACATACCAACCTGCAACAACTGCGACCCATCCTGAAAAACTCATCCAAACGAATCCTCTAGCCAACCAATTAGGGAGATCTTCGCTCCTACGCAGACGCCACCAACCATACCAAGAGATCGCTAACATCAATACCCCTACCCCAACCATGATACGAAAGGCAAAGAAGACTGGTTTTACGGGAGGAGTTTTCTCAAAATCCTTCAAGCCCTGTACTTCACCGTTCCAATCATGAGTAAGATAGAAGGACGCTAATTTCGGAATAGCAATCTCAAAACGATTGGATTGTGTTTTCTCATCAGGAATAGCAAATATCACTGCGGGAACGCCCTTCTCGGTATTCCAGATCCCTTCCATGGCTGCTAACTTAGCAGGCTGATGCTTCAGGGTATTCAAGCCATGCATATCACCTAAAAAGATTTGGATGGGAGTCAAGATCGCTGCTGCAACAATCGCTAACTTCAATACCTTACGATTAGCTTGTGAGCGGCTACCTTGCAAATAGCGATAAGCGGATAAACCTGCCAGTAAGAAAAATACTGTCAGGAATGAAGCGGTCATCATATGCGCTAAGCGATAGGGCATCGATGGATTAAAGATTATTTCCATCCAGTTCAACGCATGGGCTTGCCCATTAATCATCTCGAAACCTTGTGGTGTTTGCATCCACGAATTCAGCACAATGATCCAGAATGCCGATAAGCTAGTACCAAAGGCTACTAAGAAAGTTGCTAAGGTATGCACTCTTGCTGAAACACGCTTTGCACCAAATAGCATGATGCCTAGAAAGGTCGCTTCTAAGAAAAACGCCGTGAGCACCTCGTAGGCCAGCAATGGTCCAGCAATATTACCTACTGTCTCCATATAGCCCGGCCAGTTTGTGCCGAACTGAAAACTCATGGTGATCCCACTTACGACACCCAAAGCAAATGAAAGTGCAAATACCTTCACCCAAAATTGGTAGGCTTCTTGCCAATACACATCACCTGTGCGATTGAACTTGATCTTGAAATAAAACAATACCCAACCGAGTGCAATCGTGATGGTGGGAAATAAAATGTGGAAGGTGATATTTGCCGCAAATTGGATGCGACTGAGCATGATGGGGTCAAACATTAGAGCTCCAAGTAAGCTGTGTATAGCCTATATTTTATAGACTTTCTCAAAAATCACAGTTTCCGAATAGTTGACAAAAATACATATAATTGAATGAACCTTAGACCTAGGCCTTATATGAAATCGACTATCTCAAATATGGACACCATTGCACCATTACGGCATTTTGTGACCCAAATGACCCACCTAATGGATCAATCCCTAGAAGAGTCCTTTGTGCGCCCCAAAGCCAAAGCCCTCCTCAAAGAGCTTATTTCGTCAGATGACTGGTTACCTGAGTTTTGCACTGTGCCGCACCCGCAGTTCTACCAACAGTATCTCCTGCATACTGATCCCTTAGAACGGTTCTCGGTGGTTAGCTTTGTGTGGGGCCCAGGACAAGCCACCCCAATTCATGATCACATGGTGTGGGGTCTGATTGGAATGTTACGTGGCTCTGAAAAAGGGCAACGCTATGAACGTGATAACCATGGCAAATTAACGCCCATTGGCCATGAAGAAACCTTAATGCCAGGCGATATTGACGAAGTGAGTCCTGCGATTGGGGATATTCATATTGTGAAGAATGCGTTTGCCGATAAAACCTCCATTAGTATTCATGTCTACGGTGGCAATATTGGTGGTGTGAAGCGTCACGTCTACGATCCCAACTCTGGAGCAATCAAAAACTTTGTATCCGGCTACTCATCCACACAAGTGCCCAACCTCTGGGATAAATCTGCTGAAATCAGAGCGCAACTGAACTAGTGTAATTTGACGTGCGGCTCTGTGCGGCGGGTAATCATCCGCGCTAGCGTGTCAAGGCTGACCTTGACCCAACCATGCAATGCAAGCTCGTGCATCTTATATAAAGAGAGATACATCAGCTTAGCAAAACTACCTTCAATCATGAGATTGCCCCCAATCAACCCTCCCATCATGCTACCCACTGAACTGTATTTACCTAGTGAGACGAGAGAACCAAAATCCCGATAACGATAAGGCTTGAGGGCTTTATTGGCCATTCGTAACTGAATCTGTTTAAACAGATGCGAGGCCTGTTGATGGGCAGCTTGAGCGCGCGGCGGCACAAACCCGCCCTTCCCTTCGTTTGCCTCTGGCCATGGGCAAGCAGCACAATCTCCCATGGCAAAGATATTTGAATCACGGGTTGTTTGTAATGTTGGCAGAACCGCTAACTGATTAATACGGTTGGTTTCAAGACCAGCAATCTCTTTTAAGAAATCAGGGGCTTTTACACCCGCTGCCCATACTATTAACTCAGCAGGTAATCTGCTGCCATCGGCAAATCGCACTTCATTAGGTACAACCTCGGCTACCTTCTTGTTGGTAATTACCTCTACCCCCATGCGCTCTAACAGAGTCATGGTGGCACTGGATAAGCGAGGTGGCAAAGCTGGCAAGATACGTGGGGCCGCTTCAATCACACTGACCTTTAAATCTTTATTCGGATCCACTCGGTCTAGGCCATAAGACACCACCTCGCGCGTGGTGCGATATAACTCTGCTGCCAGCTCAACACCGGTAGCCCCGGCACCAATAATGGCAACGTGTAATTGATCGGGGGATAGTGGAGTAGTTTGCGCCTGCGCCCGAATAATGGCATTGAGCATTTTGGTATGAAAGTGCTTGGCATCATTTTGCGACTCCAAGCGAAGGGCAAATTGTTCTACGCCGGGCGTTGCAAAATCATTACTGAGACTACCGATAGAAAGAACTAGTGTGTCATAAGGCACTGCGCGCTGTGGCGTAATCTCAATTCCTTGATCATCGTAATAAGGGGCAACAATCACCTCTTGGCGCTCACGATCCAGACCGATCATCTGACCAATACGGTATGTGAAATGATGCCAATGCGCTTGGGCAATGTAATCAACCTCGTGATCGCCCAAATCCATACTGCCAGCAGCAATCTCGTGTAGTTTTGGCTTCCAGATATGGGTTCGATTTTTATCGATTAGCGTGATGGATAGTTTTCCAGACTTTCCTTTACGAGGACCATAGCGATCCCCCAATCGGGTAGCTAACTCTAGGCCGCCTGCGCCACCGCCAACAATTACGATCCGATGCATATCCGAACTTTCACTTTATTATTTTTATTCGATGTGCAAGCACTACTGTGCGGTCCAGCCACCATCCATATTCCATGCCGCCCCTCTGACTTCGGAGGCATCTTGCCCGCACAAAAATACAGCCAGAGCAGCTAACTGTTCTGGCTTAACAAACTCCCCAGACGGTTGCTTCTCAGAGACTAAAGCATGCTTGGCGGCATCATTAGACATGTTTTCACGTTCGGCGCGTGCATCAACTTGTTTTTGAACCAACGGTGTTAATACCCACCCAGGGCAAATCGCATTACAGGTCACACCTGTATGAGCGGTCTCTAACGCTACCACTTTGGTCAAACCGATGATGCCATGCTTGGCAGCTACATAGGCGGCCTTTTGCATCGAAGCCACTAAACCATGGACCGAAGCAATATTAATGATCCTACCCCAGTTACGTTGCTTCATACCAGGGAGCGCTAGTCGCGTTGCATGAAATGCTGAGCTTAAATTAATCGCAATCACCGCATCCCAGCGATCGACAGGAAAATCTTCTACATTGGCCACATGCTGAATACCCGCATTATTAATGAGCACATCAATACTTCCAAAGCGCTGCTCACAGGCGGTAATCATTTGTGCAATCTCAGCAGGTTTGCTCATATCAGCGCCGTGATAATCAACTTCTACGCCATAAGCTTTGACCTCGGCCATTGCAGCGTCCTTATCACCAAAGCCGTTCATCATTACATTGGCGCCCTGCTTAGCCATTGCCTTGGCCATTGCCAAACCAATCCCGCTAGTTGAGCCTGTGACCAATGCTGTTTTACCTTTTAAGACCATGTTTAAATCCCCAAATAACTAGACTAAACCAACATCATATTCTTATAGGCCGATGAAGCTTCCTAATCCTTGCGAAAAAGACTTTGGTATTTCTGT
>JACCDO010867403.1_pt1 | contig 10229 bp, 11 predicted proteins | sample 7446101 | NCBI WGS metagenome assembly JACCDO01 (sample SAMN15323440, study PRJNA562643) | freshwater metagenome | isolation source: river surface water | place: USA:Blue River Watershed | collected 2017-08-16
CAAGTTCTATTCTTTTATGAGAATAAGATACCCTTACATGATTTGGAGAGTTTATTCTTCTCTTTGCTTAAACCGATAAAAAATAACTTAACGGAGAGAACATTCTTCTCTCTTCATCATATTCGTGAATATTTTGAAAAGAATTCAAATGAGGAGTATTATGACAGAATATATGTCCAAGGTTTAAAGATAATATTATCTTATCAGATATTAAACTCTTATGATGAACCTATTCATGATTATCTACCCTATTACTATTATTTAATAAAGAATGAATCTTCTTCAAATAAAGAGAAGATGATAAATCTCTGTATTCATTCTTTGAAAGAGAGATATCAACTTCCTCTTCATTTGAATGTATATGATCTTATTTTACAATATATGATTGTTATATAAATATATATAATTATAAAAAACTTCTTATTTTATTCTTCTTTCTCTTTAGGAAAAAAACAAGATAATAGATAAAAGAGTGGAAAACAGAGTACACTACAATAAATAGCACCTTTATGTTCTTTTACAAAATTCTGATATCTTCTTTCATCCCTCTCTCTCTCTCTTACTCTCTCATACTCCTCGATACGTTGTGGACTTATCTTGTGTTTAACCATTTACGTTCTCTATATGTATTTTTTTATATTATTTTCATGTAGAAAGAATGGACCAAGAGTTAAAAATCATTCACTTTTTTTCGGATGAGGAGATACAGAAGAGTCAAAAGAGAGGTATAGTGAATCTATTGAATGTTTTCGTTGAAGATCGCGTTCATTATATTTATTATAATATACCTGAAAAGTTATATTATATCAATGATAGAAATACAAAAATTTATGATATCTTTTATGATTGGAACGACCCTCTATCTAAATACCAAAAGATCATTCAAATAAGAGATAATCCTACAATAACACAGAGAGAAAAATGGATATTTGTTCGTGATATTTTATTTACTTCTTTGTAATTTTCTTTTTCTTTTGAATACTCTTCTTTTTTTTACCCCCAAACGTTGGTGGATTTTTAGGTAAACTCATATTCATCACTTCTAATTCTATATCATTTACACTCTTTAAGTCTTTTTTTTTTAATGGAAGTTGACCTGGTACTCTAGGCATATTTAATTCTAATGCTATCCTTCCCATATATGATTCATTTCTTTTATTGATAAAACGATTATCCAATAAAACATCATTACAAAATTTATGTAAAAAATAAATCATAATAGCATTGAATACACCTCTTAATGTTATAATTTGGTCAATCGTCTCAGGTGTAGCTATGAATGGACGAGTAAAAGAGATTAATAGATTTAATTTTTGTATTATTGTATTTATAAACTTAAAAACCATACGATTTACAAAAATATTTCGTTGTATCTCTGGTTTTAAACTTCTCTCTTCTAACATATTCAAATGTGCTTCATCTATCCATCTTTTTAATGTTCTTCTTGTTCCATTATTTGGAATAGATCTATGTTCTTGAGGTACTTCACGAGGTGTATTATTACGAAGTAAATTTGAACGAATTAAAATATTAGCCATACCTGTATCATAAATATCTTCCAACAATACCTTAAATAACTCTTTTACATCCGGATTTACATCCACTTTAAAATTTGATAATATCTTCTCTGCCATATTTAAATCAGAAGACGAATATCTTTGTCTTGAAGATGATAAATTACGAGTACTTCTTCTTAAACCCTCTAATGAGACATTCGCTGAGCTTTCATATGGTTGAAAATATTTAACATTTAAAGATGTCATTATTATATTATAAACATAGATTATTTGTTTATAATATCTATAAAAATATAGATAAATTATTTAATTCCACTTAGCTGTCTCAGCCTGAGCCGCTTTTAAACTAGTCTTTTTAGTCTTCTTCTTTTTGCTAGCAAATCCCTCTAAAAATCCATAAGATTCTAATAAATATAAGATTCCCACAAAAATAATCGCATGAACAAGAGAAGAGATGATGGATGTTTCTCCTGACATCCAGATCTTCTTACCTACAGGTGGAATCGTTAATAAAATTCCAGGTGATAATAAAACAAATAATACCGCTAATACAATGTACATCATCTTTTCTATATATTTAGTTTCGATTTTTTTATAACTCGTTGAAAAAATATTCTTTTAAAAATAGATTCATATCTTTCTTTATATTTAACCGTTTATAAAGTACATTCGCTTCTTCTCTTTTACTATCTTTTTTTTCTCTTTGATTTTTCGTATAAATAGGTATACATAGATATTGATATAGACGATATCTCCGATTGTTTGTTTTATCCTCTAATTTTAATAATCTCTTCTCTTTATCTGATAAATTTTTATACTCCAATAAATTCATCATCATTGCATATTCCATCTTTGTCTTCTCCTCATCCTGAAAATAATTTACTCTCTTATTCTCATAAAATAAATGATAATGTGTATCATATCGATATCTTACTTCTTCTATCCACGGATTTTTTATCTTGATTCGCAAATAAATATCACCATCTCTATCCCGAAATGGATACTTATTATCATCTTCATCGTATTCCCATTCAAATAATATTCTTTCACCTTTTTTATATTCTTCTTCCTTCTTTTCTTTTTCTTCATTATTATCATCTTCACTTGATGAAGAACTTTTTCTTATCTCAAATTCAAATCCTAGTTTTTTATCATCTACTTTTTTCCTTTCCTTCATTACTATATCATAAATACCCCAATCAAAACCATTTAAATATTCAAATAAATCTTCCTTCTCTTTTGTTAATAATCCATTTTTCTTCTTTCTCATCTCTTCTATTAACCATTCTATATCATCCTTCTTATCAAAAGGAAAAGACTGATATAAATCAAAATGTTTATATATCTTTACATATTTTTCAATCCATTCTCGATCCATTCCATAAATCTATTTATCTCTTCTTTTTTTTTATAATCATTTTTACTCATACACTTAAAAGAATGAAGAGATACGATACCAACAGATCATTTCAATCAATGAAGAATAAGATGTATTCTTCACTAATCTTTTTTCTATCACTGTTGTATTTATGTATTTTTCATAATTATTTAAAAATTCTTTATGAATATCTTTCATATTCGATGATATGAAATTTAATGTTTCGTCAATAATCACTGTTTGTATTTTATCTATAACACTCTTTAATTCTTCTTTCTGAATCTCATTTAACATATTTACAAAATTATCTTTTGTCATCTGAACCTCTTGATATTTTTCATTGTAAATAGAAGGATGTAATGAGGCTAAACGATCAAAATGGTCAGAAAGATATTCAAGTGACAAATAATAAACAAAAATCTCCTCAAAATGACTTATATCCATTAATGAATACATATTTTGAAGAAAAATCCATTTCATCTCATATGTCTGTGCACAATACATAAAATTACTAATCGCAAATATACGATATCTGGATTGATTATCCTGTTTACGTTCAACTTGTGCTTCTTCAACTGGTTCACAGTAAGTTTTTCGCGGTGAATGAATGTTTCCCATCTTGGTTGGTATACGTTATATGTTTTTATCTTTCTATACCATTTTTACATAGAGAGTCTTTAAATATCATTTTTTTAAGTTAAAAAAATGATAAAATGAAAGTATATATAAAGAAAATTAATTAGAAAGATAAAAAATGAAGCTACCGATAGAATTGATCCAACACATTTATGAATTTAATGCAGATCACAGACCTCAATGGTATAAAGTGATGAATTCACTTGTATATCATTTTAAAGATAAGATGTATCTTAATAATAATTTTTCGATATATTGGAATGATACAAAATTCATTCATTATATTGAATAAAATCTTTTCTAATTATAAATAAGAAGAATGGAAAAATATTTAATATTAGGAATATTATTTGTTTTATTGTCTCCAGGTATTTTGTTAAACATACCTTCTATTCAAGGAAAATGGTGGATGACTGATAAGACATCATATTTATGTGTATTTGTTCATATGATCTTATTCATTATTATTTATAAAGGTATAGAAGGAATAGAAATTCAGGAAGATTTTAAAAAAAAAGGTACTTTAAAAAAAGGTATATTTAAAAAAGCTGGACAACCCTGTCCCAAGTTTTGTCCTATTAGTTTTGGTTTAGGAGTATATGATAGAGAAGGTAAATGTGTCTGTTAAACTTCTATATATTTTTCACTAATATAATGTAATAAATATCCAAAATATGTTAAATGTGCTGATTTACTCAAATAAGTAGATACAAATTCTTTTGATTTTTGTATCATATTTCGAATCTTTTGAGGATTTTTTTTGGCTAAATGGTTTAAATTATGTATAGATCTTTGTAATTCTTCAGGAGAATTAAATTCAATATAATGAAGATTTTTTTCGAATAAAGGATAATACCAATTGATATTATCTGATTTTTTCTTTAAACATATACAATTACTCTTCATGATCCATACGATTCGATCCCATGAACATGTATTTCCATCTATATCAATAATATATCTATAATTATGTCTCTGTTCCCCAATACTTTTTCTTTGATTAATCACAAACTTTTCATAAGACGGATAAACTTTTTTTATATTTTCGATGGGTATCTGACATATATGATTGATATCACACCTAAAATTTGTTTGATGATGATGACTATAATTTGAATAAAATAAACGATCATTTAATTCTGGGTTACTGTTACCCGTTGAAGTTCCAATAAAATATCCAGTTTTATTTTTTTTGAAAAATGGTTTGGTATCAGGAATATCTGGTAAATTATTATAATTACCCATGGCATAACTATCCGGCATAAGAGATTTTTGGGTATATTTATTTTTTGAAAATACGATCTCATTTATATCAGATATATCATCATGATCAGCTATATTAAATATAAAATCACCATGAATACGAAAGCGAGAATCATTGATTACAATATTTATAAAATTGATTAAACGTTCATATCGTATATTAATATTATCATTTGTTTCTGATTCTATTTGTATAATTTTATTATTACGTATTCGTACTAATATTTGATATCTTTTATTCAAAAGTCCAACTAGGTTTGGATTAAAATAAATAGATTCTTCTTTAGCTATTTTACGTATCTTTTCATCTCTTACATCATTTATATTTATTTTAATTATTATTTTCTTTTTTTTAAAAATATTTCTTGATTGTTTATTTTTTTTGGATCTTAATTTTAATCTTAAACTTCTCATTTTTTGTTTTATTCTATTTTTATTTTTAATTTTATTTTTTTTCATAATTCTCTATCAAATCAAAATATTTTAAGTTAGTTAAAATATTTAAAATAAATTATATTTTGTAATTAAGAATGAACATTCAAGTAAATTGGTATGAAGAAAATAATCAAATAAAAAATTTTTTAGAGATTTTACCAGAACCAACCCATAAAACAATATCAAAAGGTATCATTATCACTGCAGGTTCTTATCATTTTTTATCTGCCATGATAATCCTAAAACAATTAGAATTTATTCAAAATTCTTTACCCATTGAATATTATTATTGTGGTGATGAATTATTTTCCTATCAAATTAATTATATAAAATCTAACTTTCCAAATGTACAATTAATAAATTGTTTAGATGTAATTCCAAAATGGTTTCCTTGGAAAATAGAGATAAAACATATTAAAGGTTATATGATTAAATCTTTTTGTATGATAGTATCTCCGATTAAAGATATATTTTTTATTGATTCTGATAATATACCCTTCCAGGATATTAATGAACTTTTTAATAATCCATATTTTATGAGACATCGAAATATATTTTGGCCAGATGTTGAATTTGGTACAGATGAAGGTAAAAAAATGATTTTACCTCAAGGTAATATTATTTATGATCTTTTACAAATTGATTATCCTGAAAAAAAAAATATATTACCATCTGAATCAGGTCAAATATTAATTGATTCTGTTTTTTGTTGGAATGCTGTATGTTTAAGTTATTATTTAAATTATAACTTTCCTATCTATTATTCTTTCTTTTTTGGAGATAAAGATCTCTACTATATCGCTTTTCAAAAATCAAATTTATTCTTTTACCAAACATCGTTTAGACCCTATATATGTTATCATAAAAATCATACTGAAGGTTTACTTTCTAGTATTTTCCAAAGAGATCCTTTATCAGGTAAACCTATTTTACTTCATCATACTAAATCAAAAATAACTCTTCAAAATCAAAACTATTTACATTTTATTTATCCAAATCATTATCCTTTATTAAATGAAAAGAATAATTTAATTAATCTTTATTATAATTATGAAAATCATTTAAACACAACTTTTGTCATCTCATTATATAAAAATTTAAATATAAGTCAACTTAAAAATCTTATCTTTTTATTAAATCTAAAATTCTCTCATACCATTATTTTTGTCTTCCAAGAAAAAATAAAACAGATTATTGATAAAATGATAAAAACCGGTAAACTATTTTCTAAAATTGAAATTTTTGTTGTATCTCCCAATGATATTACATCTTTTCAATCAAAGATAAATATCTTTGAAGAGAAGACTCAACAACCTATTCAAGAAGAGATCATTCATCAACATATTTATTTCGATCTTCTTCAATATATTGAAAACTTTAATATCAAAACTCTTCCTTATCTTATTTATTATAATCTTTCCAAAAAAAATGAAGATATTCTTCATGACTCTTACTTCCAACTATCAAACTCATCCATACAACATTTAAATTCAAAATGTGGTCTATTTGAAGATTATTATCATGATCTTATTATTTTACCTTCTCATCTCATTCATTCTTATCATTCTTTATATCATACTTATTTTACTCATTTATCAAAAGAATCTCTTCTACTAAATCCTCAAACTATTTTTAAAGAATTTGTAGATTCTCATTCTTCCCTTTTTACAATCTTCAAAAATCAATATATAACACTTCCTTCCGAATTAAATTCTCTTCATAATCATAATCTTAAATATGAGATTGATATTCCTCCATATGTATTTACATTTTATCGAAATATATATGAACCCATGTTAAATGAACTTGATAAACTATATAAAAATTCAGATTTTACACATAAAATGAAAGATAGTTTTATTCAAGATATTATTCGATACAAAAAAATTATATATCAACACACGATTGTCGATTTAAATGAATATAAAAAATTAATTGAACAGATGAATCTTTTTTTAGATCCATATGACCCTTTATTTGTTCATACACAATTAGAATTTGAATTTAATAAAGATACTCCAAATATAAATATTATAGATATTCTTCTTCAAGTTATTTTTAAAAAAAATTATCATATTCAATATACAGATGTACGTGATACTATTTTTAAATATATTATAAAAATTTATACAAAAGATAAAATATCAGAATACTTACAATATTTTGATGATATCTCATATTTTTCTTTAGTTCTCCGTCTTCAGTGTTTTAGTATCATAACTATCAAAGAATGTATTGAATTATTAAAAGTACGTATTCATCATCCTTTTATATCTGATATGATTCTTATACTTGAAAATATAAATCAAAAAGAGATCCTTATTGAAAAATTAGATATTGTCATCCAATCTTTACAACAACAATTATATGGTAAACTTCATTTTATAAGACCTTTTTATTTTAATCAATTCTATTTTTTAACTTATAAAAATCAAAATAACTGTATAATTCGTAAAAAAGTAAGTCAACTTCATCGTCTTCTCTTCCCATCTATTGAATATACTGCTGATTTTAGTAAATACAATGAAAAAAAACTTGTACCCCCTGATCAGATTGAAATTAATAAAAATCGTATCAAAGTTGGTTTTATCTCCTATTTCTTTAAATCTCATTCTGTGGGTAGAGACCGTATCGGTATTATACGTGGTTTAAATCCCGATCTCTTTGATATACATGTTTTCCATTTTGATAAGACAGAAGGTGATTTTTATCGTATTCTATCTCAACAAAGTAATGTAAATAGTCATTTTATGTTATTTTCAACCTTAGAAGAATACCGTATTCATATAGAAAATCAAAAACTTGATATTCTCGTTTATGCTGATATCGGTATGATCGAAGAGACCTATCTTCTTGCTCATTCTCGGCTTGCACCTATTCAAATTAATACTATTGGTCATTCTGAAACTTCAGGTATTAATACAATTGACTATTATGTATCAAGTATTTTATATGATGATTTAGAAGAATCTCAATCTCATTATTCAGAAAAACTTATTCTTACCAATTCACTCAATACTTTTTATTATCGAGATTTTTATGATATTTATCAAAATTCTGGTGTTCAAAAAGATTATGTATTACCACTCTCTCCTGATAAAATATACCTATCTTATCTTCAAAATTCGCTTAAAGCAGATGTTGAAGATCTTCAACTTCTCTATCAACTTCTTGAAAAGATTCCCTCTGTAAATATTGTTCTTATTAATCTTATCGAAAATTCTCTAGAAGATCTTAAATTAAAAACTCATCTTAAACCCTTCTTCGATCAAAATCGTGTCATTCTTCTACCCAAATTATCCACCAATCACTTCTATACACTTATTCAAAAATCATATCTTATTCTCGATGCATACCCTCATGGTGGTTGTAATACATCTCTCGAAACATTTCATTTTGGTAAAATGATGATCTCCCGTCCATCACCTTATCTTCGTGGTCGTTTTACGAAAGGATTTTATCAAAAAATGGGTATCATTGATTGTATTGTAAAAACTCCTGATGAATATATTGAAAAAGTTCAATACTTTGTCAATCATCCCGATAAAAAAATTGAAGTTGAAGAGAAGATTCAAAAGCAATCTCATCTCCTCTTTCATGATTATCAAAGTGTTGTCGATTGGAATAATATTTTCCTTCAACTTCATCAAAAATAATCCATGATTTTAAACCATAATTCTTCTCTTAACTCTAAAAATAAATATCTCTCTTCTAATCTCTTCTTCATCTCCATCATTAAACCCCATTCTTCTTCTTTTTTATAAAACTCTTGAAAATATGATACCCAGATCCATCCTTCTTTCACAAAATCATCTATATTCCTTTCTTTTACTATCCTCTTCATCAATTCATACCATCCATATATTGAATATTTATATAATATATCCATACTCTCATCTCTCATTCTCCTATTTGGATGTTCCCATATCTTTATCATTAAACCCTCTATCTCCATATCCTCCAAATTTATTAATTGTTTCATTATATTGTATTCAAAATTCATACTCTCTTCCATATCTAAAAATATTTCTATACATTCATAATGATAGGAAAATATCATATGTTCCATCATCGTTTGTAGATAATAGGATTTTCCTTTTATTAATTTCTTCTGAAAATCTTTCTCATTCTCCTTATTTAACTCCACAATCATCCATTTTATTAAGTTCTTTCTTTTCGAATCTACAATTCGTTTTATATTTAATTGAATTGTAAATGGATTTATCCATAAATCATATTTGTCATGTTGTAAACTATTCATAATTCTATCATCATCTATTCCACTCTCCTCATCTAAAATATAAGGAGGTACTAAAAAAATATATCCCATATATTCCGTATTCATTAATTCTTTTTCAAATTCTTGATTGAAAATATTTGGATGATTCCATACCATCTGTATTGCTAAATCATTCATACTCTCTCCATCATCACCCCTCTTTCTACTTCGTGAACCCTTCATTATCCTCTTACTTATCTTCATCCATCTCTCATCTTTTATCGTCTTATCTATAGCCAATGTTAAACCTGTATACCATTCATTTTTATTATGTGTTTCTATCTTATAATAATCAATCTCTCTCCTCTTCTCATCCTCTTCTAAAATTTTTATAATCTTATCTATATCTTCCTCATTTTCTTTTAAAATTCTATATAAAGAGTTACTCATGTTTCTTTATATCATCATCTTTTTTTTAAATTCAATATTTATATATAAATGAAAAAAATAAATTTAATCATAAAATGTAGAGGTAAGATATGTTTCGATTATCTTATGGTGACTTATCCAAAAATGATATGAAAATTACTTATTTAAAAAAACCTTCGAAGATCAAATATAATAAAAAACCATTTGATGAATTTGAAAAGTCTCAGAAAGAATATCGTAAATCCATTTATCAATTATACAATAAAGAAAAAAATAATAAAATTTTAAGTTTTCGTGATAAAGAATTATTATTCCAAGAATCACTCAATTATTATTTAGATACTCTTAATTA
>JACCDO011337200.1_pt1 | contig 10229 bp, 7 predicted proteins | sample 7446101 | NCBI WGS metagenome assembly JACCDO01 (sample SAMN15323440, study PRJNA562643) | freshwater metagenome | isolation source: river surface water | place: USA:Blue River Watershed | collected 2017-08-16
AACTACTGGAACACAGTCTCTGTCACAGATATGACTTCAATGTTTAGGGATGCAACAAGTTTTAATGGAAATATTTCCTCTTGGAATACAGCGAGCGTTCTCTACATGGGGGCGATGTTTATAGAAGCAGATAGTTTTAATGGGAATATTTCCGCTTGGAACACCTCGAATGTTCTTAACATGATGAATATGTTTTACGGAGCAGGGGCATTTAATCAAAATTTAAGTGGATGGAATGTCGGGAGTGTTACGAATTCGACAAATTTTGATTTCGGGGCAACATCGTGGCAAAGTGGAAATAAACCAGCATTTTAAAATAAAAATGGGAACTTTAAGTTCCCATTTTAGTTATTATCAAGACAAATTTTCTTAAAGTTCTGATGATACTTTTTCAATTAATTTAGAAACATCATTGTTCGTTTGTGTAGCATAGATTTCTAAAATGGCCTTATCTTCATTATTAAGAGTCTCGCCATCAAGTACTTTTTGAACAGCTAACTTTAGAGCATCTTGAGCTTGCTCAGATCCAAGATTAACATAGGCCTCACCATTATCAGCAAAAGCGATAATTCCGGCCAATAGTCCATAGGCAGAAGAAGTCGTCGTTGTGGTTGAAATTCCACCTAGAGCAATTCTTTTGTCATGTAGAGCAGCAAGGAAAGATCCTGCAGCGAAAGCTTGAGAGATGAATGAGCTTAATATTAATACTGAGATGATTTTTTTCATAAAAACTCCTTAATTTTTTTTAGATGACTTTTCATACCACGAGAGATTGTCATGGTGACGAAGTTTGTATTTTTTATATAATGTTCTGATGAAGCGCAGATTATTTTTACATCTATTTTTTTTCTGGCCTAGTTTATCCCGTGCCAATTGGTTCACCGACCTATTCAAGGCGAATAAGGACTCTATGATTAAACAAATTACTCCTATTGATTTTCAGTGGCCTGTGCAAGGGCCGTTTCTTTTTTGTGTCCATCATTTAGATCATTATCCTAAAGGAAACAAAAACTTAGGGGTCGATCAGGCCCAATTTAAAGGACGCCTTATGGGGCAGGATTTTGAGCTTAAAGACGGTTTTAGGCTTTATCACGGAAAAGAGATCCCTGGCTTTCCAGTTCATCCACATCGAGGTTTTGAGACGATTACCATCGTAAGAAAAGGCTATGTGGATCATGCCGATTCTATGGGTGCGGCCGGAAGGTATGGAGAGGGAGATGTGCAGTGGATGACGGCCGGTTCGGGCGTTCAGCATTCTGAGATGTTTCCACTTCTTCATCAGGATAAAACGAATACGGTTGAGCTTTTTCAAATTTGGCTTAATCTTCCTAAAAAAAATAAAATGGTTGCTCCGGATTTTAAAATGCTTTGGAGTCATGAGATTCCAAAAAAATCTCTTCCTAAAGGAGGGGAGGTGTCTGTCATTAGTGGAGAGTTTGAAGACATTAAGCATTTTTTAGCTCCTCAAAATAGTTGGGCCAAAGATCCCGAAAATTCTGTGAATATTTATCTTGTGAAATTAAAACCAGGCGAAGAAATAAAAATTCCTAAAAGTTCTATGGAGACAAATAGGTCTTTGTATTTTTTTGAAGGAAAAAACCTTCAACTCAATCAAGAACTGATCAGCTCCAAGAAGGCGCTTTTTCTAGATCATTCCAAAGATTTAGAGATTTCATCTGCATCCGAAGATTTAGAGTTTTTATTCCTTGAGGCGAGACCCATAAATGAGCCCGTGGTTCAGCATGGACCTTTTGTCATGAATTCACGGGATGAGATTTTAAAAACTTTTGAGGATTATCAAAAAACGGAATTTGGCGGTTGGCCTTGGGCGAGAAATGATATGATTCATGGGCCAAAGATTGAAAAATTTGCTAAATATTCGGATGGAAAAATCATCAAACCGAGCTGAGGATTAATCATGAAAATGTACGCCATACCTAACTGTGATACCGTAAAAAAAGCGAGACTTTTTCTAGAAAAGAAAAAAATTGCCTATGAATTTATAGACTTTAAAAAGACTCCTCCCACAAAATCTGATCTCTTACGTTGGAAGAAAGCTTTTGGTGACTGGCCAGTGAATAAAAAAGGGCCAACTTTTAGAAAAAACAAAGAAACCTTTGAATCATTAACTGATAAAGACATCCCTCAGTTTATTATTGAAAATCCTTCGATGATTAAACGTCCAATCATTGAAAAAGATGAAACGGTCTTAAGTTTTGGCTTTGATGAAGAGGAATTTAAAAAACTCTATTCTTGAGTGTGAAAAAAATATAAAGAGCAAGATTTTTGAATCATTGTTTGGTAGAAGGCATCCCATTTAATTGAATCTTTTAAGGCTGTCTTTTTATGATCAAGAATTTAATTCTTTCTGTATTTGTTTTATCACTCCAGGCGCATGCACTGGAAACAGATCAGTATATGACTTGGAAAATAGAGCTTAAAGATTCAACCCAAGTTGTGAATGAGTACATTTCCTCCAATATTTATAAGGCCCTAGAAAAAGTAAATAAAAAACCACCCACAAAATGTTCGGATGTGGCAAAAGCCCTTCTTGAATGGAATGGGGATTCGACAGATTTTTTAAGTGCTGTTGAAGAAGATCTTTATAAACTACCTAATGTTGATCGATATCCAAAAATCAATGAATCCAAATATGGCGTTATCAAGGAAAGTATTTACGCGGATGTGGACTACTTTAAACACAAAATTTTTGGGGTCAATCTTCAAACCAATGGCATCTATTACGGTATTGATAAGCTTGGGCATTTTCTCACAGTCGGTTTAAGCTATTATAAAAGATATACTTCTTTGATTGAAGCAGGAGCAGAAGAAGAGGTCGCGATACAGAGTGCTGTCATGAAGGGAGTATTTTCGGAGAGAACTTATTACGGAGATATTATCTCTGGAGTTTTTTCTTTTGCTGACCTAGAAGCAAATTACCAGGGTCTTCGTTTTGCGATTAATATGTGCGAAGGCTTTAATCCGCACCTGATTCGAGATGATAATGGGCAGTGGCTTTTTACGGGAGATTTCGATATTACCCCTTACGTCAATCCTCTTTGGGACGAGAGCTATAACCCAAGTACATACATTAAAAAGAGATGGAATCAGGTGAAGCCTTTTGTTAAAAAGTATTGTGACAAGAGAGATGGGGAAATTGTTCGGAATCGTTTTTCTTATTACGATACTTTTAAAACCTCTAACCCATCTATTTTACTTCTGAAGGACCTCATCAAGAAGAATTCAATCAGAGATCCTTATCCGTATAGTTTAGATTCTCTTTGTCAGTAGAAAAGGGGGAGGCGAGTAGCCCCCCCCTAAAAATTCATTACTCAGGTACTGGTATTTCAAAAAGATCTAAATTAAAGAAGTAGTTTTTATCAGAGTTGTCACTTAAAGCACTAGAAGCATAACCTTTTTTGGTTTTAAAATCCAAAAGAAGATAGCTTATGGCAACATTTCCAACTCCATCGGGCTTTGCTATTTCAAGCCCACTTCCTTCTAGAGAAATAAACATTACACCATCTTTAGCAAAACTTAACTCTGCGGAGTTAAGAGTCACACTTAGTGGAGATTCGTCAGTATTTTTTGTAATTGAAATACCTGAATAAGTATTTATCGGATATGTTTCCGGGAAATTAGAATCATCAAATCCATGTGACATTGTAAATTGCATTGGAAGTTCTTTGCCTCCGGTTTGAGATGATAGGATATCATATCCATATTCATTTGTGCCCGTGATCAAAAAATCATCTGCTTCTCCAGAAAGTGAAACTTGATAGATATCTGTTGTTCCTTTGACTCTGAATTTGAAATTTTGTGGATTTGTTCCTATGATTTCAGGGTTTATAAAGTTGTTGTGTTCAACAATTTTCACTTCCTCGTCTTGCATTTCAATATAGCCAAGATGCATTCCTAGTAGATCTCCGTACTTGGTTTCTAAGGATCCGCAAGAAACGATATCAAGTTCCTCAGGACTCATTAGTCCTAGATTTGGGATAGGATCCTCTTCTGTCGGTGTAAAACTCAATACATCAATACAAAAATTATCTTCATCCTCATCATAAATAAAATCCTCAGATTCATCACTTTCTGGTTTAGCGGCTACCCAATCAATATACAAATCGTATATTCCAATAGCACGAAATACATTATCCTCTGGCTCAGAAAATTGGAAAACACCAGAACCAAATTTATTTCCCTCAGCAATATTAAGATTATCGTAATTCCAAGTGAGATAAGTTGAATCCGTAGAATCTTCATCACTAGCAATATTAATAGACATTAGCCCCGTTGTTTCATCTAATTCGAATTTGCTTGATCCATCATCTTCGACCATAACTCCGCTATCGTAGCTCTGAACTCCAAACTCCATTTGAATTTGAAGATTTCCTCCCCAATAATTGGAATCTTCACTGTAATCTCTGTCATAGTTTTGTATATAAAAAGTGATAAAGTGATGATTGCCATCTGGAATTAAAGTTTCTTTTTCGACACTTGCCGAAAAGCTTAATCCATTATGCGCAAGTTTAAGCTCCTTGATATCTTCATCCTCGTTAAGTTCAAATTCATCTCTTAAAAAACCCATTGCCTCTTGAATCGCAACTGGATCTATTCCAATTCCATCTTTGAAATCATCAACTCCATAAGAAATGACAAATTCTTGAATAGCAACCGCTATTTTAACCATCTTCTCTGGATCACCAATGTCTTCGATATTGATAACTTCATTAAATATCAGTGCTTTTTCAAAAAAATCGCTTTTAAAATTATCAAGGTCATCAATATCATCAGGGGTTAATTCAAAACCCTCATTGCTTGCATTAAGAATAGAAGTAATCGCCATTGATGCTTTGAGGAGTGCAAGGTCATCTTCATCACTAGTTCCAGAGTCTACTGATGCCATAGGATTTTTTAACAAATCTTCGATGCTATCAAATGTTACTCCAAATGCGGAGGAGGCTTCGTTTATTAAATCCAAAATCTCATCTTCAGAAAAACCATTCTCTAAAAGTGTAGTAATAGGAGTTGCAAAATTATTATCTTCATCATAAGAAGTTTTAAGTTTTCCGCCAAAAGGCTTTCCACCGGAAACTCCTTTACCCTGTTGGATGAGTTTTGCCCCTTTGGGAAGTTTGATAGAAAATTGGGCGACTCCATTCTCATTTGAAGGTTCAGAAATGGCTTCTCCCTCATCATAGAGACCATCCTCATCTTCATCCCAAAAGATGGTTCCTCCTTCAATGTAAGGATCAACCAGTATCACACTACTATTAGTATTCGTTGGAGTAGGGGTACTAGAGGAACTGCTACCCCCTCCGCCGCCACTGCAGGCGCCAAGAAGTAACAAAAAAGCTGAGAGATAGACGTGCTTCATACGGACTCCATGAGATATATTGAAATCTTTACAATGGTTCTTTATCGGCTTTTTATGAGGGAGGGATGAAATTATTTCCTGATTTTAACTACTTTTGAGACTTTAGAGGTCGGATCTAAAGATGTAAGAAATTAGTCACTTACAGATTTGGATGAATAAGATAAGTTTTTTCTTATGAGTTTTATATTTTTGGAGATTTTATGAGAAAATTCGTGATCTTGTTCCTAATACTTTCAACTCAATCTTGGGCGCAATTAAATTACCCCCTCGCCAAACAAATTCCTCAAACTGAAATTCGTTTTGGAGAAAGTATTTTTGATCCTTATAAGTGGATGGAAAATCATGCTGATCCAGATTTGTGGAGTTGGGTTGAGGAGCAAAAAGAATTGACCGCGAATTATTTAGATCCTAATTTGATGGATGATTTTTCGCAGAGAACACTTGAATTTAGAAAAATAAAATCTGAGCAATCAAAAGTGACTGAGGAAGTTTCTTTTGCTTCTTCTGCAAAACCATTTCCTGATTTTGAACACAAATCGATGAGGCGATTTGTTAAGTGGGATTCAAAGTCAAATTTTAAAGCAAATATTTTTAAGAAAGAAAGTGCTCTCTATGACATAAAACTTCAGACAGTGGCGAGTGGCGATCTTCAAAGATTAATTGTAACTCAAAAGGCCGATAATAAACTCGTTGATATACTTCAAGTGAAGTTTTTTGATTTTATTGCATGGGCCGATGATCAAAGTTTTTATTACCTTTCTGATCTTGATCAAAATATGGGTGGAGGCAAACCAGGGCTTTTTAAGCATGTGGTAGGAGAGGCACAAAGTGAGGATGTGTTACTTCTTAGTGGAAAAAATGCGAATTCAAACTTAGTGATTCATCAAGTAGGAGTGCAGTTTTATGCTGAGGTTGATGATATCATTGGAACTCTTCAACTTTCGAGTGGAAAACTCACCAACACTCATTTGATTGATGGTGAAATCGTCGAGATGAGTGATGAAGGAATTGCAGAGGCGACTGTTTTAAGTTTTAAAAAGGCAAATTTCGGAGAGTTTTATAAATTAAGACTTCGCGATGGAAAAAGAGAAATCTTTTTAAGCGAGCAAGATTTTGTTTTTGAGAAAACTAAAAAATTAGACGAAGAAAATACTCTGGTCTTTGGATTTAAAGATAGCGCTTATGTTGTGGGAGTTTTCAAAAAGGATTCGACTTTAAATATCATTCCGCTTTTTGATGGTACGGTTGATTTTGTAGATTACAAAGATAAAGTTTTAAAACTTGGCCTTGAGTCTTACTCAACTCCTCGAACTATTTATTCATTTCATGTGGATTCTTTTGAGCTTAAAGAGCTTGCTCGTCAGATGTATCCCGTAGATGTGGAAGCGAGAAAAATTTTCTATACAGCTTCTAATGGCGAAAAAGCCTCGATGTGGGTGATGACGAAAAAAGGGATTGACCTAAAACCTTCAACACCACTTATTCTTTATGGATATGGTGGCTTTAGAGTCTCTATCACACCAGCTTTTGGGATTTATGAAAGCTTATCATGGCTTGAAAAAGGTGGAGCGTTTGCAGTGGTAACTCTTCCTGGATCTCTTGATTACGGAGAGTCTTGGTATCAACTTGCGCGAGTTGGGGGAAGAATTAATTCTTTCGATTCTTTTGCTCTTGCTGCAAAAGAGCTCTTCGCTCGTGGTTGGACATCCCCTGAGCATATCGGGATGATGGGCGCCAGTAATGGGGGAACATTAACAGCAGGAACTCTTCAAAGGCATTCTGATATCTTCAAAGCGGCAGTTCCTATTGTAGGAGTGATGGATCTTTTAAATTTTACTCTTTTTACGGCCGGAAAATATTGGATGAATGATTACGGGAATCCATTTGTGGAAGCTGATTTTAGAGCAATTTATCCACTCTCGCCTTATCATAATATTCAAAAAAGAGAATATCCTGCAACGATGGTCATGACGGCAGAATTTGATGACCGAGTGGTGCCGATGCATTCCTATAAATACCTTGCTCGACTTCAAGAAATGAATACGTCGAATCAGCCGATTCTTCTTTATCATAAGGAGTGGGGAGGACATGCGAGGGCGAGTGGATCGTCAAAACAGAGTTCAAGATTTGTGGCCGCTTTCTATACGTTTTTTTCTCAGCAACTTGGACTTTAAAAAATATAATCAATTTCTAGGCCAAAGAGATTTTTTCGGTATCCGAAATTCTCTTTGTCCTTAGAGATATTGTCATAGTATTCTGCCCTAAAATTAGCACCCCAGTTTTTTCCAATCTTTCGATTGATTCTTAGTCCTGGGTTAATAAGTTTCTCAAGTCCTCGCTCGCTTCTATTATTAACTGGATCAGTGGCCGTAAGGGCAAGGCCCACACTAGGATTCCACCCACTGATGCCTGGAAAAAGATAATCCCCTCTTAATGTAATGGCGTCTGAATTAAAGGCTTCTGTATTAACTTTGGTGTGATCAAGACTTGAGAAAATAAGAAGAGTTCCTTTTTTCAGATTAAGAGTTTGTTCATAAATTAGACTCATCGTTTTTGAGTTTGAGCTATCAAGATAACTTTCAAAATTTCTAAGTTTAAATCGAAGGGTTGTTGGGCCCTTGGTGAAGAATTGAAATCTCTCCCCGAGCATAAAAGCATGCGCCCTTGAAGCAAATAGAAGAGTATTTTCTCCATTTATATCCCGCTCAACTTGATTGAATTCATAATCCAAGAGAAGGGAAGCCGGCCTATTAAATAGAGTATGCTCGAAAGTAGATCTAATGGTTGGAGCAATCACAAGGTTATCATTTTTTAAAATATTTTCGTCTCGATTAAAGTAGCGCGAGTAGGTGAGTCTCATCTCAGGAGAAAGTGAGAGGTAGTCTTTAAGATAAAAAGCATATCGCCCCATCATTTCAGTTTTTGAAAACGGGGAAGAGAGTTCTGATTTCGTGAGACTTGTTTCTGTTGGAGCGTACACAACGTTTGAGTCCATTCCAATTTCTGAAGCAACTCTTAAAAAATGGCGAGGAAAAAGAGTGGGTAGACCATTTCGTAATTGAAAAAGAACGAGTTGATATTTTTTTTGAAGATTAATAATTTTCTCTTTAATCTTTGGCGCAAGATAAGATTCGGGGCCAAGAGAGATCACTCTTTCATAATCAGGAATAATCTGATTTTCAATCTCAAAAGGAGCATTTGATTTTTTCTCGACTTCTTCTAGTTTTAAATCGACTATCTGAAGTTCAGAGGCCTGAAGAACGTCTTTGGATTCATCCTTAGGAAGTTTTGAGATGACTTCATAAAGGGATTTGGCATTATCTTTTTCACCTAATTCTTTTGAGATGAATGCCATATAGTACAAGCAAGTTCCAATCTTAAAATCATTTTTAAAGGATTCATTAAAGTAAATTTTAGCTTCTTTTAGTTTTTCTGAAGCAAAATACGCTTGCGCCAGTTCATAAAAAAGATCAGGTGCCCTGTAGTCTAATTCAATTGCTTTGAGAAAGTATTTGATGGCCTTATCAAAATCTTGAATCCGATTATAATTCATCCCAAGCCAATAGGAGACAAGTCCCCGTGTTTTATAATCACTTTTATTATTTTGATAAAGATCTTGGTAGATAAGTTCTAATTTTTCAGAAGATGTTTGGTATCTTCCTTCGGCGTATAATTTTGCGATTTCAGAAAGATCTACAGCAAAGGCAGGGAGAGAAAGAGAAAAAACTAAAGGAAGATAAAATCGCTTCATGTGATGAGTCTTCGTAAAAAATATTATTAAGACTCATTATCGATCAATTATATTAATATTCAAGCGACCTCTTGTGATTTGATTAATAATCTGAGTCTCCGTGGGAGTAGAGGTCGTGTAGTTCGTTTGAGCGGGAGAGGTGTAAGTCGTTGTTGTGATAGTTGGTTGCACGGTTGGAGGCGGAGTAAGTTGAGTGATTTGGGTTGGATTAGGAGCATTTTGAACAACTTCAACCACGGCCGCAAGTGAAGCGGAGGAATTAGAAACTACTGGCGCCATTTGTTCAACTTCTACTACTTTTGGAGTCGCTCCGGGAGGAGCATCCGGTTGAGTCACTGTGATCAGAACTTTTCCTTCAGGAGTAATCTCAACTCCCTCTGGAGGAACAAAGCTTCCATCATCGGCCACGGTTCCATTTCCACTGGATGGGATGAAGGAGTTCGTATTTGGATCAAGGACACTATCGGCCGGAGGTGGAACAATGGTACCTGACTCAAGGTGAACGAATGAGCCGTTAGCGGGCTTAACTTTATCTCCATCGACAAATCCTTGCGCATCACTTGAAGGAGTAGGGACATCAGAAGTTGCAACTTCTTTTAGTTCTGATTTTAAGTGACTTGAATCATTGCTAACTGTTTCTCCATTAAGTCCCTCAGGAACGATACTTTTTTTATCAGAGCTTGTAGAAGCGGGAGATCTTGAACTTGAATCAAAATTTTCATTTTTCTCAAGAAGTTCTCTTTGCTTTAAATTTAAAACTGAAGGAATTGTTGGTTGAGGAAGATCTTCTTTCACGACAGAGAATTCACCTGGCTGGATTTTTACCCCTTGATTCACGACATCTTCAAGATCACGATTATTAGTATTTTGTGGAAGACTATTAAAAACAATTTCACCTTCAAATAAAACGGTTGAGGTATTTTTCCCATTACTAGTGAGCATAAAGTCAGTTCCGCGCACACCCATCACAGCATTTGAGGTTTTAATAAAAAGCTTTGATTTATCTTTTTCAGGATTTTGAAGATAATCTTTTGAAACATTAGATCTAATTTGACCTTTGACGACTTCAAAAACACTCGCTTCTTTGCCATTAAATTTTTC
>JACCDO010891092.1_pt1 | contig 10227 bp, 5 predicted proteins | sample 7446101 | NCBI WGS metagenome assembly JACCDO01 (sample SAMN15323440, study PRJNA562643) | freshwater metagenome | isolation source: river surface water | place: USA:Blue River Watershed | collected 2017-08-16
GAGGGAAGAAATTATCAAAATTATTATAATTCACATGCTTAACGTAGTCTTCAAATAAATGGGAGGCGTAAATGCCAGTCTCTCCACAAAAAGTAGAATTTACAACAGCGTCCCTTGCAGGACCCCATGCATTTAAACTATGGAAATTTCCTTTTATAAAACCAAATCGAGTGGGGCCTAAGTCGGCACGAGCTGATATTGTAATATTTAAATTGAAGTCTTGATTAAGTTTATTCGATCGATCATGTATATGTCGCAGCAGCAACAAAGCGTTTAATTTAATTTCGTTAACATCACTCTGGGTCCAAGGCTCCTGTGCATTTCTAATATGGCTGCTTTCATCAAACCTGCCACTAGACGTTGCAATTACAATTCCAGAAAATTGTCCAATTTTACACATTCCAGCAGATGCGATACAAGTATCAATCATTTCATAGATTTTGGTAACTAGAGCATCAAAAATCTTTATACTCACAAGACCGTGCAATAGCTCTATGGCCTTTATATGGATCGCAACAATAGCGCAGTCCTTATAATTTTTTGGTTTCAAATACGAGTCTACTTCCTGTGAGGATACCTTGAACGGTAAAAATAGCTTAGAAATATTCTTGGACTTTTTAACTTGCTGAGTATGTGCTTTATATGCTTCTGGAAGGAGATAGCACTCCAGTATGCACAAATGATTGAATTCTCTTCCTATGTACCATACAATGAAAGTATAAAACGATGTTATAATTAGCCAACTATTACGTGAATATACCGTGCCAAGCGATACTAGATTTAATAAAATGGTGATAACGACCAAATCAGATAATACAATATAAAATTTGACACTCATTGTCAGTGAAATCCACGGGAAATTCAACAATAATAATAGAATCGTCGAGTCATGGTGTGTCATATCAAATTGCGACAAGGCGATAAAAACTCCAATTCGGAACAGCAAAGATACAATATACATATTTGTAGAATATTTTGGCGTAAATAATATTGGAACTAAGATGCTAGCAAATAAAAAACACGTGACAATCTTAATGTCATGAATGTGCACTCCACTACTTTCATCTTCCACACTAATTTCTTTGGATCCCGCAAAATAGAATGTTACATACAAAATAGCACCGATGAACGATGATGTCAAAATGACCATCAGAAACCTGTACAATTTCCTTCGTTTATAACTAGAATATAAATTTGAAATCAATTCCGAAACAAGAGCATTTTTAGTTGTATATAATCCACCAGTAACTTCCTGGGCACATGATACTTGAGCCTCATTTTCACCGTTCAATAACGACCTAGATGAATGCCTCTCAGGAGTCAACAACGAACTAGATGAATGCCTCTCAGGAGTCAACAACGACCTAGATGAATGCCTCTCAGCACTCGATAGGGACTTATTAGATGAATGAATCTCAGGAGTCAATAGCGACTTAGATGAATGCCTCTCAGCGCTCGATAGGGACTTATTAGATGAATGAATCTCAGGAGTTAATAGCGACTTAGATGAGTGTTTTTCTGTAGTTATGAATGGTATCTTAACGCCAATATCTGCATCACTTGAATTACGATCCGGATAGTATTCATTTATTTTTGGAGCAACAGGATCAGACTCATCCAAATTAACACTATTAACAAAAGGATGGGGGCTTAGACTAATAGCGCCATCATCATCTTTTAGATCACTCTTGATAGCAGTTTCATAGCGCATCGGAACATTTCCCAACCCGAAAACCTTGTCCCATAAGCGTAAACAAGAGTAGTAGATATTTCCTATTTTTTCGGGAATGAACATAGATGCTAATATTGGTGACAATAATGTCCACGATACTTTGGATTCGACACACAAATCGGAATTATCGCCATCTTCATGATTGCGTAGAAATTCACTTGCATCTAGATCCTTTTTTACTTGGACATATACTGACAGATACGATGGACTTACATATACTTCGACAATTTGCGCGAGATAAACGAATAGATTGCTATACAAATTTTTATTCGAATACTCATAAAATTGACTTTCTAATTTCCTTATTTCTATTTCGTTGTCTGGATTATCAATTTTAAATGGAATCTTAATATTTTTATCAATTTCAGTGAACAATTTATCATTGACATCAAGGTCCCATGATGATATTAAATATTTAAGATAACTAAAAAAAGTAGAAAAGGAAACACTTGAGTACCCCAGTGAGGCAAACATGGGGATATCTACTAGTAAATTGTTAATAGGCAATGCCGTGCGTGAGTCATTGGTCAGCCCACCCGAAACACTGGCATATTTGTCATTATTATGATCTGACATCAAGTTGATTTCTTTTATTTCATGAATATAGTCTGGTAAAGTATCTGCAAAATGTTGAATGAATGACGTAATGTGATAAAGTTTCTCATCACCGAGTAACATCGAATCTTCAGCTTTATATTTTATCAAATCGATACCAAACTTTGAAAATAGTGTAAACTTAACCTTACAATTCATTATACGCTTTTTCATGGCACTAGTAATAGCTACTGAAGCCGCTTCACGAAGGTGTACAATTGCAATCGCAACCCTGATTTCAGGACCAAATATATCAAAACAACGTAAATTGGAGAAATATCCACCCAATATGTTGCCACATGTGAGCCCAAACTTTATTGATACTTTAATACTTTCTGCCAATGACACTGATTCACATGCCATAGTTACTGCATGAAAGCAATCCGCCTCTACATTTCCCCATGACCCAAAAAATCCTAAGCAACCAATCCACACATCACCCAATTTTCTCACGGGTAAAATTTTATGTTTCGTAGCGATTTTTTCAATAATTTTTTCTAATACAGATTCATCTTCACCTTGAAATAGCGATTTGTCATGATGCACTTTTCTGTCTAATCTATATGCAATTATTATTGTAAATCTCTTATCTAAACCACTTATCGATTTAATTTGGTCTAATGTTGGTGTGGATTCTTTGCACGGGACAATTAACTCACTATCAACCGCATTTTGGTAGACATTATACGTGATATTACTATCAGAATTTTTTTGAAGGACAGATGTATTATATATAAAAATGCTATTATCATAATTACTTGATATCTGTTCTTTGTACCGTTTCTCGTATTCACCAAATTCAGATTCTTTCAACTCGTTCTGAATTTCCTCGTTTTGCATATTAGCATCCTCTTCATCATTACTATTATCACCAATTGTTTGATTATTTTTGTCGTGAGTTGCAAATTTTACCACAATTTCTTTCGGAATATTGGAGTTAATTATTTGCTGGGAAAATTTATACTCTTCATTAGTTGACTTATTGATTCTGTACAATGCTCTTACTTTGTCTTTAATACTGCATTTGACATCACTTAACATACCAGCTAGTGTTAATACCCACAAATATATTCCAAGCAAATAAAATGAGATTATAAACGAATTTTGCGTGAGTACTCCAGCTGTTTGGGTAGAACTGAGTACATACGCAGTACATATTCCAAGATTATCAAATATAGTACGATATTTTAAAGTTCGAAAGAGCAATAGCATCGATAAATAACCAGTTAGTTTGCAATTAAAATTCGAATAAGTTTCTATGAGTGTTACTAATGAAAAGGATACTAATGCGGTAGTCACTACTTCTGCTGAATACATATTTCCATCTTTTTCCTTTCCACTAGCAATAATAGGAATTAAATTCGTGATTACTAACAATATCATAAAAATTAGTATTAAGATTTGTGAGTCATCCAAAGCTGCAACTGTAAAGACGTACGCATTTATGAAATAAAGTGCCGACAAAAGAGCAAATACAAACGAATTGATAGCTCTGAAATTTAGCATCTTGGCAGTTGCAACACTAAAGCAGTCGGATAATCACAACCAGAAGTCCTAGACTCTTTGATGCGAATGACATCTTTCGTATCGAAATTATCCATCCATCACATCACATCAATCCGCGGATGATCCGCATATTACCGGTACCGACATATCGGTACCACGGATTAATGTAGGCGACAGATAATTGCTGGAAACAGCAGATAATAGCAGGTACTGGCGATAAATTCACAGTGAGTTCAGTGAATTCACTAGTAACGGGATGGGTTTGAAATATCGATTAAAACCATGTCAATTGTGCACAATCATTGGTATGACAAAGTATGAAGCACTTGAGGGATCAGTAATTCATTACATAAACGAATGAAATGCACTAACTTCTAATTATATTTACACAGAGCTTTTAATACTCTAATACCAAGGATGATACCAATGATCCAGCATCATCGTAACAGGATTTTTTCGAACGAAGTCTACTTTATTAGTCAGTAATCCATCAACTTCTAGCTTTTGGATATCGTCGTTACCTCCTAAATGTTCAGCATTAAAAAATATTTGTGGTACGGTATTCCTTCCACCACTAAAAGTTCTCATTTGTTGCAATATTTCTTCACGTTGAGGTGATTCAATATCAATAAATACAATATTCAAGCCATACTTTCCTTCCAATAAGTCTTTTGCCTTCATACAATAAGGACACCCTTCTTTTTTATACATGGTTACTCTACCTAATTGGATTAATCCGTGATTTTCAAAATTTGACGCAGTATTCATTTTTACAGTTGAATGTTGTCGCCTGAAAGTGATTAAAGCACTAGACGACAATACGACCTGTGGTGGATTCACCACTTTATACGAATGGTATTGAAACCCATCAGTTAAATGAAAAATAACGAAAAAAATGAAAAATGTTAAGTACATTTCTTTTATCAATTTACTTGCTAGTATGCGTTGGATTACAAGTACGGTGACGTTAAAGATTGCAATAAAGTTCGAACTGCACGAAGCTTTCCACAGCTAATAAAATGACCTTATCACACTGCTCTTCGTGATATTTTTGGTAATGTACCGTGATGACTCCTCTTATTATCCTGTTCTGTTAAATGATGATTATCATCAGATGATGACCGTGCAGTACCGGTACCTCGCCAGAATCTGGTGTCAGACTGGTGACCAGACATGGTTTCTATATGGTATATGCAATGTTATTATATATTATCCTCAGGACAGAAATAAAAAAGTTAACAATCTTCCACATGCTGCATTGACCGGGCATGGCTGTGTACATACTGTTTTCCGTGTTGGATTGTATCGTTCGTAACAAGACGCAACTATAATTTAGGAGGCTCGACTATTGCTGTCCGTACCACATAAAAGCAGCGAATGATCGACAAATCTTTCGAAATAAGGAATAGGACATGCTTATTGTTTGTCGAATCGTCACTAACATATTCTGTTTTTGTAACCACTGTCTCAACTTTCAAGGGATTCCGGGGATTACCTGGGATTTACCTGGTACCAGATTTTATTAAACCTGGTTATTAAACCTAAGGTTTAACCTGATTTTCATCACAAAACCGGAAACGTATCCGCGTCGAGTAGTACACTCTGCATCACCACTCCTTAGTCGGCTCTATTCAGCCAAACTGTATCAAGAGATCCTCTATTGCATAATATAAAAGAAAAGCGATAACCTGAATCCGATTCTTAGTTATTTTGAACTTCTCTAGCACACACACTAAATATAACCAGCGAAACATGGATGAGGGAGACAACGACACCGAATCGCTAGGACAATCACTGGTTGAAGCTGAAGGTGACACAAGTTTTGTGGATGAAGAACTGGAGATATTCATAAAAGCTTATCTACATGATATTAAATTTACATCCAAGTATCAAACTATTGTTAATATAATCTACTCTCTAACTAATGTCGGGTTAGTTGCTATGCCATATACATGCTCTCAGACAGGAATACCATTGTATATTATATCTATTTTAATTGTTGCCATTGTTAGTGGTTACACAAATTACATGGTAATTAGAATGGCTATTGAAGTCAAGGTGCGTTCCCTTGAAGATTTAGGGGGTAAAGCATTCGGACCTTATGGATACTTTCTTGTTGGTTCATTTCAAATACTATTTTCATTTTTACTCATGATTATGACGTTAAATATATGTGGTGATATATTTACAACTATTATTGGCGATAGTAAACAACTTTCTTACTTTCATCAACGTGATTTAACTATTGTAGTATGCTCTATACTTATACTCCCATTTTGCGTATTAAGTAGATCAATGTCTTCTTTATGGTGGACGTCCTATTTTTCTGGAAGTATAATGATTACTGCACTTTTGTCGGTTATTATACTTTTTAGTGTTAATAATGACAATGATGACGGCGACATTCACCATACACACATAGCCGAACCTAAGTCATTGTGGTGGAGCATGTTGTTTACAACTTCATTTTGTTTTGCTAATAATCAAAAAGTTTTTTCTATTTATTCTTGTTTAAGAAGACGAAATGCATCCAGATGGCGATATTCAATAAAATGGGCATATTTAGTTATGGCAATTCTAGCCATTCTTTTTGGTAAGAACTTCATTTCATTTTTATGACAACATTTATTATATATTACTTTTAATTAGGTATTTTTGGCTATTTGTCAAAAGTTAATATGCCCAACGAATTAAGCGATTTTAATTATTTTAGTATAATCGCAGATAAAAATAATGGAGTCTTTGGTAAATTAAGAATATTTGGCAATGTCGTTAGTGGAATATTTGCAGTATCACTGCTATTAACATTTCCTGTAGATTTTTTAGGTATTATATTCATTTTTTAGTGTTTAATCGTCTTGAATCTAACATAATTTTAATAAATAGTTGCCAAGACGACCCTGCGTAGAATGATAAATCGCGCCTCCAGTAAGATACAATTGAACGAAAACAATGTCCTATGCGCACAAGTGCACGACAATGATTCTAAAAACGGTAATATTATTTTAATCAATCAATTAGAGAATCCAGTGAATAATGTTGAATCTGGTAACAAATCGGACAACAATTTGCAGCCGATATTTCTTACTAATGATAGCCAGCACAACCAAAATTACTTAAGTAGTTACAATAGTGAAACATTTGCAGACAAATGGAGGACATTAGATAGTGGTGACTTGTCCAAAGGAATTGAATCAGCATTGATTAATCCTAATACTACATTGGGAATGAAAATTCGTAGCGCATACAACAACGAAACTAATGAGAATAATGCCGATCGTGGTATTAGTGAGATAGAGGATTCCGAAAATCAACGATATTTATCGCGTCGTTTTGACCATAAAGGCTCACATGATTCTTCGTTAACTGTTTTTGGTTTATGGGTAATAAATTTGATGATTTGCTTAACCATAGAAAGGTGGCAATTAGCAATAGTAAGTGTAGGAATATTTGCAACATCTTTTTTAGTTTTTATACTCCCATCAATGATATATTTTAGAATATCACTAACATCTGATTTTCACGCATCGCCAATTATTTTCGGTATTATACCAAATAGGTTGTACATGCTTATTACTCAAATTTTAGGAATTACATTTTTATTCATTGGTATCATAATGTGTATAGGTAATTTATTCACTAAACCACTCGACAACTAACCGCTCACTCATTCACTATAGTAACAAAAAGTACCAATTCTTCAGTCATCCAATAACACATTTGTTCCAATTGTTAAAAAAATTGCGCGGCTCATGAACAATATTTACAACTTGTACACTGTATAAAATTATTGAAAAAGCTTATTCTCTGTCTTTTTGTAGTTTTCCACTTTTTCTCCAGACGTCAATGTCCTGCATTATTTGCACTCCTACGGTTAAAAAATGAAGCGACACTAACAAAACTATAAATCCTTCCCAACTTTGTGCCCTTTGTATAATTGTCCATAATCCCCCAACTCCCACAGCATAGCCAAGTAAATTGACTGCGATTAGAACAATAATGTACAAAGCACCCCCGAAGGAACACATAGCGTAAAAAGCACCTCTGTTAAGAAAGTATGATCCGATGATATATTCTTGATTTGTTTTAACAAATCTAATTGTATAAAACTCTACTAAATAAAAAAATGAATTCAACAACGCCCACATGATTAATTTCAATTCAATATCATGCCAAATTGCAACAAATAAGAAAATGTAACAGACATTCAGAACATTATTGCTTATTCCACCCATTGGCTTATACATGTATCTAATAATCCATTTGTTAAACGATGCATGCCAACCTTTCCAAAAATCTTTTAGCGAATAATTATTACTCATACATTTTATCATATTCTCAGGTGCCAATGTGCCATCAGCCATAGCCCATAATCGAAAAAATCTCCAAATTAATAAGAACTTTAACCACATCATTTTTAGTGTCATGTACGCCAATACTGCAAGCTCATCAATAGTCAATTTAGGAAATAATCTTGATTGAATCACGGCAAAGAATGGAAATTTATTCGTAAGAAATTCCATCAACAGAAATGTACCCAGCCATCTAGCACCATAAATCCAAGGACTTTCACTATTTTGTGGATTAGCAGTATTTTCCATAAAGTCATTGAATGACATAATTGGACCAGCCATGTATAATGGAGGGTATAATATGTAAGACATGTAATTCCAAAATGTATATTCACTCAATTTGCGATGAGTATCATTTTTATTTTTACTTTTCATTACAGAATGCGAAGATGCACCAATACTTCCATTTATTGGCGACAAACTGGATGATTTAGATGGTATGGTACTTTTACTATTTGGAGTTACAATGCATTCATTATCACTATTGGTCTCACGCTCTTTAGAACTATTATTCGTGTCCCGTTCTTTCGAGCTATCACTTTCGAAGTATTGATTGTCAAGACTTCTATTATGATTTCTCTGTTTTTGATTAAAAGACTTTTTAATTAAGTTAGATTTCATTTCTTCGCGCATTTGTCTCCGAGATTCTTTATCCTGCCAGTACTTGCATGCCCAGTGATAATCTAAAGAAAAAGATATAATTCGCAGAACCAAAAAATTTGCTGGTAATTTCCAACGATAAATTCCTCCATGTCTGTTGTCAAAATACCATCGTAAAAAACTAAACATGGGAATATTCATAATTCTATCAGATTCTTTAAACATTAGAACTAGAAATGCAAATATCCATGTCACATAAACAGAAATATTATTTTCTCGACACATGGTGGGTAAATATAATCCAATTGATGATATTACTAAAATTATCCACATTTGACTGCGATGTAAGAAATAAACAAAACCTAATCCGACAAGGCATCTAAAATATGAACTTGATGGCGCCTTATAATTCTTATAGCGTCGAGTAGAAACAACTGCAGCAGCAGTTGTGATTCCAATACATGCTCCAAGCGTAGCATTTACTATGAAGCCAATAATAGCACCAGCGAACAATCCTGCACCAATACCATAAGTAGTTTCATCATTTATAACAGTACGGCGATGATCATTACTGTTATTATATTCAACACGACTTTTATCTGCCTGACTCTCTGCATTTTTCTTATGCAACTTGTACGTTTTACTGAAATATCGCACAAAAAAATGGCACACAGACACCCCTATCATCGCCATCCATAAGAGATACATATTTGATCGAATGTGTCTCCATTGAGAATCTGCAACATCAATTGTGTACCCGAAATTTGTCAAAATAATATATTGCCGGCAACTTTTGTCAAGACTGCATTTATAACTTATCGATGATGCAATTGAAGGAATTAACCAGAAATATAATGCAATCAAATGAATTAAATAATAAACTAGTTTCCATGTAGGAGGGGGTTTACCCATTGCGAACCTTTGGGCCAAAGCTTACACTTACAAATTTTTTTCACTAACTATATATCAAATCGACATTACCAAAATACCAAAATCTTCACTAAAATTTTTCAGTCTGAAATTACCGGTACATCGGAGTACATGTAATGATCACAACGTTGATTGGGCGGCCTAATTCGTGCTTTTCATCAAATGACCGGATTTCCGAGTTACTAACTTAAAGTTACCACATATTTGATGAGCTGTGATGAAAAAAAATGAAACAGTACAAGAAAATTGTAATAACCATACGTAGATCAAAGCCCTTAACAATTTCATGATAATGGCCATATCGATCATACTGTTATTCATAATACCTTGCTATTCGTCGAAATAATCGGTATAATCCGACGGTATTCCGTACCGGTACTGTATGGTGATTAATAATCGGCCTCTTTGCCGCACTATCCAATGTGATATCAATTTAAAATAATTAGTAAATTAATAACAGATAACCTTCTAGTTAATAATTATATTTAGATTTCTAACAATCTATCTTACTGC
>JACCDO010334336.1_pt1 | contig 10226 bp, 9 predicted proteins | sample 7446101 | NCBI WGS metagenome assembly JACCDO01 (sample SAMN15323440, study PRJNA562643) | freshwater metagenome | isolation source: river surface water | place: USA:Blue River Watershed | collected 2017-08-16
ATCGGCGCTGCGTTGGTACAACTGGCAGCTGAGCTTGCCCTTGCCGCCTGCCTCTTGAGGCGGTGCCACGTAAAACTGAAAGAAGGCATGGCAAGGCATGAGCGCCATCTTGGACAACTCAGCCACGTTCCATGCGCTCACAATGATGCGACGTGAATCGGGGTTGGTTTTGAGGGTGCGGATGACATCTTCAATTTGATCAATGTGACCACCATCGGGCGTGGGCCAGCTGCGCCATTGCACGCCATAGACGGGTCCCAAGTCGCCATCTTCACGGGCCCACTCGTCCCAAATGGTGACACCGCGTTCGCGCAGCCAATTGTTGTTGCTTGAACCTGTGAGGAACCACAAGAGTTCTTGAATGATGGAACGCAAGTGCACTTTTTTGGTGGTGACCAGCGGAAAGCCTTCGTTCAAATCAAATCGCATTTGATGACCAAACACACTGGTAGTGCCCGTGCCGGTGCGGTCTGCCTTGAACACGCCGTGCTCGTTCACATGGCGCATGAAATCTTCGTATTGCGAGCGGATGGGGCGTGAGGTCATGGGCAGGTCAAAAAGAGGTGAAAGAGAGCTGAGAGATGGATCTAGGCTGAAGCCTAAATTTTAATCACTCTGCCAGGGTTCATGATGTTTTGGGGATCTAGCGCTTGCTTGATGGCTTTCATCATGGCCAAAGCGGTTGGATCTTTGTAATGGGTGAGTTTCTCGGCTTTGAGGCTGCCCACACCATGCTCTGCGCTGATGGAGCCGTTAAAAGCCTTGACCTGATCGAACACCCACGTGTTGACCGTGTCTTCAAAGTCGCGCAAGAAGGCCGCACCGTCCTCACCCTGAGGCGCTTGCACGTTGTAATGCAAATTGCCATCGCCCAAATGGCCAAAATTGACCAAGCGAATGCCAGGAATCTTCGATTGCAGCAGGGCGTCTGTCTCGGCCACAAATTGCGGAATACGGGACACTGGCACGCTGATGTCGTGTTTGATGTTCAAACCTTCATCGGCCTGCGCCAAAGGAATGGTTTCGCGAATTTGCCAAAGCACTTGCGCCTGCGCCAAACTCTCTGCAACCACGGCATCGGTCACCCAGCCTTTGTCCATGGCCGTTTCCATCAGACCTTCAAAGGCGCCTCGTGCATGTTCTTCGGACTCGTGATCTGAGTTTTCAAGCAACACGCACCAGGGGGTGTCTTTGTACAAAGGCACGCGCAATTGCGGGTGGTGTTTGTCGACCAAGCTCAAAGCAAATTGGCCCATCACTTCAAAGCCTGTGAGGCCCGCCCCTAAGCGCTCGTGGGCCAAGCCCAACAAGGCTACCGCCGCGTCCATGCTGGGCACGGCAGCCCAGGTGGTGAGTTGGGCCGCAGGCTGTGGGTAAAGCTTCATGCAGGCCGCGGTGATGATGCCCAAGGTGCCTTCACTGCCAATCATCAAATTGCGCAGGTCATAGCCCGTGTTGTCTTTGCGTAGGCCCGACAGACCATGCCAAATTTCGCCTTGTGCCGTGACCACTTCCAAGCCCAAACACAGTTCGCGCGTGTTGCCAAATCGAACCACTTGGGTGCCGCCTGCGTTGGTGCCTAGGTTGCCGCCTAAGGTGCAACTGCCTTCGGCCGCCAAACTAAGGGGGAACAGGAAACCGGCTTTGTCCACGTGTTCCTGAACGTTTTGCAAGATACAACCCGCTTCGGCCACCACCGTGAGGTTGGCTGGATCGATCGAGCGAATTTGATTCATGCGTTGCAGGCTTAACACCACCTGTTGGCCGGTGCTGTCGGGCACCGAGCCCACCACCAAACCCGTGTTGCCGCCTTGCGGCACGATGCTGGTATTCGCCTCAGCGCAGGCTTTGACCACCGCTGCCACTTCTTGCACATTGGCAGGGCGCACCACGGCCAGCGCACGGCCATGTGAACGCTTGCGCCAATCGCGCTCCCAAGCGCTTAAGTCGGTTTGAGGATCTTCGTGTGTCAGGACATGGGCTGCGCCGCAGATGCCGCGCAATGTGTCGAGTAAGCCGCTCATTTTGAAATTTCCGTCGAGGCTAAATTTTCGGGTGAATTTTCGGGTGTAGGGTTGGCAAGGGCTTCAGCTTTGGCCATCTGAAAGCGCCAACGAACATGCAAGGCACACGCCGCAAACAAGGTAATGCAAAAAAAGGTTTGGGCACCGGCCAGGCCTGCCGACCAGCCTTTGTCGCCCCAAGCACGCACTACGCCTTCAGTGAAGTAAAGCCAAATCATGAGGCTGACCCAGCGATAGGTGTACATGCGGTTTTTCAGCAAACCGGCCAAGGGCCAGCACAGGGGCAAGACTTTGATGGCCCACCAAGAGCCGCCTTCGCGCAGGGGGGCCAGCCACAATTCCCAGAGCAAACCCACCAAAATGAGGGCTAAAAGACTGCCAACGGCAACCCAACGGGTCCATTCGATGGTTTTGGCGGAGATGAAGGCGGAATTTTGAGTGGAATCATTCATGGCGATGGCATCATACCGGTCATGAACCCGATTGAATCTTTCCGTTCCAATTTGAACGATTTTGTGCAATTTCCGTGGCGCCAAATGTGGCGCACTTTGTGGCGCCGTTTTCGCGAGGTGAGGCTGGGCATGACCGCCAGTTCCCTGACTTTCACCACCGTTTTGGCCCTGGTGCCCTTGTTTACCTTGGGTCTGGCCATTTTTACGGCCTTTCCCATCTTCGCCAAAGTTCAAGATCAATTGCAACGCTGGCTCATTGACAGCCTGGTGCCGGAGAGCATTTCCCGCCAAGTTTTGGGGTCATTGACCCAGTTTTCAAGAAAAGCCAACCGTTTGGGCTTGGTGGGCCTGATTGCGGTGGTGATGACCTCATTGGCGCTGCTTGTCACGATTGACCGCACCTTGGGACAAATTTGGCGTGTCAATCGCCCCAGACCTTGGGGGCAGCGCGTCCTGATTTATTGGGCGGGCTTGACCTTGGGCCCCTTGTTGTTGGGCGGCAGTCTGGCCATTTCATCTTATTTGTTCACCGGTTATTTGTCGGACTATGCCGATTGGCTGCCGGTCTCGGTTCGTAATTTGTTAGACGTGGTGGAGTTTGGTTTACTGGCCGCCACCGTCACGGGCTTGTATTACTACTTGCCCAATACGCGGGTGGATTGGCGACATGCCTTCACGGGCGGCATTGCCGTAGCGTGTGGCTTGGAAGTGGCGAAAAAAGTGTTGGCCATTTACCTTGCCGAGATGCCCACTTACTCCGCCATTTACGGTGCCTTTTCGGCTGTTCCTATTCTGCTGGTTTGGATTTATATGGCTTGGGTGGTGGTGTTGCTGGGGGCGGTGATGACGGCCAGTTTGCCCGAAATAGGCCGACAGGCAAAGCGCACGGCAGATGGCCCTGGTTGGTCTTTTAGGTTGGCGCTTGAGTTACTGGCTTGCCTTAGAGAGGCTCGTACCCATTCACCGCAGGGTTTGCACTTGAGTGACATGGCCAAGCAGTTGCACATTGAGCACCGACACGCGCTTCAAGTGCTCGATGCTTTGAATGGCTTGGGATGGGTTGGCCGTTTGGAACAGCCCGATCCAAAATCAGAAAGTGCGTGGGTGTTGTTGGTTGATTTAACTGAAACACCTTTGGCCCCTTTGGCGGAGAAGCTTTGGCTGGCTTCTGCGACAGAGTCTACCCAACTGATTTGGGATCGTACGCAATTGACCACCTTGAAGGTGGCCGATGTGATCAAAACTTGATCTTGCCAGTCCACATGTCTTTGTACATCACCCAATCGCCCATGAAACTGTAGAGCGGGCGTTTGAAGCTGGCTGGTTTGTTTTTCTCAAACACAAAATGGCCAATCCAAGCGCAGCCATAGCCACACAACAGGCCATACAGAAAATATTGCGGCTTGCCGGTGATGGCCAACATGAGCAAGCAAGTCAAAGCCAAGGTCGAGCCCAGAAAGTGAAGCCTGCGGCAAGTGCGGTTGCTGTGCTCTTGCAAATAAAAGGGATAGAAGGTTTCAAAACTTTCAAACGTGGAGGCATCCGCTGTGTTGCTCAAGGCCTGTGTGTCTGGGTTCGTGCTCATGAGGTCTCCTGTCTTTTTATGAAATGGCAAATGGGGCTTTCAAAAACCCTCTGAATCTGGCGCGTCCCCCTCGGGTGGGGGCTTCAGTCAGATGATAGTTGGGAAATCTTTGTAAAAACCGACCGATGGCAATGCGTCCTTCCAGTCGAGCCAAGCTCAGCCCTGCGCATTGATGCACACCAAAACCAAAAGACAAATGTTTGTTGTCACTGCGTTTTAAGTCCAACGATTCTGGGTTAGCAAACAAAGCGGGATCGCGATTGGCCGCACCAATGCACAAGGTCACCAAGGCGCCCTCTGGCAAATCGACACCCCCAATGTGTGTGGCCTTTAAGGCACGGCGATTGCCCAGTTGGTTAGAGGCCTCGAAACGCAAAAACTCATCGACCGCCACATTCAAAATGTGATTGACTGGCTCGGGCTGTTGCGTGCTTTGAGCTGCAGACAACTCATGCATCAACATCTCGCGTTGTTGTGGATGCTCTATCAGGCACAACAGTGCATTGCCTATGAGGTTGGTCGTGGTTTCATGGCCTGCGTTTAAGAGAAAGATGCAGTTTTGAAGCAGTTCAATTTCGCTCAGTTTCGCTGCCGATGGCTCATCTGCTTGTCCAAGGCTTGTATCTTCTTTTTCACCTTGAATCAGTCGCGTTAAAACATCTTGTTCTGGGTTGCCAGGATGACGTCGACGATGGGCTACCAATTGGCGCAGGTAATCTAAAAACTCTGAAACACTTTGGTGCCCTAAAGCTTCTTGTTCGGGGGTGATGCGTGGCTCTAACGCGCCCAAAATGGCCAAGGACCAGCCGCGCAAGGGGCCTCGGTCTTCTTGTGGCACGTTGAGCAAATTGCCAATCACCTCAACTGGAATGGCCGCTGCAAAATCTTCAATCAAATCGCCATGCTGTTGATCTTCTAAACGATCTAGCAGACGGTCGACCAATTCAATCAAGCCCGATGCCATGGCGTCGATTGCGCGCCGCGTGAGGGCGCCCATGATGAGCTTGCGAACGCGCGTGTGTCGGGGGGCATCATTGAAAACCAAGCTGTTGGTGTGATGTTCAAACAAAGGTGCGTCGTGGCCCTCTAGGGCATAGGGTGCTTGATTGAAAGGCGGGTGGTTGTACTTGGGTGCAAACTCAATGCGCTTGTCTGAACTAAAAGTGGCAGCGTCTTTGTAAACAGAAACCAAATCGGCGTGCCGTGTCAAAAAATAAGAACCGTCTGGCATGCGCTTAATGGGCGCTTGTTCACGCAAGGTGGCATAAACAGGATAGGGGTTGGCCAAAAAATCGGAGGGCAGCTGGCGCAAGTCAAAGGCGCTGCAAATATCGCGAACACGATCTGCAGACAGTTCAGGCGTGATCTGGTGAATCAACATGCTGTGCGATTATTTTTGACAAAACGCCATCATGGCATTCAAGGTTTCTTCAGGGGCTTCGACCATCAGTTGATGGCCCGCATTGACCATGGCCACGTGGCCATCACGCGCAAGTTTGATCAAACTTTGCGCGGCTTTGGGTGAGGTCATCTGATCTTTTTTGCCCAGCAAAAAGAGTGTGGGGCACTCGACTTTGGCCATGGCCACTTCGCCTTGGTCGTATTGATCGCAAGCTTTGAAGCCAATGTTGAATATGTTTTCATGCGGATTGCTGGCCAACACACGTTTCATCAAAGCTTTGCTACCGCCCAGCAACCACGTGCCTGGGCCTAATGCGCTAGGGGGTGGCGCCAGTGTTGAGTGCGAAAACACATTCACCATTTGGATGGCTTTGTGTGGATCGTTGAGCGAGCTGTCGAGCAACGCCGGTGAGACGCGCATGGGATAGGCGGTGCCCACCATGCCCAATTGCGACACTCTTTGAGGGTGCTCGGCCGCGGCGTGAAGGGCAATGAGCGAGCCAAAACTGTGGCCCATCAAAATGGCTTTGGAGATGCCTGCCGCATCGAGCAAACCGATGACGCTGTCGGCAGCCTCTTGCACCGAAGCGGGCGCTTTGCCCCCACTTTTGCCATGCCCAGGCAGGTCCAAGGCCAACACGTTCCAGCCGTGATTGGCAAAGTAGCGTGATTGCAGTATCCAAACACTGTGGTCGTTCAACACGCCGTGAATGAACACCACCGTGGGTTTTGCGGGGTCAAAGTTTTTGCCACCGGTATAAACATAAAGCGGTGCGCCATGAACGTTGTAAATCATGCTGAGCCTCCTGATGTGGGGGCCGCTTTGGCGGCTGCTTTTTCGGCCACTTTCAGGGCCCGCTTCAAATCGTCAATCAAGTCGTCTGGGTCTTCGAGGCCAATCGACAAACGAACAGTGCCAGGACCAATGCCTGAGGCTTTGAGGGTTTCATCGTCCACACGGAAATGGGTGGTGCTGGCTGGGTGAATCACCAGCGATCGGCAATCGCCCACATTGGCCAAGTGGCTGAACACTTGCAGCGCTTCAATGAAGGCCTGGCCCTGTTGGCGGGTGCCTTGAATGTCGAAGCTGAAAACGGATCCTGCGCCTTTGGGCAATAGTTTTTGGGCCAGTGCGTGGCTGGGATGACTCGCCAGCATGGGATGTCCCACACGACTGACCATGGGATGCGAGGCTAGAAAGTTAACCACCTTTTCGGTGTTGCTCACATGTCGGGCCATGCGCAAAGGCAAGGTTTCGATACCTTGCAAAATGAGCCAAGCAGTATGAGGACTCATGCAGGCGCCAAAGTCGCGTAGACCTTCGCGGCGGGCGCGTAACAAGAAGGCGCCAATGGTGCTTTCCTCATTGAACACCATGTTGTGAAAGCCTTCGTAGGCTTGGGTCAGCTCTTCAAATTTACCTTGGGTATGGGGTCCCGCCCAATCAAAGCTGCCACCATCCACCACCAAGCCGCCAATGACGGTGCCGTGACCCGATAAGAATTTGGTGGCGGAATGCACCACCAAGTCGGCACCGTGTTCCAAAGGTTTCATGAGCCACGGGGAGGTGAGGGTGGCGTCGACCAAAAGGGGCACGCCTGCTTCATGTGCAATTTGGCTAACGGCCGGCAGGTCCAGCACGTCCATGCCTGGATTGCCAACGGTCTCGCCAAAAAAAAGCTTGGTATTGGGTTGAACCGCCGCGCGCCACGCCTCAAGGTTGCCTGGCTTGACGAAAGTGGTCTCAATGCCAAAGCGGCGCAAGGTGTAGTGCAGCAGGTTGTGTGAGCCGCCGTACAAAGCCGATGAGGCCACGATGTGAGAGCCCGCGCCCATTAGCGTGGTGATGGCCAAATGCAGAGCCGCTTGGCCACTGGCCGTGGCAATGGCACCGATGCCGCCTTCTAAAGCTGCAATCCGTTGCTCTAAAACAGCATTGGTGGGGTTGCTGATACGGCTGTAGACATGGCCTGCACGCTCTAAATTGAAAAGCGAAGCGGCTTGGTCACTGGATTCAAAAACAAATGAGGTGGTGAGGTGAATGGGCACCGCGCGAGCCCCTGTGGTGGGGTCGGGTGCGGCACCTGCGTGCAGGGCCAGGGTGTCAAATCCGGGGTCTGAATAACCGGGCATAGCGTCTCCAACGTGATGCTGAAAGTGTGAGTCAAGAGCCTAAGGGTAAGCTTTTACTATTCTTAGTCAAGATTGTGGGATATATTTGGAGCTCACTAGGAGAACCCACCCATGAAAGTCAGTGACATCCTTCGCGTTAAGGGTCATAGCCTGATCACCGTCACGCCCGACGAAACCTTGGCCACCGCCGTACAAATCATGTCTGAAAAAGACTTGGGATCCTTGGTGGTCATGGAACATGGCGATTTGGTGGGCATGCTGACGTTTCGTGAAGTCATGCAAACATTGGCTAAAAACGGTGCTTCTATTGAAAACATCTCTGTGCGCAAGGCAATGGACGACACGCCCATCACCTGCACCAGCGAAACCGACATGGACGAAGTGCGTCGCATGATGCTCAACAACCATGCGCGCTACATGCCTGTGATGGACAATCGCCTGCTCATGGGCGTGATCAGCTTCTACGACGTGGCCAAGGCTGTGGTTGACAGCCAGAATTTTGAAAACAAAATGCTCAAGGCCTATATTCGCGATTGGCCCGAGGGCGAAGACAAAGGCGCCAAATAAGGGGCCTCCCTCTGAGATAATGGGGGCCTATGAGCGGCAATACCTTCGGCACCCTTTTTTCGGTCACCAACTTTGGTGAATCCCACGGCCCAGCCATTGGCTGCGTGATTGACGGATGCCCGCCAGGCATGCCGCTGTCAGAAGCTGACATTCAGCCCGACCTCGATCGCAGGCGGCCCGGCACTTCCAAATTTGTCACGCAACGCAATGAACCCGACACGGTTCAAATTTTGTCGGGCGTTTATCAGGGGTTCACCACCGGCACCCCCATTGCCTTGTTGATTCAAAACACCGATCAACGCAGCAAAGACTACGGCGACATTGTTCAAACCTTTCGCCCAGGACATGCCGACTTCACTTATTGGCGCAAATACGGTCTGCGTGATCCACGTGGCGGTGGCCGATCTTCGGCCCGCCTCACCGCGCCCATGGTTGCAGCGGGCGCTGTGGCCAAAAAATGGTTGCTACAGCAATATGGCACCACCTTCAAAGGTTGCATGACCCAAATTGGCGACGTGCCCATTGGCTTTGAAAGCTGGGACCATGTGCACGCCAACCCCTTCTTTGCCCCTGTGGCCGATGTCACCGCGCTAGAAGATTACATGAACGCTTTGCGCAAGTCGGGTGATTCCTGTGGCGCGCGCTTGCGTGTCGTGGCGCAGGGCATGCCGGTGGGATTGGGTCAGCCTTTGTTTGACAAGCTCGATGCCGACATTGCTTACGCCATGATGGGCATCAATGCTGTAAAAGGTGTTGAGATTGGCGCAGGCTTTGCCTCTGTCACGCAAAAGGGCAGTGAGCATGGCGACCCCATTACACAAAACGGTTTTGTGGGCAACAACTCAGGTGGTGTGTTGGGCGGTATCAGTACCGGTCAAGACCTAGAGGTGTCGATTGCGGTCAAACCCACCAGTTCTATCTTGATTCCTCGCCCCTCCATTGACACCCAAGGTCAGGCCGTGGAGGTGCTCACCAAAGGTCGTCACGACCCATGCGTGGGTATTCGAGCCACGCCCATTGCTGAAGCCATGTTGGCCTTGGTGGTGATGGAACATGCCCTGCAACACCGCGCGCAGTGCGGTGATGTTGTGACCTCTGTTCAAGCCGATCAAACTGATCGCAGTTAAGGGGCCTACATGCCCAATGCCTCTGCTGCCAACCGCCGGCAATTGATTCCTTTTGCGGCGGTCTCTGCCAGCTATTTTGCGCACATTGGTTTCTTCAACCCTTACTTGCCTTTGTGGTTGAAAGAGCTGGGTTTTGGTTTGGTGGCCATCAGCATTTTGACGTCGGTTCAAGCTGCCACACGTTTGTTTGCGCCTTATGGTTGGGGCTGGCTCAGTGACCACACCGGTGAACGCGTGAAGTTGTTGCGCTACGGCGCCACGATGGCGCTGGTGTGTGCGTGTGTTTTGTTTTTTGAATTGGGTCCCGTGGGTTTGGGCTTGGTCTTGCTGGTAATGTTCACGCACACCAGTTCGATGATGCCCATGAGCGAAGCGGCCATGGCGCATTTGGTCAGTCAGGGTGGCGCGTTTGATGCAAAACGTTATGGTCGTGTGCGCTTGTGCGGTTCGCTGGGTTTTTTGGTCACCGTGTTCATGGCCGGCGCCTGGTTTGAACAGTTTGGCATGAAGCATTTTCCTGGTTGGACCGTGTTGAGCCTAGCCGCTGTGACGGCCAGCGTTTGGTGGTTGCCCGATTTGAAGGAAGCAATTCCCACGCAAGAAGCCAAAGTGAGGGTGTGGCCCGTTTTGAAACAAAAGCCAGTGATGTGGTTTTTCATCACGGCCTTTTTCCATGTCTTGTCGCACATTGGCGTATATGTGTTTTTCTCTTTGTACCTAGACTCTTTGGGTTACAACAAAGTGTGGATTGGCATGTTGTGGGCTGTTTCCGTCATTGTTGAAATTGTTTGGTTTTTTACACAAGCCAAGTGGATGCCCAAGTTGCCACTCACCGCTTGGTTGGTAGTCTGTTCTGTGGCCATGACCCTGCGCATGGGCGTGACCGCGCAATGGGCATATGTGCTCTGGGTGCTGTTGTTGGCGCAAGCGCTTCATG
>JACCDO011916272.1_pt1 | contig 10225 bp, 4 predicted proteins | sample 7446101 | NCBI WGS metagenome assembly JACCDO01 (sample SAMN15323440, study PRJNA562643) | freshwater metagenome | isolation source: river surface water | place: USA:Blue River Watershed | collected 2017-08-16
AGGTTGATGCCTGACAACGTCGTTCCGACACCGGCGATCTGCAATGACCACAGGTAGTAGTCGACGCCCACGTCGGGGCTGGCCATCAGGCCGGACAGCGGCGGATAGGCCAGCCAGCCGGTCTTGGCGAACTCGCCGATGAACAGCGACAGCATCACGAGCACCGCGCCGCCGGCCGTCATCCAGAAACTGAAGTTGTTCAGGAACGGGAAGGCGACGTCACGGGCACCGATCTGCAGCGGCACGACGTAGTTCATGAAGCCCGTCACGAAAGGCATCGCGACGAAGAAGATCATGATGACGCCGTGGGCCGTGAAGACCTGGTCGTAGTGGTGTGGCGGCAGGAAGCCGGCGCTGTCACCGAAGGCCATGGCCTGGTGCGCACGCATCATCAGGGCGTCGGCAAAGCCGCGCAGCAGCATCACCACGCCGAGCAGCATGTACATGATGCCGATCTTCTTGTGGTCGATGCTGGTGATCCAGTCACGCCACAGGTGTCCCCAGAGGCGGAACTTGGTGATCAGCGCCAGCACCAGCGCGCCACCCAGCGCGACGGCGATGAAGGTGGCGACGAGGATGGGCTCGTGCAGGGGCAGCGCATCCCAGCCGAGGCGGCCGAGGATGGGGTGAAGCTGATCGGCAGCCTGGTGCTGCGCAACGATGGGATTGGACATGGGTCGGACTCAGTTCTTCTGCGCAGCGGTCTCGGCGGAGGTGCCGGCCTGCGCCAGGCCCAGCGGGTTGGTCGGCGTGCAAAGCGCTGCCACCACGGTGCGCTCGCGAGCGGCGCCTTCGGCGTCACGCCAGGCGCTGCGCATCGTGCCCGCCACGCCACCCTTGCCGGCGCCGCCAGCGGCGTCGATGGCCATCATCTGGCTGGAGCACATCTTCTTGCCGTCGACGCAACGGTCGACGATGGCGCCCCACAGGCCCGGCTCCACGCTGGCGAAGCGCTGGATGGGGTCTTTGGTGCTGGGCTGCTCGAGCTTGAGGTAGTCGGCGCGCGTCAGCGTGTTGCCGCCGGCCTTGTTGCTCTCCACCCAGCGGGCGAATTCCTCGTCGCTCAGGCCGTGGAACTTGAAGCGCATGTCCGAGAAGCCGGCGCCGCTGTACTGCGCGGACATGCCGTCGTAGATGCCGGCCTTGTTGATGACGGCGTGCAGTTGCGTCTGCATGCCGGGCATCGCGTAGATCATGCCGGCCAGCGCGGGCACGTAGAACGTGTTCATGACCGAGGTCGACGTGAAGCGGAAGTGGATCGGGCGATCCACCGGCGCCGCCAGCTCATTGACCAGCGCCACGCCCTGCTCGGGATAGATGAACAGCCACTTCCAGTCCATCGCGACCGCGTAGACCTCCAGCGGCTTCACGTCGGCGGCGAGCGGCTTGTCTTCGGAAATGCGGTCCAGCGGGCGGAACGGGTCCAGCTTGTGCGTGCTGATCCAGGTGATCGCGCCCAGCGCGATGATGATCAGCAGCGGCGCGCCCCAGATGATCAGCTCCAGCCGGGTGGAGTGGTCCCAGTCGGGCGCGTAGGTCGCCTCCGTGTTGGACTGCCGGTATCGGTAGGCGAAGAACAGCGTCAGCGCGATCACCGGAACGATGATCAGCAGCATCAGCAGCGTCGACGTGACGATGAGGTTGGCCTGCTGCTGGGCAATGTCGCCATGCGGCTTCATCACGATCCCGTTGCAGCCACACAAAGCGACACTGGCTGACACAGCCAGGACGCGAGAGAGGAGAGACTTTTTGAGGTACATCCGGTCTAACGCGCGAGGGTTAACGATCTTGCACGTGGGGCAGGAATGTAAGTTGATTGAGCCAAATCAACGAGTGGACATTTTGTCCTAGGCAACGACGGAGACAAGACCATCATGACCTCCAGCAGTACGCTCAAGACACCCCAATCGGGGCCACTGACCAGCCAAACCGACGAGGAACTCGCCCCCGGCGACATCGCGGTGGGCGTGATCATCGGCCGTGCGTCGGAATATTTCGACTTTTTTGTTTTCGGCATCGCGTCGGTCATCGTGTTTCCCCAGGTGTTCTTCCCGTTCACGGAAGACCGCCTGACCGGCACGATCTATGCTTTCCTCGTGTTCGCGCTGGCCTTCGTCGTGCGGCCGATCGGCACGCTCGTCGGCATGGAGATCCAGCGCCGCTTCGGTCGCTCGGCCAAGCTGACGAGTGCGTTGTTCCTGCTGGGTTGCTCCACCGTCGGCATGGGCTTGCTGCCCACCTATGGGGAAGCCGGGCAGACGGCAATCGTGCTGCTCGCGCTGTGCCGCATCGGCCAGGGCCTCGCGCTCGGCGGCTCCTGGGACGGCCTGCCCTCGCTGCTGGCCTTGAATGCCCCGCCTGACCGGCGCGGCTGGTACGCCATGCTGGGCCAGCTGGGCGCGCCCCTCGGGTTTTTCGTCGCGTCCAGTGTGTTCCTGTACGTGATGGCCAGCCTGGACCCGCGAGATTTCCTGACCTGGGGTTGGCGCTTCCCCTTCTTCACGGCCTTCGCGATCAACGTGGTGGCGCTGTTCGCCCGGCTGCGCCTGGTCGTCACGCACGAGTACGAGAAGCGCATGGAAGAGCACGAGCTCGACCCCGCCCGCCTCAGTGAGCTGCTGCCTGCCCAAGGCCATCACATCGTCATCGGCGCCTTCGCGGCACTGGCCAGCTACGCCCTCTTCCACCTCGTGAGCGTCTTTCCGCTGTCGTGGATTGCGCTGCACGCCACGCAGAACGTCAGCGATTTCATGAAGATGGAGCTGCTGGGCGCTGCCTTCGCGGCCGCCGCCATGCCGATGTCCGGCCTGATCGCCGACAAGATCGGCCGTCGAAGCTTCCTGGGCACGCTGGCCATCGCGATCGGCGTGTTCGCACTGTTCGCGCCGTTCATGCTGGGCGGCGGCAAGCCTGGCCAGGCGGCCTTCATCCTGATCGGCTTCGTGCTGTTGGGCCTGTCCTACGGCCAGGCGGCCGGATCGGTCACCTCCAACTTCCTGCCGCACTTCCGCTACACCGGTGCAGCGCTCACGGCGGACATGGCCTGGCTGCTCGGCGCGGCCTTCGCACCGGTGCTGGCGCTGTACCTGTCGTCGCGCTTCGGGCTGGTGTCGCTCAGCGTCTACCTGCTGTCGGGCGTGGCGTGCACGCTGCTGGCGCTGCGGGTGAACAAGCGGCTGCGGGCCGCCGCCGTCGTGCAGGATTGAGTCGCCTAGCCGATTTCGCTCAAGGCCCGCAAGGCCTGCGACCTGGGTTGTGGCCTGCATCGCAACGCCCGATATCGGGCTGCGCGGCTCTGCGGGCTGACCTCTGTCCAGCAGGGCCGCGCCAGGTTTAGGATGGCTTCGCGGCACGACTAGACCGGTCAGGGCCTCGCCTCAAACCGGCCGTCCCACGATGCCGCCATTGGAAGGGGGCATGGTCATGAAGTCTTCAGCACCCACGTTGCTGCTGGTGGACGACGACGCGTCGTCGCTGCGCGTGCTCAGCCGCATGCTGTCGGCCTACCCAGACCAGCGGTTGGCCACGTCGGGCGAGCAGGCCCTGCAACTCGCCCAAGGCTGCCAACCCGACCTGATGTTGATCGACATGCAGATGCCAGGCATGTCCGGCGTGCAGCTGTGCGCGCAGCTCAAAGGCGACCCGCAGCTGGCGCGGGTGCCGGTGCTGTTCGTCACCAGCGACGACACCGAAGAGACCCGGCTCGAGGCCTTGCAGCTCGGCGCTGCCGGCTACCTCACCAAGCCCGTGCAGGCCGAGCAGCTGCAAGCCCGCGTGGCGGCCATGCTGCGCGACTGCGCGCTGCTCGAAGAAGCCAAGACCGCAGCAGCGGCCAGCGGCGACGACAGCCCGCCGCCGCTGCACAGCGGCCCGTCCCGGCTGCTCGTCGTGGACGACGACGCCGGCGCGCTGGAGTTGCTGCGCCACACGCTGCGTGGCATCGGCGAGGTGCGCGCGGTGCAGAACGGCGAGACGGCGCTGGCCCTGCTGGACACCTGGCAGCCCGACCTGGTCCTGGTGGACGCGCGCATGCAGGGCATGGACGGCTTCGAGCTGTGCCGGCGCGTGCGAGCCGACCACCGGCTGCGTCACGTGCCCGTCATGTTCGTCACGCGGCTCGCGGATGTGCACTACGAGGCGCAGGCGCTGGAGGTCGGCGCGGCGGAGTTCATCACCAAGCCCTACTCGCCCGCCATCCTCAAGGCGCGCGTGCGCAACCTGCTGGAGCTCAAGCACCGCACGGACCTGGAGCTGGCGGCCGCCGCGTCCCAGGGGCAGCGGCTGACGGCGGACCGCCTGCGCGCGGTCATCGACGGCGCCTCTGACGCCATCATCACCGTGAATGCCTCGGGCCAGGTCGCGCTGATGAACGCAGCGGCCGGCCGGCTGCTCGGCCTCGACCACCGCACCGCACCCGGCCTGGCTGCCACCGAGTTGCTGGGCGCCCGGTTGCCCGACGTGGACCTGACCGCTCCTAGCATGGCGCGCCGGGCCGTGCTGGTGCGCGCCGGCCAGGACCCGCTGCCCACCGAAGTGTCGATCTCGATGGTCGGCGACGACGCCCTGCGCCTGACCACGCTGATGATCCGCGACCTGAGCGACCGCGAGCGGCTGCAGGCGGAGTCCCAGGCCCGTGCAGCGGCGGAGGCCGCCAACCGCACCAAGGCCTTGATGATGTCCTACGTGGCCCACGAGATCGGCAATCCGCTGAACTGCATCCTCGGCTTCGCACAACTGCTGGGCCATGACACGGTCAATCTGCTGACGCCCGTTCAGGCGCACCGATTGAAGATGATCGAGGCTGGCTGCACGCAGCTGAGTTCGCTGATGCAGGACCTGCGGGATCTGGGCCACTTCGAGCTGGGGCGGCTGTCGGTGAACTGCGAGCCGCTGGACGCGGTGGTGACCACGCTTTCCGCGCTGCAGACCACCTCCGCGCTGGCACAGCAGGCGGACGTCGTGCTGCGCCACACCATCGAGGCCGACACCGACACGCAGACGCTGGCTGATGAGAACCGCCTGCGGCAGTGCCTGATCAACCTCATCAGCAATGCCGTCAAGTACAACAAGCCCGATGGGCACGTCGACATCACGCTGCGCAACCGCGCCGGGCTGCTGGAGATCGCGGTCGTCGACACCGGCATGGGCATGGACGACGAACAGATCGCGCAGCTGTACGAGCCCTTCAACCGGCTGGGCCGCCAGGCCTCCGGCATCGTCGGGTCGGGCCTGGGGCTGTATGTCACGCGCCAGCTGATCGAGGCGATGGGCGGGCAGCTCACCGTCACCAGCCAGGCCGGCGTGGGCAGCCGCTTCACCATCCTGCTGCGTCTGGCCGCTGGCGACGCCTTGCAGGCGAGCGCGGCCTGAACGCGGTATGAGCGGCCAGCCCCGCCTCCCATGACGGACCAACCGTGCCTCGGCAACAGCAAGCGCTGCTGACGGGCGGACGCCCTCACGCGATCGCGGCGCTGCTGCTGGGCGCGCTGCTAACCTGGGCGGCCGTGACGCTCCAGGCGCGTTCAAACGCACGGGAGCGGGATCGGCAGCTGGACGCGCTGTCACGTGAGGCGGTCGCCCAGGTCAGCGCGCGCATGCGGCGATACGAGTACGGCCTGCGCGGGGCGCGCGGCGCCGTCATCGCCGCCGGGCCGGACCGCATCACGCGGGAGGATTTCTGGCACTACTCGCAGACGCGGCAGATTGAATCCGAATTCCCCGGCGCGCGCGGCTTCGGTTTCATCCGCCGCGTGGCCCAGGCGCAGCTGCCCGCCTTCATCGCGGCGGCCCGGCGCGACGGCGCCCCGGGCTTCCGCGTCCACCAGCTGTCCGAGCATGCGGGAGACCGCTACGTCATCCAGTACGTCGAGCCACAAGCCATCAACGAGCAGGCCATCGGCCTGGATATCGCGTCCGAGGCCGCGCGCCGCGAGGCCGCCGACCGGGCCGTGCGCGAAGGGCGTGCGGTGCTGACACGCCCGATCACGCTGCTGCAGAGCACCGGCAAGGTCAGCCAGTCTTTCCTGCTGCTGCTGCCCATCTACCGCACGATCGCCACGCCCTCCTCCGCGACAGCACGCGAAGCCGAATCGCTCGGCTGGTCCTACGCCCCGCTCACCACGAGCGAGGTACTGGCCGATCTCGACTTGCAGCGACAGCGCTACGAACTGACCTTACGAGACATCACGGACGACGCCGCTGGGGCCACGCCGTTCTACACGACGTCAGGCCCCGCCAGCCCGAACACCGCCAGCGAGTGGATCCGGCGGGCTCCGCTGGAAGTGTTCGGGCGCACCTGGCTTGCCGAGGTCCAGGCGCGCCCCGCGTTCATCGCCGGGCTGCAGCTGCGGGCCCCCTCCGAGGTCATGCTTGAAGGCACTGCGGCCACGGTACTGTTGACGATGCTGGCCTGGTTCTATGGACAGGCCCGCGCCAAGCGCCGCGCCGAACTCGTCGAACACGAGCGCCGCGCCGCGATGGTGGAAACCGCTGCCGATGCCTTCATCGCCGTGTCGCTGGACGGGCAGATCACGTCGTGGAACGCCGCCGCCGAACAGATGTTCGGCTACCGCCGCGACGAAGCGCTGGGCCAGACGCTGCAGCAATTGCTGGTGCCGCCGTCCGGCCAGGACGACACCGAGCAGACGCTGGCGCAGATCCGCCAGGGCGTGCCGGTGCTGACCTATGACACCACGCGCCAAACCCGCGATGGCCGGGCACTCGACGTGGCCATCTCCGTCGCTCCCATGCGCGACGAGTACGGCACGGTGGTCGGCATGGTCAAGACCATGCGCGACATCAGCGCCGCCAAGCAGGCCGAGCGCGGGCTGCAGCGGCTCACGGCGGAACTTGAGGCCAAGGTGATCGAACGCACCGCCGGCCTGGAGGCCGCTCGACGCGACCTGCGCAACATCCTCGACGCACTGCCGTCCGTGGTGGGCTACTGGGACCAGAACCTGCACAGCCGCTTCGCCAACCATGCCTACGAGGCCTGGTTCGGCCAGCGCGCCCGGCGGCTGGCCGACAAGACACTGGCCGAGCTCCTCGGCCCGGCGCTGTACGCGCAGACCCGTGCGCACATCGACGCCGCGCTGCGCGGCGAGCCGCAGTCCTTCGAGCTGAGCCTGCCGCGGCCGGACGGCCTGGGCACGCGCCAGGCGCTCACGCACTACCTGCCGGACATCGTCGACGGCCGCGTGCACGGCTTCTACGAGCTGGTGCACGACGTGACCGAGCTGAAGGAAAGCCAGCAGCAGGCGGCGGCCGCGCTGCGCGACAACGCCTTCCTGCTCGACACCATCCGCCATCACGCCATCATGTCGGTGACCGACCGCGACGGCGTCATCACCGATGCCAACGATGCGTTCTGCGCCCTCGCCGGCTACACCCGCGAGGAACTCATCGGCCAGACCCACCGCATCGTCCACTCGGCCACGCAGGGCAGCGAGTTCTGGCCGCAGGTGTGGCGCACCATCGCCTCGGGTGTCGCCTGGCGAGGCGAGGTCTGCAATCGGTCTCGGGACGGCTCGCCGCACTGGCTGGACAGCGTCATCGCCCCATTCGTCGGCGCGGACGGGCAGATCGACCGCTACATCTCCATTCGCTTCGACATCACCGCCCGCAAACAGGCGATCGCGGAACTGCAGGCCACGCACGAGCGCCTGTCGCTCGCCACCGATGCCGCCCACATGGGCGTGTGGGAGCTCGCGCCGGACAGCGGCGCGCTCAGCTGGGACGCCCACATGCATCAGCTCTACGGCCAAGACCCGACCACCGCCGCGCCCAGCCTCGAAGACTGGCTGGCGCGTGTCCACCCGGCGGATGTTCAGCAGCTGCGCGAGCTGCTGGCGAACTGCGCAGCCGATGGCGACGGCGTCGAGGCGGACTTCCGCATCATCCGTGCCGACGGCGCCACGCGCCACATCCGGGCCGCCGCCAATGCCGATCGCCATGCCTCGGGCGCGGCGCTGCGCGTCATCGGCGTGAACTGGGACGTGACCGAGCGCAAGCGCGCGGAGATGGTGCTGGCCGAGACCACGTCGCTGCTGCGCACCGTGCTGGCCTCGGCGACCGACATCTCCATCATCGCCACCGACCCCGGCTTCACGATCCGCGTGTTCAACCAGGGGGCAGAGAACCTGCTCGGTTACCGCAGCGCCGACGTCGTGGGCCAGGCCTCGCCGGCCTTGATCCACCTGCCCGACGAGATCCGCGCGCGAGCCCGCGAGCTCAGCACCGCGCTCGGGCGCACCGTGCGCGGCGGCGACTACTTCCGCGAGCCCGCCACGCACGGCCAGCCGCACGAATGGCATTACCGCCGCAAGGACGGCAGCACCGTCGCCGTGTCGCTGACCGTGACGGCGATGCGCGACGACGTCCGCGGCCTGCTGGGCTACCTGGGCGTGGCGCGCGACATCAGCGCGCAAAAGCGCCACGAGGAGGCGCTGGTCGACGCCAAGGCCGCCGCCGAACAGGCCAACGTGGCGAAGAGCCAGTTCCTCGCCAACATGAGCCACGAGATCCGCACGCCGATGAACGCGATCATCGGCCTGAGCTATCTGCTGGAGCAGACCCGCCTGGACGCCTACCAGAGCGAGCTGCTGACCAAGATCGCCCATGCCAGCAGGGGCCTGCTGGGCGTTATCAACGACGTGCTGGACCTCTCCAAGATCGAGGCGGGCGAGCTGGGCATCTCGCTGCAGCCCTTCTCACCCGGCGACCTGCTGGTGTACTTGACCGACGTGCTGCGCGTGCAGGCCAGCAGCAAGGGCGTCAAGCTCGAGCTGGTGGTGGCAACACCCCTGCCCGAGGTCGTCGTCGGCGACTCGCTGCGCGTGAACCAGGTCCTCACCAACCTGCTGGGCAATGCCGTCAAGTTCACCAATGCGGGCAGCGTGCGGCTGGTGGTCGCGCCCGTCACACCCGGCTCGGCAGACATCCGTCTGCGCTTTGAGGTGCACGACACTGGCATCGGCATCGAACCGGCGGCCCTGCAGCACCTGTTCCAGCCATTCGCCCAGGCGGACGGCTCCATCACACGGCGCTTCGGCGGCACGGGCCTCGGGCTGTCCATCGTCAAGCAGCTGACCGAGCTGATGAGCGGCACCTTGGGCGTTGAGAGCGTACCGGGCACCGGCAGCACCTTCTGGGTGGAACTGCCCTTCGCCGTTGCCGACGCGGCCACACTGCAGAAGACGGCCGCCACGGCGGCGCCCAGCAACCCGCAGGCCCTTGCGGGCATGCGCATCCTTGTCGTGGACGACAGCGAGATCAACCTGGAGGTCGCCAAGCGCATCCTGGAGGGCGTGGGCGCCCGCGTGGCACTGGCTGCGGATGGCAAGGAGGCCGTGGAGCGGCTGCGTCTGGACCCGGCCGGCTGCGACCTCGTGCTGATGGACATCCACATGCCCGTCATGGACGGCCTGACCGCCTCGCGGCTGATCCGCCAGCAACTCGGCCTGCACCGCCTGCCCATCGTGGCGCTGACGGCTGGCGCGCTGGCCAGCCAGCGCGCCGAGGCCCGCCACGCCGGCATGAACGACTTCATCACCAAGCCCTTCGCCCCGGCCGACGTCATCGACTGCATTGCGAGGCTCGTGGGCCGGCCGACCGGGCCGGCCACCTCCCGGCGCAGCCCGCCCCGCCCGGCGGGCTGGCCAGACATCGACGGCATCGACGCCGACGCGGTGAACGAACGCGTCGACGGCGACCTGGCGCTGTTCCGCACGTTGCTGCGCCATCTGCTGAGCGAATTCGAGGCTATCCCGGCGCCCGACGATGCCGACCTCTCCGCCCTCGCCCGCCGGCTGCACAAGCTGCGCGGCAGCGCCGGCAACACGGGCGCCACGCGCGTGCAGGCCGGCGCCACACAGGCCGAACAGGCCTGCCTGGTGGGCGATCTCGCCACCGCCGCTCAGGCCATCGCCACGGTCAACGACGAGCTGCGGGCGCTGCGGCACGCGGCCTCGCCCTGGCTTGACGCCGAACCGCTCACACCGCCAGCACCCGTCGAGCCCCTGAACGACGGCCAATTGGCCGAGCTGATGGGGCTGCTGCGCCAGCAGCACATCGGCGCCATCGACTGTTTTGAAACCATGGCCCCGGCGCTGCACGAGCGGCTCGGCGGCGACCGCTTCGACCGGCTGCGCGAACACATCGATCAACTGCAGTTCGCCCAGGCCACCATGCTGCTGCAAAGCCTGACCTGAGTCGCGGCGGCGGCGCG
>JACCDO011879822.1_pt1 | contig 10224 bp, 5 predicted proteins | sample 7446101 | NCBI WGS metagenome assembly JACCDO01 (sample SAMN15323440, study PRJNA562643) | freshwater metagenome | isolation source: river surface water | place: USA:Blue River Watershed | collected 2017-08-16
AATCGACGGCATGGCCGGCGAATGGCCGGCGAACGGCAGGCGAACGACAGGCCGCGGGACGCCACGTGGTAAACAGGCAGTCCCGAACCCGCCAATTGCAGTCACCGCATGGACCCCAAGGCCGACCTGGCGCTGTCCCGCAAGATCGCCGCACTCGTCGGCCCCACGCTGCTGGCGCTGGTGCTGGCCGAGCTGCCATTCGTGCAGGCCGGGCTGTATGAGGGCCAGGTGCCGTCAGGGGTCTACCTGTCGGGCGCGCTGCTGTTCGTGGCGGGCCTGGCCATCGTGCGTGCGCACAACCGCTGGTCGCGCTCGTGGGTGGTGCTGGTCACGCTGACCGGCTGGTTCGCGCTCGCGCTGGGCCTGGTGCGTCTGTTCGCGGCCAGCCACTACCGCGCCGCCACGGCGGGAGCCGGCACGGCGACGCTGCTGCCGCAGACGCTGCTGATCGGCGTCGCCATCGTCCTCACCTACCAGGGCTATCGCCGCCCGCCGCAGTGACGCCCCCCGGCGCGGCCCCGCCCCACAGCGAGACGAGCACGGCCAGCAGCTGCGCGATGACCAGCGGCTTGCCCAGATGGCCGTTCATGCCGGCGTTCATGCAGGCGGTCACGTCCTCGCCCTGCACATTGGCCGAAAGCGCAAACACCGGCACGGCGGCATAGCCCGGCAACTGGCGCAGACGCCGGGTGGTCTCGATGCCGTCGATGCCCGGCATCTGGATGTCCATCAGCACCAGGTCGAACACCTGCCGCGCCGCCAGCTGCAAGGCCTCCATGCCGCTCTCGGCCTCGGTGACCTGCAGCCCGGCGACGTTTTCGGCCAGCTGGTGGATGACGAGGCGGTTGACCTCGTTGTCTTCCACCAGCAGCACCCGCTTGCCCGCACAGAAGGCCCGCACCTGGGACGAGTCCTCCGCCAAGGTCGGTGCCGGCGCGCCCGTGCGCGGCCGCGCCACGGCCAGCTGCACGGTGAACCAGAACGTGCTGCCCGCCCCCGGCGAGCTGCGCACGCCGCAATCCCCCTGCATGGCGCGCGCCAGCTGCCGGCAGATCGACAGGCCCAGCCCCGTGCCGCCGTACAGGCGCGCGTGGCCCTGCTGCACCTGACGGAACGGCTTGAACAGCTCGCTCTGGTCTTCGACGGCAATGCCCACGCCGGTGTCGGTCACGTCGACCTTCAGCATCACGCGCCCGTCCGGCGCGGGGCTGCTGCTGACCGCCACCAGCACCTCGCCCGCGTGCGTGAACTTCACGGCATTGGACAGGTAGTTCACGAGGATTTGCTCGATGCGCCGCACGTCGCCCGCGAGCCGGCCGGGCACGCCCCGTGCGATCTCGGTGCGCAAGCTCAGCTGCTTGAGTTTGGCCTTGTCGCTCACCATGGCGACGCTGCGGTCCAGCAGCTCGCCGACGGTGAAGTCATCGATGTCCAGGTGCAGCCCGCCCGCCTCCATCTTGGAGTAGTCGAGCACGTCGTTGACGATGCCCAGCAGCAGGTTGCAGGCCTCCTCGATGCGGCGCAGCCGGTCCATCTGCTGGCGCGTCGGCGACTCCAGTTCCAGCAACTGCGACATACCGAGGATGGCATTCAGCGGCGTGCGCATCTCGTGGCTCATCTGCGCCAGGAAGGCGGTGCGCGCCTGCACCGCCAGGTCCAGCCGCTGCAGCGCATGCGGCGACATCGCCACCTCGCGGATGCAGGCGATGACGGCGGGCCGCCCGCCCAGTGGCACGGGGCTGATGTCAACCTCCACCTCCACCACCGTGCCATCGGCACGCACGAGCGGGAACGCGCCTGCCGCCCCCATCGCGCGGTGCGCAGGCGCCGCCATGTAGCCACGCCGCAGCATGTCGTGCCGGGCGCGACGGTCCGCCGGCACCAGCTGTTCGATGGGCAGCCCGTTCAGGCGGTCCTCCGTGTAGCCCAGCAGCCGCTGGGCCGCCGGGTTCCAGCGCACCATGCGGCCGCGCTCGTCGACAACGAGCTTGGCCACCGGGCTGACCTTGAACACCTGATCGGCCAGCAGACGGGCCTCCTGCACGCGGGTGATGTCCGTCGCCGTGACGACGAAGCCCTGCACGACGCCGTCGACCACATGCGGGAAGTACTGCGCCAGCAGATAGCCGGTGGTGCCGTCGGGCTTCTGGATGGTGCGCTCGAAGTTCTGTTCCTGACCACGCAGCGCGGCCTCCACGAAGGGGCGGTTCTTCTCGTAGACCTCGTCGCCCAGCACCTCGCGCAGCGTGGCGCCGCGCACCTGTTCGGCCGGCTTGCCAAACCATTCCAGGTAATGCCGGTTGGCGAAGCGGTTGCGCTGCTGGCGGTCCCAGTAGCCCACCATGCCATTGACGCTGTCGGCCACCATCTGCATGAAGCGGTCGCGCTCCTGCAGCGCGTCCTGCAGCAGCTGCACTTCATGCACGTCGGTGTTGGAGCCGTACCACTTGACGATCTGCCCCTGTGGGTCGAGCTGCGGAATGCCCTGGGTGTCGAACCAGCGGTAGGCGCCGTCGCGGCGGCGGATGCGGAACTTGGTGCGGAAGGGCTGGCCGGTGGCGACCGAGCGATTCCACGCCGTCATGAGCCCGTCGCGGTCGCGCTCATGGATCTGCGCCAACCAGCCGCTGCCCAGCTGCTGCTCGGCGGGCACGCCCGTGTAGCTCACCCACTGCGGGTTGAGGAAGTCGCACTGCCCGTCGGCCAAGCAGGTCCACATCAGGTGCGGCACCGACTCGATGATGGCCTGCACCTGCGCCTGGTTGGCCAGCCGCAAGGCCTGCTCGCGGTTGCGCACCTGGTCGGTCACCTCGAGGTAGGTCAGCACCACGCCGTTCACGCCGCCCAGGTCCGTGCGGTAGGGCGACACGCGCCGGCGCAGGAAGCGCTGGTTCTTCAGCACCAGCTCGCAATCGCGCGACACCCCCTCGCGCAGGCAGGCGCCGATGTCGTCGAACAGCCGCTCGTCCACCTCGCGCGGCAGGAAGTCGCGCAGCTCGCGGCCCACGTCCTGCGACCGCAGCGGGAACAGATCGGTCGCCGGTGGCGTGAACAGGCGCAGCCGGCCGTCCACGTCCAGGAAGATGATGGGCAGCTCGGTCGCACGGATGAGGTTGTTCAGGTCCGCCGAGGTCTCGCGCAACTCCTGGATCTTGAATTCGTGCTCGGAGTTGACGGAGTACAGCTCCTCGTTGAGCGCGTGCAACTCTTCGTTGGAGGACTGCAGCTCCTCGTTGGCGGCCATCAGCTCCTCGTTGCCCGCCTGCAGTTCCTCGTTGGCGGCCTCCAGGTCCTCCACGGTGCGCTGCAAGGCCTCGCGCGTGCGCTGCAGCTCCTGCTCCAGCTCGGCGATGTGAGCGGCCGAGGCGTCGTCCAGCGAGGTCGGGATCGTGCCCGGCGACACGGGCACCACGCTGGCGGCGGCATCCATGCGCACGAGGCGCACCATGAAGTAGGTGCCGGGCAGCGAGCGGTCGACGATGGGGTCGACGTCGACGCGGATCGTTGCACCGCCCAGCTCCTCGTCCAGCACCACGTCGGCCACCGAGGCGCTCTCCAGCTTCTGGGCGGCCTTGCGCAGCGCCATCGTGACCGCCGTGCGCAAACCGCCCCCCAGCAGGCTGAACATGGTGCCGCCGAACCGGCCCGGCGACGCCTGCAGGTAGCGGCCGGCATCGCCGAACACATAGACCAGCTCGTCCTGCTGGTTGACGAGATAACCCGCCGGCACATAGCGCTGCGCCAGCACCTCCTGCAACCGGTAGCTGGCGCGGTTGTCCAGTGACACGCTGGCCGAGGGCCGCAGCATCGGCGGCACGCCGAACAGCGGCCGCGAGCTGATGGGCAGCCGCACGCCGGGCCGCTTGCGGTAGAGATGGGCACTCTCGTCCACCGGCGTGAACGCCTCGGACTGCTCACCCGGCATCTCGCTCTGCCCCAGGAACAGCATGCCCCCGGCATGCAGCGCCGCGTGGAAGGCCGACAGCATCAAGGCCTGCGCCGTCGGCTTCATGTAGATCATCAGGTTGCGGCAGGTGACCAGGTCGATGCGCTGGAAGGGCGCATCGCGCAGCACGTTGTGCGCCGAGAACACCACGGCGCGCCGCAGGTGCTCCGCCACCTTGAACAGGCCCGAGGCCTGCGGCACGAAGTACTTGTGGCGCAGCACCTCCGGCACGCCGCTGAGCGCCTCCTCCGAATAAAGGCCGATGGAGGCCTTCTGCACCGAGGCGGCATGCAGGTCGGTGGCCAGAATGCGCACGCGCGGCGCCAGGTTGCGGCGGTCGAAAGCCTCGATCGCCAACAGGGCCAGCGTGTAGGCCTCCTCGCCGGTGGAGCAGGCGCAGCACCAGAAGCGCAGCTGCTCGCGCTCGCCCAGCGCGTCGATCAGCGGCTCGATGGCCTGGTCACGCAAGGCCTTGAAGGCGGCTTCGTCGCGGAAGAACCCGGTCACGCCGATCAGCAGGTCGGCCAGCAGGCGGTCCATCTCGGCAGGGTCCGCCGCCACACGCTCGGCCAGTTCCTGCGGCGACAACGGCTGACCGCCCACGGTCAACCAGCGCTCCAGCCGCCGCATGATGGTGCCGGCCTTGTAGTGGCCGAAGTCCACGCCGAAGGCGTCCTGCAGCACCTTCATCACCGGGCCGTAGGGGCCGGAGACGAGCGCATCACCATCCACCGACTCGCTCGTGAACTGCCGACCGGCCAGGGGGTCCGCCACCCAGCGCACCAGCGCGCGGCCCATCTCGGCCGGCAGCGCCACGATGTCTGCGCAGTCCGCATCGATGACGGATCGCGGCATGGAATCGAAACGCGCGGAGGTCGGCACCTGCGCCATCACCAGGCCACCAGCGGCCCGCAAGGCCTTGGCGCCCGAGGTGCCGTCCTGCCCGGTCCCGGACAGCACCACGGCCGCCGCCGCCGCGCCCAAGCCCACCAACGACTCGAACAACAGGTTGATCGGCTGATACAGGTCACCCGTCATCGCACGGGGCTGCGTCAGCAGCTGGCCGCCTCGAACAGACAGCGAAACGCCCGGCGCCAGCACATAGACGGTGTTGGGCTGCAAGACCTGGTCGCGGTCGGCGGACACGACGGGCATCGTCGTCGCGCGCCCCAGCAGTTCCGGCATCAGGCTCTTGAAGTCCGGCGACAGGTGTTGCACGACGACGAAAGCCACGCCGGGGTTGTCCGGCATGTGCCCGAAGAACTGCTGCAGCGCCTCCAGGCCGCCCGCAGAGGCGCCCACACCCACGACGCGCAGAGACGCGGTGCGCAGCTCGGGCTCTGCGGCCGGGGCGCCGGGCCCCTCGCCTTCGTTGACCTTGAGTGCCGTCTCCGCCGCACTCGCCATGTCCCGGGACTCCATCGACATACGGTTCCTCCACCTGATGTCGCCAGCCCGCCGCGCATCGGCCCAGCCGTGCAGCGCCTGCGGGGCATGCCTGCCCTCTCTTCGGGAGGCTTGGCATGCCGGCCCGCAGGATCCTACTCAAGAAGGGGAGCGCAAGGGCGTCCTCCCCGTGCAAGGCGCGGTCATCGCCACGCGCAGCAACCCATTCCAACAGTTCCACGCAAGTTGGCGCCGCACGGGCGCTTCCAGGGCCGGCCGCAGCAGCAATACTCACGCCATGAAAGCACGCATTGGCATCATCGGAACGGGCTGGGTTGGCACCAGCGTCGCGTTTTCCACCCTGCAGGCCGGCCACGCCGGCGAACTCTGGCTGTACGACCAGCGCAGCGCCGTCGCTGAAGGCGAGGCCATGGACCTGGCCGACGGCGCGGCCTTCTACCCCCACTGCCGCGTGCAGGCCGTGCCGCTGGAGAAGATGCGCGAGGCCGACATCGTCGTGCTGGCGGCCGGGCGCAACGGCCGGCCCGACGAAACCCGGCTGGCGCTGCTGCGTGACAACGCGCGCATCGCCGCCGGCCTGGGCCGCGCGCTGCAGGGTTTCGGCGGCATCGTGATCGTCGTGACCAACCCGGTGGACGTGCTGACGCGCGTCGTGCAGGCGGCCAGCGGGCTGCCGCTGGAGCGGGTCATCGGCACCGGCACGCTGCTGGACACGGCGCGGCTGCGCGAGCGCCTGGCGGTGCGGCTGGGCGTGGCGCCGCAGTCGGTGCATGCCCAGGTGGTGGGCGAGCATGGCGATTCGTCGGTGCCGCTGTGGGCCGGCGCGCGCGTGGGCGGCGTCGCGCTGCGCGACTGGCCGGGCTGGCAGGCCGGCGAGGAGGTGGCGATGGCCCAGGCCGTGCGCCGTGCAGCCTACGAGGTCATCCAGCGCAAGGGCGCCACCAACCACGCCATCGGCCTGGTGACGGCCAAGCTGATCGGCTGCATCGTCAACGACGAACGGCAGCTGCTGCCCGTGAGCCGTGTGCAGGACAACGGCGTGGCGCTGTCGCTGCCGGCGCTGGTGGGCGCGAGTGGTGCCCACCAGATCACGGCGCCGGCCATGGACCGGGCCGAGCACGAGGCGCTGGTCGCATCCAGCGAGCTGCTGGACCGCGCGTTCCGCTCACTGAGCGAGTGAGTGAGCGGCGCGTGATCAACGCGTCCGGAAGCGCCCCACCAATTCGTTGAGCCGCCCGGCCTGCGACTTCAGGCTCTCGGCCGCCGCCGCGCCCTGCTCCACCAGCGCGGCGTTCTGCTGCATGGCCTGGTCCAGCCGGTCCACCGAATCGGCGATGTCGCGCAGGCCCGAGCTCTGCGTGCGCGCCAGCTCCGTCGCATCCTTGATCAGGTGGGCGACGCGCTCCACGCTCGCCACGACACCCTGCATCTGCGCGCCGGCATCGTTGACGAGCCGGGAGCCGGCATCCACCTGCTCCACGCTGGCGCCGATCAGCGACTTGATCTCCTTGGCCGCCTCGGCGCTGCGCTGCGCCAGCTGGCGCACCTCGGCCGCCACCACCGCAAAACCGCGGCCCTGCTCGCCCGCCCGCGCGGCTTCCACGGCGGCGTTCAGCGCGAGGATGTTGGTCTGGAAGGCGATGCCGTCGATGACGCCGATGATGTCGGCGATCTTGCGGCTGCTCTGGCTGACGCCGTTCATCGCCTCCACGGCGTTCAGCACCACGCCGCCGCTCTGGCGCGCCTGGTCGGACGTGCTCTGCGCCAGCGTGCTGGCCTCGCCCATGGCCTCGCTGCTGTGGCGCGCGGCCTCGGTCATCTGGCGCAGCGAGCTGGCGGCCTGCTGCAGGTCTGCGCTGCCCTGCTCGGTGCGCTGCGACAGGTCCAGGTTGCCGGCCGCGATCTCCGAGGCCGCCGTGTTGACCTGGTCCGCACCGTCGCGCAGCGTGCCCATCATGCTGCGCAGCGTGTCTTGCAGCTTCACCAGCGCCAGCATGCCGGCGCGCGCGCTCGAATTGCCGCGCAGCGGGATGTCCTCGCGCAGGTCGCCGTCGCTCATGCGGTGGGCGCCGCTGAGCAAGTCCTTCAGGAACACCCCGACGCTCTTGGCGCCGTCCAGGTAGACGAAAGCGATCGCCCCGCCCAGCGCCAGGCTGCCGCCGATCAACCAGCCGGCCGACATGCCGTACAGCACGCCCGCGATGACATAGACCTGCAGCGCGATGGACAGCCCCAGATAGAGGGCCAGGCGCTGGGCGATGGAGAGATTGGCAAACATCGGGGCGGTCTCCTTGGCAGTTGCCCGGCCAATTTAGCGCGGCACCCGCTGCTGCGGCGAGAAGGGCTTCACGCAAACGCCCCTGGTGGATCGCATCGGCGCCTCTCGCTTTCCCGCATCAGGCCGCCGGCCCGCGCGGCGCCGCGCCTGATGGTCAGCCCGCCCCGAGCGCCCGGCCGATCAGGATCTTCTGCACCTCGCTCGTGCCCTCGTAGATCTGGCACACCCGCACGTCGCGGTAGATGCGCTCGACGGGGAAGTCGGCGAGGTAGCCGTAGCCACCGTGGATCTGGATGGCGTCGGAGCACACGCGCTCGGCCATCTCGCTGGCGAACAGCTTGGCCATCGCCGCCTCCTTCAGGCAGGGCTTGCCGGCGTCCTTGAGCGACGCGGCATGCCAGATCAGCTGGCGCGCGGCCTCGAGGCGTGTCGCCATGTCGGCCAGTTTGAACTGCACCGCCTGGTGCTCGAAGATGGGCTGGCCGAAGGTGACGCGGTCACGGCTGTAGCGCAGCGCCGCCTCGAAGGCCGCGCGGGCCATGCCCACGCTCTGCGACGCGATGCCGATGCGCCCGCCCTCCAGGCCCGACAGCGCGATCTTCAACCCCTGGCCCTCATCGCCCAGCCGGTTGGCCGCCGGCACGCGGCAGTTCTCGAACAGGATCTGCGCCGTGTCGCTGCTGTGCTGGCCCATCTTCTCTTCGATGCGCGCGACCGTGTAGCCGGGCGTGGACGTCGGCACGAGAAAGGCGCTGATGCCCTTCTTGCCAGCGGCCTTGTCGGTGACGGCCATGACGATGGCGACGTCGCCATGTTTGCCGCTGGTGATGAACTGCTTGACGCCGTTGAGCACGTAGTCATCACCGTCGCGGACGGCCGTCGTCTTCAGGCCGCCGGCCTCGGAGCCCACATGCGGCTCGGTCAGGCAGAAGGCGCCCAGCATGTCGCCGCGCGCCAGCGGCTTCAGAAAGCGTTCCTTCTGGTCGGCATTGCCGAAGCCCATCAGGATGGAACAGACCGGGCAGTTGTTGACGCTGACCACCGTGCTGGTGCCGCCGTCGCCGGCCGCGATCTCCTCCAGGATGACGGCCAGGGCCAGGTAGTCCAGCCCGGCGCCGTCCCACTCGGTGGGCACGGCAACGCCATAGCAGCCCAGGGCGGCCAGGCCCTTCAACTGCTCGGCGGGAAAGTGGTGTTGTTTGTCCCACGCGGCGGCGTGGGGAGCGATCTCGGCCTGCACATAGGCGCGGATGGCGTCCTGCACAGCGAGGTGGTCTTCGTCCAGAAGCATGGGTGGCGCTTTCCGACTGCGTTGGGGTGGCCGCATTGTGGCGGCGCACCGCCACCGCCCATTCACCCTGTTTTCCCGGCGTCGCCGTAGAAGCAGGGGCGGCGCTGGACTAGCGCCGCGCTGGCGCGCATCGGCACGCCGCCGACAGGACCGGCCTGGGCACGGTCAGGTCGGCCCCACCCGTGGTTTGCCCTTTCCGGACCTCTCCATGCCTGCTGCCACATCGTTTCGCTCGCTGTTCGCCATGCTCTGCCTTGCCACGGCGGCGACGCTGGCCACCGGCCAATCGCCGCCGGTCATCAAGCCGGTGCTGCCGCCGGAGATCGCCCTGCCCCGCTTCGTCGTGCCGGACGCGAGCCAGCCGCTGGTGCTGCAGCGGGTGAGCGTGCAGGCCCAGCTGGCCGGCACGCAGGCGCAGACGAATGTCGAGATCGTCGTGCACAACCCCAACCCGCGCGTGCTGGAAGCGACGCTGGAGTTCCCGCTCGCCGAGGGCCAGGGCGTCGCCGGTTTCGCGCTGGACATCAACGGCGAGCTGGTCAGCGCCGTGCCAGTGCCCAAGGACAAGGGCCGCCAGGTTTTCGACGACGTGACCCGCCAGCGCGTGGACCCCGCGCTGCTGGAGCGCACCACCGGCAACAGCTTCAAGCTGCGCATCTACCCGCTGCCGGCCGGTGGCGAGCGCCGCGTGCTGCTGCAGCTGACCGAGACGCTGCACGCCGATGCCAAGCACCCCTGGCGCTGGCGGCTGCCGCTGGACTTCGGCCAGCCCATCGCGCGCTTCGACGGCCGCATCGCGTTGCGCGGCGCCACGGCCAAGCTGCTGCCGCAGGGCGCACTGGCCGGCGCCGAGAGCTTTGCCAATGCCGACGAGGCCGGCCTGCAGATCCAGCGCCAGAACTGGCGCCCGCGCGAGGCGCTGGCGGTCAGCTGGCAGGCCGCCCCCGCAGACAGCACGCTGGTACAGCCCTACGCCGGCAGCGCCTACGGCTACGCCGAGCTGGCGGTGGACGCCACCCGTGGCGCCGCAAAGCCGCCACGCGAGCTCCACCTCGTCTGGGACGCCTCCGGCTCCGGCGCGCAGCGCGACCACGCCCGCGAGTTCGCGCTGCTGGACGCGCTGTTCGCCGCCGCCCGCGACGTGCGCGTGCAGCTCACCGTCGCGCGCGACGCGGCCGAGCCGGCCGCTGCCTTCGACGTGAAGGCCGGCGACTGGCGCGCACTGCGCAAGACGCTGGAAGTGCTGCCCTACGACGGCGCCACAAGCGCCGCGGCCTGGGGCGCCGGTTTCGGCCCGGCGCG
>JACCDO012199258.1_pt1 | contig 10224 bp, 6 predicted proteins | sample 7446101 | NCBI WGS metagenome assembly JACCDO01 (sample SAMN15323440, study PRJNA562643) | freshwater metagenome | isolation source: river surface water | place: USA:Blue River Watershed | collected 2017-08-16
CATCAACAATGATGATAATACAGTCATTGATTGCGCAACATCCTGAGTAAACTGTTGTCTAGTGCTACGTGGACTAAGCTTTATGCTTTGCACAGAGACTACACACAAAACGACAATCACAATAAGCTGCAACATTTCCGTTTTATGAGTCGTACTTGTGCAAAACTCTCTTGAGTCTTGACTCAGAGCTGTACCGGCGCCAGATTAGTTTACCCAAATTTTCAGCGATCAATATAAAACCTTTGTGGCTATTCCTAGAAGACTTTTCCCCGATGCTACCAATTCTCCTTTCCTTTTATTCAATTAAATAACTTTAATTCGACGATAAGTTCCACACCCCCGTGTGAGTCACTTCCAAAAAAGGTATGAGTCATTGCGCACAGCATGTCCCGATGTTAGCTGGTATCTGTTTAAGGGGGAAAGGATACGCTCCTCTCTTGAATCAGAAGGTTCGCACATAATTGGCTTGTGATTTCTATATTTGTAGCATAGTCGACGCTTCCAGTTTATGTAAGGTGTGAGTTTAAAAATGCGTTTATTGTTGTTATTCTTGTATCTGATGGTAGCCCTGGCTGCTAGTGCAAATAAACCTGTCATTGTAAATCACGTGAAGCCTGTAGAGGTAGCTGGGATAAAGCCGAATATTGTACCAAGTTCAGTAAAAAATGAAAAAAATATTGTGAAAACAAAATTTAGACAGTTGAAAGGAATAAGGAAAAACAATAGTACTGCCTCGGCAACGGCCATAGTAGATTATGCAGATTACAATGCACTCAAGCCTCCCGCAATCGTCGTTGATGGATATAATGTAATCGGTTATTTGACACGAGAAAACGGTATAGATAGTCTAGAAGATGCACGTGATGAATTAATTGCCGATCTACGAGTTCTGGCTGGCACCAGCGGCTGGTTCATCGAAGTAGTATTTGATGCATATAAAGCTACTTCATTTAGTAGGCTTGCGACTGCTTCAAAGCCGTCGTATGATGGAATCAAAGTCACGTACACTTCTGCTTCGGAAACCGCAGATAACTATATTGAAAACCGTTTTAATCAATTAAAAAGTAATAATTTCACTAACATGGTCGTTGCAACAGACGACAATCTGCTGCGCTTAGTCGCTGGCTCCATGGGCTCTGGGTACTTATCTTGTGAAATGCTAGTAGATGAAATCAAAGGAAGTTATAGTATGTGGGAAAATATGCAGTTACAGATGACTAATACAGCGCGTACGCAATTCAATAACATGAGCGTTGAGAACATGCTGAATGAGGATATCAAGAAGGTGTATCGCACCATGAAAGAGGGTGAGATGCGCGCTAATAGTGTGGTTCTTGAGGAAAGAAATAATAAAAATATAAAAATCATGCAAGAAAAGGAGATGAAGAAGAAGAATCGCAAGGAAACCGTTACTATGTTGCAGAGTTTGATGAGTAACAGCTCGGTCCCTGCCCCGGTAGTGAGTGGCAATAAAACGGACAAATACCAAGTGAAAAGCAAGCCAACACTGGGTGGGTTACTGTCTACGTCCATGAAAGCTGCTATTCTTGAGCAGATGAAACGTGAGGAGGAGCAGCAAAAGCGTGAGAAGACCGCAAAGAAGGAAGCGCAGCAACGGCCAGTTGTAATGTCAACCAATGAGACCGTGACTTCTTACGATGCAAGTCCGAAGTCTGTTGAGAAACTACTGCAGCAAAAACAAGAAATTGAAGCAAGATTAGCCATGTTGAAGCAAGCTGATCCACCTGTTGCTAGCGCGGATAACAAACCAAAGAAAAAAGGAAAACAAGCAGAAATCCGCTTTCGGTAGCGACGTGTATGTGTGTAATAATGTACAAGGAATGACTATCTTCGCTTGAATTTCGACTTACTTTTGAACGCTTTGCGCCCTATTTTACCTTCTTTACGTAGCCGTTTCTCGGGGTCAAAATCTACAAATTCCTTAGCTCTTGCATCTGCTTTCTTCTGTTTCTTCGATATTCCACCACTACCGCTAGAACCTCCCCAATCTAGCATGTCCTGCTCTAGCCCTCCAACGGCTATCTTCGGCCGTATCACCTTATTCGTTCCTTTCACTGTCTTACCTCCTCCTAATTCTGTTGCTGTTAATTTTTTCACATTTTCTACTTTCTCTCGTGCTGCATTCTTCATACGTTTTGGTGCTCGATCAAGTGAGTGTTGAAGGTGATCATCTTCTTCCATTGATGCTAATGCATCTAGCTTCCTACGCTTCTTACGTGACAACCGATGATTACTCTTACCTTGCTTCTCCTCCATCTCATAGTTATCTGTGCGCAATAGCTTGGAGTACTTCTGTTCCGCAGTTAATTCAGCAGGAGTAGGTGCTTTCGCCTCTGCTTGTTGTTGTAATACTTGTTGTTTACTTGCTTCTTTCAATGCTTTCTTCTCACTCTCACTTTGGTACCAAGTTCTAGCTGGTCTTGCTTGGATCTCATCTTGATGCTCGATCATATTACTCACACGATCCGCCTCCGACTCCAACCTTGCGATCTTAGCCAAGTGATTCTCTCTCTTCATGGTATCAACAATATCATCCTTTAATGAAGCAATTTTACTCAAGTATTGACTGACTGTTGCTGATGGTATGGTCCTACTCAACACTTGACCACCATCTTGTGACAATGTGCTTCCTTCTCCTTTCAACACTTCTTTCATACACTTACGTCTGTTATCATTCACTAATGTAATACTGCGTCCACCGCATCCAGCTCTTGCTGTGCGACCTACACGATGAATATATGTACTCGAATTACTAGGCATTTCGGCGTTAATAACTGTCTGTATCCCTTGGATATCCAGCCCTCTTGCAGCTACATCCGTGCACACCATGATGTCGACTTTATTCTCTCGGAATTGATTCAACGCCGCGTACCGCTGGCTTTGGTTGATATCACCATGCAGCTCGCATGCTTGCATCCCAAGCAACTTTAGTATCACATAGAAACGATGCGCATCTTTCTTAGTTTCAAAGAATAAGATACATTTCTTGTTGAAGTTTCTAACTATTAGTGCTGCCAACATGGCTTCCTTCTCGTCGTCATTGCGTACTTTCACAAATTCTTGAATTAAACGAGGTGCAACCTGTCGCACGTTACTAGCTGTCTTGACGCGCACTGGTCGCTTCAGTGATAACTTGGCTAAGTCATCTACTTTAGGGGTCATTGTGGCAGAGAACAAGAGGGTTTGGCGGTTCACAGGGCAATACTTTAATAACTCCTCAACTTCCTCTTGAAATCCCATGTCGAGCAAGCGATCTACCTCATCCAACACCAAGACATCAAGATTATCTATATTCACAGAGTGACTGTTGCGTAAGTGATCAATGATGCGACCAGGAGTACAAACAATAACATCTGGACGATTGCGCAGTACCGCCTCTTGATTCTTCACGTCCTTCACACCACCACATATTAATGCGCAAGTAATATCTGTGAACTGTGCTAGAGTGTTTAATACTTTAAATGTTTGTGTTGCAAGCTCTCTTGTTGGTGAGAGAATTAATACTCGAATAGCTGCATCATCTTTAGGGCGAAACAATAATCGCTCTAAGAATGGTAATACAAATGCGGCAGTTTTACCTGAACCAGTAACAGCACTCGCACATACATCTCTACCAGCCATTGCTAATGGGATTACTTTTGCTTGTACAGGTGTTGGTGTGACATAACCAGCGGCTTCAATTGCGCGTAATAAAGGTCTACTCAAGTTTAGTTGAGTAAACATCAAGCTATCTTCAGCTGTTGATTGGACTACAGAGTCGAAGTATTGCGCCTCGGTCTCTTCATCCATACCTTCATTTACTACTGGATCTTCTTGTTTTTTTCTTTTACTTTTTTCTATTGCTCTTATAGCTCGTTCTTCAGTATGTGGCATAAGTCTTACATTATCATCATCATCTTCGTCATCATCATCGTCGTTGTCACTATCATCACTACTCTCATCATCATCGCTGACACCTACATCACTGATTTCATCTTCTTCATCTGCACCCCGTCTATAATTATTTCCATCATCAAATTCAAATGAAAATGCTTTTTTCTTGGATTTTACATCATTTTTCTTACTCTTTTCACTTGCAAATGTCTCATCCATCTCCTCATCATCACTTAGCTTCTCCATGGGAATCTCATCATCTGATTCTATCGTGTAACCACCAACTCCTGGCGTAAAAGCACTTGGTGCTGCTTTGGTTGCTTTTACCGTGCTTTTCTTGGCTTTCATTGGCAATACAGAGACACTCTGCAGCTTCAATAGTTGCAAGGCTTCTAGCTAATTTGGCGATCAATGGTCCCACCACCTTTGCATGGGCCGGGTACTGTACCGGTGTGTTCGTTTGACATTTTGAGAATCTTTGATACACATCCAATCACCGTCTGCCCACTCTCTCACTCACTCACTCACTCACTCACTCACTCTCTCACTCACTCTCACTCTCACTCTCACTCTCACTCACTCACTCACTCTAACCACATCTTTGTGCCAGATGAAGTGACTTTGAAGCAGTAAAAAATAATGCTATGAATAGATACATTATAAATAAACAATAAATCAAATATAATCTATGAATCTAACAGGTGTTATACGTCCACACGGCAACTCCGTCTACTTCTGTCGTGATGGGATTACATGGACCAGAAGTTCCACCTAAAAGGAATGAATGATGAGTGTGTGTACGTATGTTGAGAAGTTTTAGCTGTTACTCTTACCTAAAACTGCTGTTTTCTGGAAGTTTTCTAAATCTTCAAGTAATTCGGTGAAAACATCTGGATAGACACTACTCTGATCTCGATACTCGCAAGGATCGTTGAGTAGGTCAAATAAACAATAATTATTCACACAATCATTTTTCGATGCAACAGGTTGAGTGCCACCGCATTTCACACTGTAATTAGTAGTGGTAGTGTCCTCACCAGGAGGGGCAGGCCATCCAATTTCAGCGGAAGGATTTGTGCTACCAATCTTGATAATTTTCCATCCATTCTTTATATACGCATCACCGTGACTGCGACTTGTAGTGGAATTTGGATGAGTTTCAAGTAATATCCAATCACGAGCAGATGTTTCGCCATTTGATATCATTGGCCAATTATTCAAGCCATCACCTGCTTGAAATGCAGGATCCGTGCTGGGGATATAGTCTGTCCACACTGCATTCTCTCCTGTACCTTCAATGACTGCAGATAGGATTGTTGGTAACCAATCAGTTACATGGAAATAGTCGGTATTATGATACCCACTTTTCTTTATTCCAAAGCCTTTAACGAATGAAAGTACTCGTACACCACCTTCCCATATAGAATCTTTACCGCTTCTCAACGGGTAATTATTGTTGTTTGTATTCTCGTCCCCGTTGGTTGGTCCACCATTATCATTGACGTAAATAAGCAGCGTGTTTTCTGCAGTGAAGCCGTTAGCTTCTAGTGCAAGTGATATGTTGTATACAGCGTCATCTAAGTGTGCTCCCATAGCACATACACCTTGACGAATAGAGTTAGTGATCGATGCGAATTGATCGAGGTACTCTTGTGGCGCTTCGATAGGCCAATGCGAATCCTGGTAATTTAAATATAGAAATAACGGTCTGCTTTCTGTTGAATAATTACCAAATTTTTCGATTATATCAATAGCTTTCTCAGTGAAGACCTCGGTTGACCACATGTTGTCATAGGCAATTGTTGGTGACGAGTCTTCCCAGAAATCAACAGCATTATCTGATGATATATGCGTGAAGTGATCTTCAGCACCTGTCAAATATCCGACATGTGATTCAAAGCCTCGTTGAGTAGGTATTACAGATAATTTGTTCATACCCAAATGCCACTTCCCAACAATGTGTGATGAATAATTTGCTGCTTTCTCTAAATATTGTGGTAATATAGAAAAGCTTAAATTAAGATACCCTGAGCTAGTTCCACCATATACATCATAGACGCCTGTATGAATGACATGTCTACCGCTCATTAATGATGCACGACTTGGTGAACAAACAGGTTGTGTATAATAACTATCTAATACTACACCATTTGATGCAAGTTCATCGATATGAGGTGTTTGACATTGTTTTGATCCATGAATTGAAAAATCATTCCATCCAACGTCATCTGATTGAATTAATATAATATGAGGTGCTGATGCATCAATAAGTAATAATAATTGACTTATTATGATTGATATAAAGAATAAGCGAGAAGAATGTCTTCTCATCGCTGATTAATTTCAAGTTTTTATCCTAGCAACTTCAACTACTACTTCTTGGACACCTTAATGGATGTGAGAACACTACAAGGAACTCCGTGAACGACTACTGGATTTTTCCCACAAAGAATTCCGGGGAAAATGTACCCCAAAAACCGGCCTCTTCCGGGCCTGCTCGCTTTTTTTCTTTTCAGCTCGCAAAGTTTGTGTTCAGAATATTCTAGATACTAGATGCAAATAGAGGCATTTGCTTTATATTTTGTAAAATGGGTATAGGATCGGTGACTGAATTATAGTTTGTAATAGGTGTAAGTGATGTTGGTAGCAGGCATAAGAGTAAATTTTTACTAGAGTTAGCTTGTAGATACGCTTAAGTGTATGCTAGAGTCACTCAATCTCTCTCTTCTTCAACTCTCTAATTGGGCCGGAAATTGTGGAAAAAATTGAATTTTAAAATTCCCGATTCTCCATCATCACCTCGCTCATAATAAGTAGACAATCATGCTTTTATGGCGTATTGGTATCTTCTTGCTATGTCTAGTACAGCTACAATTGCAAGTCTCCTCGAAGTTGTCACTATTTCCAAATCTTCGTCTATCATTACTCGAGAATAGACTTAGTTCAGCATCGTTGTTAAATGATGCGGCAATTTCAGTGGGTGTATCGTCTCCGTGGAATGCACCAGCGTTTATGTGGAGGTTAGCATGGTTAATACACTCAAAATCATTACCATTATTACATTTCTTTGATAAATGTGCACCAAAGGACACTCACGTGAATCTATCTGTTCTATGGTGGAAAGCAATATCTGGTAATCGCATATTTAATCGATTTTTATATGACAAAAAAGTTGCTTATGATTTGTTACCATCATTTACTCGATTTATTGTACATTTTCCATTTTGCTATTTATATCCCAACTTACATCATGCTAATGTAGCGATAAGAACAGCTTACATGGATAGTAGACTGAATGAGGAGCTTTCCATACAAGATGACGATAATGTGATGGTTGTTGTGTTAGGGGGTGGATTTGATACCCGAGCATTGCGTTATTTAAACCATAAGAATAAAAGCAATATCGAGTTTTATGAAATTGATTTGCCTGAAGTAATTCGTCAGAAGAGTAGCATGCTAAGTAGGTTCATCAAGCGTCGAGGATTAGATACAAAAGTGCCGCAGCTGTTACCAGTCAATTTGAATGATATAGAGTTATTAAAACAGCAATTAAAAACTATCTATTCCTCTGCAGCCAAGTCGAAGAAACCAACTCGATTCATTTTTATGGCAGAAGCTGTGCTCATGTATGTAAAACCAGAAAATTCTTTGCTTGTTTTGAAATCATGCAAAGATACTTGCCTTGAACACTATCGGAATAGTGGCGTGGAATTGCCGGTATCCTTTATACTTGCTGATCGATTGCCATTAAAGAATATCAAAATAGACGACACCGATCCGCACTTGGAGAAGGCGGCAGTGCAACAGCAACTTGATGATCTAGGTTTCAATGTAATAAATCTTCAGCTAAAGCCTGGTCGCGCAAGACATATGGTTCATGCGGTGGTGAAGTGAAAGCAGTACCAGTACATGTTGTCAATATATTTTCTGTTCAAATCTAACCCATGACCTCGTACGTACTCCAAGGAAGTATGATGGCAATTCAACTCTGGTTTCCAAAGGAACTCAATTGATTTGCTCGTTTTATGGGTGTTGAAATACTCGACGATTGTGTCATCATCATCGTCTGCTTCCTCCATGGTGTACGAGGTGATAAGTACATAACTATCGCTACGTAACTGGTCGAATACAGCGAGAGTTGGCAGCCAGTCTGCGTATCCCCACACTCCTGCGTTGAACAGCACTACTAAATTAGGTTTGTTCTGCGCGTCATCATGCTTGTAATACTCGTGATATAACTGCACGTGAGCGTCTAGCTGTATAGTCATGGATTTGTGTTTCAACACAATTTGGCGGCTGTTTTCAGCGATGATATTTGGTCCAATAAATTCTATATGTAATTTATTGACGTTATTTTGTTCAAAATAATCAAATAAACGAGAATATTTCATCGCTAACATCTCTTCGTTAAGACTGTAACACTCGTTCTCTTCTGCTCCTACAATGTGGATCACGTACTCTTGTGGTAAGGGTGATGCTGAAATTCTTGTAATACCACCAATAATTGTGTTAATTCTTGACGTTATTGGGTCATTATATTGTAAATTATCAAAGAAAAACTTATATTTCTCGTTGTGATATTCATGCAAGATCATCTCCACATGACGAACCTTACTCTTATTCACTAATATGTAGTCGGTGTTGAATGTTGATAGTGCCAAGATGGAAATGTTATACATTGCCAGACGCTGAGCTATGGCAGCTAGTACTCCTACCATAGCGAAATCAAGTGTGCCTATGATTTTAAAGCCAACAAATCCAGATTCTTCCACAATATTTGTCTCTAAAATTGCTGTCTTTAGTAATGCAGATGGTCCACAGCATGAGATTTCGTCCGGAGTAACAGTTACCGACAATAGATGGGATGCTTTAGATCTATGATTATTACGCAAAATATCCCAGATACTATCAGGTAGTTCTTCTACATTCAATTTTAAAACTGAATAATCAATCAGTTGATTATTCGTTTCACAGATCAACCATTGCAGTGCTAGAGACTGATTTCTATTCTCACATTCAACCAACGAACTCATATATATGTATGATTTATTCTATAAAGTGATAGATTGCTCCAACTTGCAACAAATCAATCACTATCAAGTTTCTTCTCCTTGTTTTTGGCGATGAAATTTTTCAGCAGTACCGGTGATGTACCGTACGGTACCTACTTGCAAGGTGCTTAACGGAATGCGTTTATAGACTCAGGTAATTAGTTGAAGATCAAAAAGAGTGAGTCGGGCTTACTTATATTACAAATTAGTATCAAACGATATGGTGAAGACTGAAATTATTCAGTAACCGGTGGGAAAAGCATCCAGGTTGCGCTTTAATTTCTTGGAAAATGGATGCTTTGGTCCCAATGCCTTGTTGCTCTTTTCTAAACATTCGACGAGGATTTTCTTCGATAAAGCAAAATTTCCTACAGTAAAGTAAAAAGAAACCAAGCTGTTCAGGGACTCCAATGTGAGCGGATGGTCTTCACCTAGCGTCGCACGTCTTTTCTCGAATGCTTCGATATATAATGGCTCAGCTAAATCATATTTCTCAAGTTTAATGTAAATACTCGCGAGGGTGGTTATTGCTTGTGCATCACCTACTTCTGAATAACCTTTTCCTCGCATGGCCTTTTTCATCTCCATATATTCTAATTGCATCGGTAATGATGATTCCCATTTTTCTCTTCGTGCGTAGAATTCTACCAACTGCCCCAGAGTTAAAAGAACTAAATCTCTATTTCCAGGATCTTCTATGTTTTGCTTCGCTTTTTCAACGCATTCGAGAAGTAGTGCTTGACCTTCGTCATCTTTTCCAAGACCAATATAGAGATTTGCTAAATTATTCATTACCGTTAATATAGTCTTAGAATCGTGAGTTTCCCTGCACCGGGAAAGACAGACTTCATATAAAGATTGCGCCTTTGCAATCTGTCCTTGTTGCTCAGATAAATAACCCAAGTCATTCATTGATTCGAGAGTATCAAAATGAAATTCACCGAGTAATTTCTTGCGCTCTTCTAATACGCTTGTATACATCTTTTCAGCATCAGCAAAATTTCCGTTTTGTTCATTTAACTCGCCTGTGTAGAATCGAATATGTGTAATTAATATGATGAAACCAGTGTAACAAGAAAGAAATTTGAAATGAAATACCTGACATTCTTATCGAACGAAGAACTTCAATATTATCGCTAAAAGTGGTAGGTAGCACCAATAAGACTTCTTCTTCTTGTTTTTTTACTTGACATTTTGTCTTGTGTGCCTTCCAATGTAGCTTCTGACACTCTCTACTGCAATATTTTACGGCTTGACACTTCGCACAAGAGTATTTTGC
>JACCDO010039186.1_pt1 | contig 10222 bp, 6 predicted proteins | sample 7446101 | NCBI WGS metagenome assembly JACCDO01 (sample SAMN15323440, study PRJNA562643) | freshwater metagenome | isolation source: river surface water | place: USA:Blue River Watershed | collected 2017-08-16
AGTGACGGTTACTCCTTACTCAACTAGTAGATTTTAAAGTGGTTCTAGTTGCATGTGTCACACGTGAAAGTTAGTAACAAGTATCTAAAGAGGGCGGCAACAGTGAACCGAATGAAATTGAAGTCTAATAGGTAATCCCTGTTAATCGTTAAAAAAATACCATTATATTTTGAAGCTCCATGGGGTGTGGGCAGTAAAGTGCGTCGAGTGAATATGGAAGACAAGCTGCAGAGCCTCCTACAGGCTCTTAACGCGGAGTACAAGGGCCTTGCACACACGGCTGACACGTCGCTGACCGAGGAGAGGCTTAAGGAGTGGAATGCCTCGGATAATCCATTAGGTGCTCAGCAGGCCGAAGGGTTGGTAGCACAGCCAATTGATGATGACGATTATTCACTAGCATCAACGTTGTCATCGTCTGATCACGGCAGTGATGATGGTGGATATACGGATCAAATACTATCAATTGCTGTAGAAAATGCGTATGCAAATAAAATGATGTTGTCAAAAATGTCTCATCAGACGCCAAGTTTCCCAGCTCAGTCTAATGAACAAATTCAATCTATATCCATAAATGGCAATATTGATAAGTACTCCAAGTCCAATCGAAACGTTAAATTTGCTCAATCATTCGACATTGTGGAATTTCAACAACACAGAGATGTCAACTATCAACGCTACGAAGGATTTGATATCGTTGAACCAATAAGTGAAAGCATAAACTCACTAAATAGCAATACCAAGCACAATTTCTCAGAAACAGATAATAACATTTTAAATCATACCATTAATTTGCGTGAACACACAATAAACACAAAAAAGGCTGTTAAATCAGCAGTATCTACTACAGTCAAGAAGCCTACGGATCCATCAACAAAAGTAGCATCATTCAAAGATAGTCTGGATTTGTACATCGCATTTAGTCGCGAAGCAAGTAAGCCAAAGAAAAAGTATGCCAATCCTCAACATGTTCTTAAGATATCAACATTAAAACCCACTACATTCGCTCCCACCAATAAAAAAATTAAGCCACCATTGCTAGGAACATATAAAGACTTGAACATATTCCCGCTTGATGCGCAGCTTTTAATGCTGGGTAAGGATGCACACGTCAAAGTGTTGGAAGCACCTGGTCATATCCGCATGAACATGAAGTGTATTGGTATTCGCAAAAATGATACGTTCCCTAGCGTGAAGTCAGTTACATACAGCAGGAACGAAAACACAATAAGTGCCGATGTGTATGGTACGATAACGAAAAGTGATGAGAGCTTTAGCAGGTACCTCGAGAACAACGTACTTCAACGGCCATTGAAAAGTCGCAAGTGCACTCCAACCAATGTCCAATTCACTAACTTCAGTTGCAAGTACTCGTTAGACTTTATGTATATGGTCTTTGACTTGCAGATGCAGCTATTAGGTACGTACGACATCAATAGCGAATCCTTTATTCCGGGTATTCAATTAGCTCCTGAATATTTTAACAAATTTCGTGTGAAGCATAAATTAGATGGTACCATGGTACAAGTCATAGATATAAATACAGCATTGTTGCCATCCAGCGCTTTCGCGGTCATTCCAATCATACTGGACACGTCAGTGATATACAGCGATGAAATGGACTTCCAACTAGATGTATTCTCTAAAAATGAGTTGATAAATGATGCGCTCGTGTATAACGAGCAAGACAGCAAGGAAATGCATCATATTTTGCACCAGCAGTACTTGGAGGCATTAGCAGATGGGGTGGAAGATCATTGGCTCTTGAAGCACAACATGACTAGTATCTCGCAGTTAACGGAGATGTTAGAAACCGAGAATATCGAGGCTATGCGCGAAGTCATGAGATCACAATATGCTACATCATCGCACCTGAAGGCATACGTAATGGAGCACATACAGCAGATTATGTTTAGTAAAACAGAGGCGGGTCTAAGCAATGGTCGGTTGAACTCATACACGGCACCAAGTGGTAACAATGACTGCTCTGGCTTAACTAAAAATGGTGCGTATATACCATTTATATTATTTCGAAGCGCCGGTGACTCGGCGCATGCGAAATGGTTATTTCAATCTACTCGCATCACACTTCACACAAAAAGTTTAGACAGTCTAAGTAACCTCGTTATGAAATACATGAGCACACAACACATACTCCCATATACCACGGTGCATATTGAGCATTGTGTTAACTGCGAGCAGCATCAGCTCACTACCAGACACGTTATTGATTCCTACAACAATAAATATGTTGAACTGCAAGACCACATACAAAGCAAATTGCTGCCAGTTTATGTACATGCGAATACAAAAGCCTGTCTGTCATTTAGCAAGACTCCTCGCGTGGGTGCGTTCGAGGTGACCATTCAACCCTACGTAACGTCTCGGGCGGATCTGGTCTATTCTAAAATAAGAAATAAAGTATTTCCTACTACAACCAAGATTTCGGATATCCTGACCCCTTTCGCCGTGCCAAAGTACACGTATTATCCCGCCGATAGTATGCCCACGATATGCGTGCACGTATATGACGCTTACTACAAGCAGCCCATTGAAAATGCATTAGTTCAAGTACACCAACTTCACTCATACTTCAAACCCGATCGCGATACATCGCCTGCTAAAATAATCACCGACGCAGTCGTGTCTGACGATTATGCCTTGGTTCGCACGTGGGCCAGAGAAGACGTTGTGCGATGGTTTCGAGCCTACGAAGTGCCAGAAAACGATATTATCGTCGCATTGAATGCAGGTGTTACTACAGGACCCGCTTTAATGACGCTAATAACACCCGCATCTTTACGTTCTTGGGGGATAAAGAATCTTTTGCTTATACAAAAATTGATGGGAAGTATAGAGAAGATGAAGAGGAGTAAGTTGGGTAGTGTGAGTAACGAGAATCTTGGACACACAGTGACTGGTGTTACCGACCTGGATAATATGATATATTGCCAAGAGATCAAAGCATTAGGACCTCACTGCAGCCGCAGACTGTCTCCAAAATCAAACGCACAATATGATAGCAATGACTTCGATTGCAAGAGTGTCGATGAAGGTTATACTGATGAAAATGGTACTATGAAACGCAGCCTGGCTACATCCGGTGCTTACATGCTGAAGATTCAGAGCCCTTTCTCATCGGAATACAGCTCACACATTATCACCATCAGTTCTAATAGCAATAAATTTCTGTGTGTAACACTCCAACCGTTACTCGCCATGGTCCAGTTCTCCATGCCGGTTAATCGAGACAATATTGCTTATAAACATATGAAGTACTTAGAAAATGGAGTCTTGATATCGGTAGTGAACATCACTACCCTTCGTCGGCATAACGTGCTCCTGCAACCAACCAAAGGAGGCTTCGTACCAGCCGCTCCAATAGGTGACGACACGGACGGAGTCATTCCTAACGAGGAAAGTAGGGGGACGCCAACATGCGATTTTATTCAAGGAGACACGTTTTTACCACTCGGTAAGTATGTCAGTCTAGTAGACGGCCAGCTATTCAATGTATTGACGCCATACAAAGCCACGAAAACGAGTGTACCAAGCAACCCCAGCAACTATATCGATTTTACCGAGAAACAGGCTTTGCGATGCCACAAACGGCAGGTTCAACTATCCGTTAGAATGTTTCAACGGATGTTTAGAAATAAATTACAAAGAAATACCGCTAAAAGGATGTATACATTTTTTTTCATAAGAATAAGAATGAGACGAAGGATTGCTCACGCACGAATACGTATCAAGCATCGTAAAGCGGTTGTAATACAAGCAGCAATGCGTCGGTATCTGGTCTATCGGCAATATAAGCTGATTATAAGGTAGCAATCATATTATTCCATTCATCGCTATCAAACACGCACTCACTCAAACACTCACTCCCTCATTCACTCACTCACTTACTCCCTCGTAGTGTGGTAATTGTGCTGCAAGCTTGCTGTCGGCGATATCTCGCACGGCGTTACGTTGCTAAGCTGAGAGAACAAAAACGACAGAATAATGTCCAGTTATTCGACGATATAGTGGGTCAAGTCCATCGTCGCACCAAGGCAGCTAGCCGCAGAATTATTGGCACCACGGTACTCGCGTGGTACCGCAAGTATAAAGCACAAAGAACCGAAGCATCAGTGAGGATTCAAAGTAGCATTAGAGGCAAATTGAGCAGAGTAAAAACGCACAAAAAGAAATTTATTAAGAATAATAAAAAGAAATTCAATCCGTTAATGAAGCATTACAGTTTTCGGGTTGAACAGAAGCGAATAAAGGCTATTGAGCAGAAGAACGAGCATGAAGAGTCAGTATTGATGGCTCGAGAGGAGTTAGGGACGAAGAAGTACCTGCGAGCAGTTGCTCGCTACCACGAAGAAGAAAAGCAACGAATCAGAGCTGAAATGAACCGGAAAGTAGCCTTACTTGAGCGACAAAAGCTGGTCCAACAAGTCAAACAAGGTCAAATGGCCACTAGAATACAAAAAAATTATCGTGGTTACGCTGCCCGAACCCTTAAGAGGCGAGGAATGCGAGGTATTATTAAACTTCAGGCTTGTGTACGAAGAAGATTCGCATTGAGATTGTATGCTAAACTTTCCCGCATCACCCCTCCTCGCCCTTGGCAGCACAAGTACAAGGTGCCAGCACATTTGATTAAGAAGAAGCCGATACTCCATGTAATGTCCTCCAGATTTAGTATGTACGTAGGAGATCGGGTCACAGAAGGGTTACATCATTTGAAGATGAAGTACCTGAAGGTGATCATCACACTCATTCCTTTACACACCCATTAACTCACTATCTCACTCACAGTTTGGTAAGATCACCCAAGATAAGGTAGCAGAAGAAGAAAACCCGCTGGTGTCGATACTGAATAATATGACCGCAGGAAAGGTAGTGAAGATTCAGAGTTTGGTGCGGATGAGAATAGCAAGGAAAAAATACGCCATGAAAATTAAAATGATGAAGAATCCAACGCGATTATCACTGGTGAATACGAAATATCTAGATATCAAAGCGAATACACCGGAAGAAAGTGACAAACCCAGACGCGGCTCTAATTCGTTACTGCCTGCACCAATATTAGCGAATAATATACACGACATCGTTGATAGCACTACTAAATTAGTCACACGAAGTTTGCACAATCTAGAAGCAATACCAATGGCACTGCAGCACCAAGCATCGAGAGCTAGAGACTCGATCCTACAAAAGGCCACGAGTATTCGGAGTCTGACGCCATATAACTCAACAGTCAACGCATGGAAGATGCTGAAGCACGTCAAAGATAACGTGGAGGAGTACATTCACGAGCGCATTGAGCCGATTGCTCTTAGTAGCTTCGGAAGATGGCGCAAGTACATCGCGCAACTAACAGATAAATATGGCCACCCTAAATACCACCACGCCGCGGTAAAAATCCAATCTAATTATCGTGGTTCCCGATGCAGAATCAAGTTCTTTAGCGACCCAAGTAGACGTGATTACATTTTGTCTATACTCGAGCGGGAGAAACAGTGTGACGACCCGTCAGTCTCCTCCATGGTCACCAAGGTAATTACTGGTTTACAAGCTGCAGATGCTAGTAGTAAACGTTTCCGACCAAATTTATCAATCACTACTGATTCTACCACGCTAATCAAGCAAATCAACGAGGCTGAGAAGAACACACCAGTGCATCCATCAAGACCTGGGAGTAGAACACACGCACTCGCTGCTTATTTGTCATTAGCCGCATCTCCTGTAGTGAACACGCTAGCAGCACTGAAGTCTACCGCACCAGGCACTCCTCTTGCTGCCATATCAAACACGTTGGCAGTACTAAAGTCTACCGCACCAGGCACTCCTCTCGCTGTCATATCCGACGGTCTGAAGAAAGCATCTACCTTAACTGCGTCCCTCGTGGAAACAAGTGCTGAACAAGCCAGTAATATGTTCAATAAAGCCGTTGCTACTTCGAATAACTATCTGGAGAGACAAAAAATCGAAAGCGATCGAATATTGCGGAAAGAAAATAAAGTTACCGCTTTTCAAGATGGATTATTGCATATCAAAGGCACTCTCCGACGTGAACTGCCTTCAATTGATGCATCTTGGTACATTGTGAGTGTATTAAAGCTACGAAAAGGAGCAAAAGAGACAACAGCGACGAGTCCCACCATGGACGAGAGAAGACGGTCACATCGGCTCATACAGGAGGAGGTACTAGAATCCACAAAGATATTGTCCTTCACACCTATAACATTCCGCGATTTATCTCATTATGTGCATCTCTGCGATATTTCACGCTATTACACGATAGAAATTGAGTTATTCATGGAGACCCAAGGCCGTGGAAGTGGTTTGGAGAAGGATGACAGTTATAGCAACGTCAATAAGAAGTACGTGGTGGTTTATAAAGCGGAATACAATCTTGATTGTGGTGCCTCTTTTTCCCCAATGGGCGGCACTGGCTACGCCAAACTAGTCCCTAACTTGAATAATTTGATATACGTTGCAAAAAGCAGAAATTTGATCACAGTTAGCGACCTAGAGCTGACTGTCACCCTGTTGCCGGTCGCTCTACCATCGTCGCAAATACTAGAAACATTCCACAGTGCTGGAGCACCAGCGCTGCTATACCCATCGCAGCTAATAGACGTCGAGCCATTAGAACAGTGCAGTGTTCAGTATGACGTGTTCAATGCCGCCGCAGTATGTGCTGGTGTATGGCGGGACAAACTATTTGTTAGTAGTAGAAGCAAGATGTTTCCATACGGTATTTTTGAGTATAACTTATACAGTAGCGGCAACAACTGCACGTATAAGAGAAATATGGGTTTAAACATCAACGATACAGGCATGACGGTGGTTATCACCGCCGGATTTCGGCACGTTATGTGCTGCACCAATGACGGTTACGCGATGGTGTATTGTATGGAAGGTTCCGGTGCGAACAAGGCAAATAACTATGAGGAAAATACACCATTATTACTGCATTTACACGGCAAATCTATCACTCACTGCTGCGTGGCTACTCATGCGAACATCGACTTCTTCTTTACGTGCGACAAGAACCAGTCCATCGTTATGACGGCGGTGGAAAACGGCACCATCGTTAGGTCACTGCCTAATCACCCGTTTATATCTGCTAAAATCACCTCAATGCAAGCGGTTGACCAAAAGCTGTACATAAGCAGCGACGACGGCGTGCTAACCACGATCACATTGCACTATATCTTCACTTTGGGGAATATCGATGCTGGTGCTTCCTTGCATCGTTATAGTATATCAACAGAAAAGATATTTGTTGGTATTCATAGTAGTATATCTACTATGGCAGTAATGCTAACCCCTGAGATGTATTGCAACTTTAAACACAAGAAACGGGCGGGTATCCACGATACAATAATAGATCACTTGGTGCTTGTAGGAGGTGGCGACAAGAATCCAATTGTCAAAATAATTAAACCAAAATCTAACGGTTTCCTAGACGTCAAAGTGTTACAAGGGCATGATAGAGCCATTACTAGCATCGTTGTTGATGCCGCTGGGAGGAGTATCATATCCGCATCTAGTGCGGAGAACAAGATCAGGGTGTGGGATGCTATTACCTACATGTTACTCCGAAAATTTGATGATGTAAATGTGGCTTCACTTGTCCTGGGTCCAGACGCGCTCATAATAACCTCGTATAAAGCACCATTTTTATCGTTATGGAAAAGCTCTGATAAATCTTATGATAACGATAGAAAGAGATTACTGGCGAACCCAGATGATATCCAGTACCACGACATCAAGACTGTGAGAAGTTATCGTTGGTGTTACGGCATGCTTACTAGTATTAATATTGGCGACACTAAATCTATAATAAGGCCTGCATATATAGAAGAAGAGAATAGTGTACACGTGTTCAATCGTTGGAAGACTCAGTATACACGAGCATCTAGAGTAATTGATAACATGACCGAGAAAGCGAATAATAATGCTGAAAGGAAATATGAAAGAGTTCAAACGCCAAAAGCAAAATTAAGACGGGAACAGGAAAGGAAACACTTTCAAGAAGAATTTGCACGTAATCCACATGATCGAATTTTACTTCACAAGACAGATGACTCAGTAAATCATGCAATAGTAACCAGTAGAGCTAATGTCAACACTCATCATGATGACGATGACGATAATGATCACAGAGTGTTGAGTACAGTGCCAATAGAAAAAAAGAAATTATTTCATAGACCGCATCACGATGACTCCGATAATGAGGACAATGGTAACACTGGTACTTGCGATAAGGCTATTTTGAGTAATAGACATGTCAAGAGTAAAGAGAGGGTCACAAAGCTGCCTTCAAAGCAACTTAGTCGTACCCGCTATCAGTTATATCGCCATTTCAGCGATCTAGATAGTGACGATGATTGAATATTTTGTTTTTACTGTAAATAATATACGTAAAATTTGTTCTGTTTAATTAGAATACATATAATAACAAGTCTACTCATCGCTAGAGACATCGCCACCAACGACACCATTTCATGCAGCTAGTAATCACTGTGCGGCGACCTCGGAGCCTTTGGCTACCAACAACGCATTAACTATTTGACTAAAAAACATTCCAAAATAACGAAAGAACAACACAACCCCTAGCAGTATGGAGGAGTGTAGGATGACTGACTCCGCATTCATCAACATGGTCACGCCCGTGCACAGCGTGTACCTGTAGTACATCTTCTTGATGAAGCTAATCATGACTTTCTTCTTCGTATGCTTCGGGTGGTATTTTTGTTTGAAACACACTTTGTCAAACAGAAATTACCTGGGCCGGAAATGAAATAGAGTATATTATCCATCCTCAGTCCCGACAAGATTCACGAATCAATTTATCATCCGCGGTACAAATATCCACTGCAGTGAACAAACCATGAGCTGAATATACTTGCTAAAAATACCAGAGCCCTAACAACTTCAATCGTAGCCGTAAGGAGAAGAACAGTGAATCAGTAAGGCAAAGTTGCAAGGTGGTGCTATAGTAGACAATCACCATGTACCTATCGGATCGGAGAAATTACCTTTCTGTTGAAAAACATTTTCATGTCAAAAGCGGCCCTTACGCCAATGCAGTTGACAAGTACAGACAAAGTATCGAAGATGGCCAACGTAGACGTGTTCTACGAGGAATACAACAAGGAGGTGGGCGCTTTCGACGAGTTGGTGACTCGGCTAAGGAATTCGTTCAGCGTCGAAGATGGTACCAATAAGCAGCAGTTAATCGTTGAAATTGAAAGTAAATATAAAAGGTAAGAACTTTGTTGTTTTCAACTTATTCGTTGTACACTACTCATTCATATGTTCATCGAATAGAATTGGAGAAGTGAAGAAGTCATTTGGTCTTGAAATCAGATTAATCAAAGATCGAGCACAAAAAGTAGAGTATGATGCCAAAGGAAAAGGGGTTGATGAAAGAGTGAGTAAATTAAATGCAGAATTTCGTTCATTAAAACTCCAACAAGGCAAGAATGAACTGATGGCGAATACTCCAAACTACGGAAAACCAGGACAAAGCCACGCAGAATTATTAGCGGGAAAAAATAATGATGAAGTACTTGATATGGCAAATAAATTACAAGATAAATCGTTCGAGTCACTAGCAAGAACAAGGAATTTGGTGGAGACAAGTAGAGCCGTTGGGCAGGATGCAATCGACGAGATGCGCCGCCAGAGGGACCAAATAAAGGACATAGAAGGAGAAGTGGACGCGATCGACAGTCACCTGAAACGTGCAGAACGATTAGTTATGGAGTTTTCTAGACGCATAGCAACCGATAGAATCATCCAATGCTTCTCATTCCTTAATATCGTCGTGATGCTCGGACTAATTCTTTATGTTGTTGTCAGCGGCAAGAGTTTGAGTGGAAGAAGATAATGATATACTTGTTAAAATTGTAAAATATGATCCTGTTAAATACATAATATTTGCTATTTACCTATCCATTACTCTTTTTGTGGCTTGTCGATCCCGAGTAAATTTTGTACAATAGAGACATTCCACATAGCTAAATTATACTTAAAGATGCTACTGGTATTGGTATCAGATGGTAACGTATTAACCGACTGACTAACTGATGGATGAGGCGCTAGTAACTCGTTACTCACCGAGGTAGCTAGTAATGAACTAATTGAGGGAACTGCAAGGCCTCCCAAGGAGAAAGGCATCGCATTAACGGGTAAACAATACTGTGTTTGCCCA
>JACCDO010564931.1_pt1 | contig 10222 bp, 8 predicted proteins | sample 7446101 | NCBI WGS metagenome assembly JACCDO01 (sample SAMN15323440, study PRJNA562643) | freshwater metagenome | isolation source: river surface water | place: USA:Blue River Watershed | collected 2017-08-16
GAGCGGGCACGAAGAACTCGGTGGTGCCGGCCGTGTACCGCGCGTTGTAGTCGTAGATGCCGCCCGGGGGCACGATCTCCACTGCCGGAAGGGCGACAGGTCCATCGGACGTGTCGTACACACAAACGGAGACTTCGGTGCCTGCGACATAGCGCTCCATCAGCGCCACCTCGCTGTACGCGAAGGCCCCGACCATGGCGGAGGGGAACTCCGCAGCTGTGTGCACGACAGAGGCGCCTAGGGCAGAGCCACCCTTGGTGGGCTTCACGATCAAGGGCAGGCCGATGCGCGCGATGACCGCATCCAGCACCGCCTGAGCACCCAGCTCGCGGAAGGTCGAGTGGGGGAGCGCTACGGACACCGGGGTGTTGACCCCGAAACCGGCGAGCAGGCTCTTGGCGATGGGCTTGTCGAAGGCGAGCCGGCAGGCAGCCCCGTCCGCGCCCACGAAGGGGATTCCCAAGGACTCGAGTACGTCACGCAATGCGCCGTCCTCGCCGGCAGCGCCATGCAGGAGCGGAATCACGCAGTCAGGCGGATCAGCTCGGAACTCATCAAGAAGTTTTGAGTCGACATCCGCCTCGATGACCTCAAAGTCTGGGGCGGCAAGACGAAGTGCTTCGGCAACGCGGCGGCCGGAGCGCAGGGAGACATCACGTTCTGCGGAGAGACCGCCGGCGAGTACGACAACGCGAGTGCTCACGTGCTTCCCTTCGATCGATCAGAGGATGTTGGGAGCGGGGTTGACCGAGCCCTCGGAATCGAGCAGTACCGCGCCGGTGCCGAAGGTCTGCGCGATCTCGAGCTCTGACTCGATCACGCCGGCAAGTCGGCGCACTCCCTCGCGAATGCGATCGGGATCGGGGTAGCAGTACGACAGGCGCAGATTCTGTCGCCCCTGACCGTCGACATAGAAGCCGGTGCCCGGCACATAGGCGACGAGCGCGGCAACCGCGCGCGGCAGCATCGCCTTCGCATCAAGGCCCTCGGGCAAGGTGATCCACGAGTAGAAACCACCCGCGGGAACAGTCCAGGTGATGTCGGACGGGAACAGCGCAGTCATCGACTCCAGGAGTGCATCACGGCGCTCGCGGTACAGATCGCGGAAGGTGCTGATCTGATCACGCCACGGCTGGGTGGCGAGGTACTCGGAGACGGTCAGCTGCGCATAGTTCGACGGGCAGAGAACGGCCGATTCCGCTGCCAACACAAGCTTTTCGCGCACTCCGTGCGGGGCGACTGCCCAGCCGACACGAAGTCCGGAGGCAATGGTCTTGGAGAATGAGCCCAGGTAGATCACGCCTTCGGCATCATCAGCGCGAATCGCGCGCGGCGGTTCGCCATCGAAGCCGAGCAGGCCGTAGGGGTCATCCTCGAGAAGCAGAATTCCCTCGCGTTGAGCGATACGCAGGATCTCAGCGCGACGTTGCGGGCCCTGAGTGACGCCGGCCGGATTGTGGAATGACGGGATCGTGTAAATCATCTTGATGCGGCGCCCTGATGCGCGCACATCGCGAATCGCCTCCTCGAGAGCTGCGGGAGACAGACCCTCGTCATCCATCGCGACATGCACGACGCCGCACTCATAAGCACGGAAAACGCCGAGCGCGCCGACATACGACGGAGCCTCGACGAGCACGACATCGCCCGGATCGCAGAACACTCGAGTGACCAGATCAAGGGCCATCTGCGAACCGGTGGTGACGATGATGTCGTCCGGGTGAGCGGTGACCTTGACCTCTTCCATCACCTCGAGGATCTGCTCGCGCAAGGTGACATCGCCTTGGCCCGAGCCGTACTGCAATGCCGTGGCTCCGCGCTCGCGGATCAGCTTCGCGATCGTGTCGGCCATCTGGTCCATCGACAGGGCCTGCACGAAGGGCATGCCACCAGCCAGGGAGACGACCTCGGGGCGGGACGCCACGGCGAACAGCGCTCGGATCTCCGAGGCAGTCATGCCCAGGGTGCGCTCCGCATAGGAATCAACCCAGGGATCCAGACGGCTGCCGCTCATAGCGGATAACGATAGATGCTTGGGGAAATGACTAGTCACCGGGCGCTGAGCGCGCGAGGATGGTCACATGCGCAAGGTAATCCTCTGGGGAGTCGTACTTCTCAGTCTCGGCGTGGCCGCCGGCTTCGTGGGTCGACTCCTGTGGCCGAATGATGACTCGAGCTGGAATCAACTGGAGGGGTCAGCCGAGGACAACGGCGTCTGAAGCACGTCCCCGCGCGCCGCTAGAGCTGTCGGTTATCGATCGACCAGGCGCCGCCGCTGTTCACCAGGGCGCGAATGCATGCCCAGCCCCCTGAGCCTGAGTTCGGCCACGGCTCCCACGCTCGCTGCCACCCGCCACTCACGCCGGTGCCGTAGGCGTACGCGGCATCCTGAAGATTCGCGCAGGTTCCCTCAGTGCCGAGCGGCAGTCCCTGACGGACGACCGTGAGATCGCCCGTGATCGGCGAGAGCTGCGCGGGAGCGGTCATCACTTGTCCGCTGAGGCTCACGGCCACGAAGATGCCGTTGGCATACGTCACGTCGCGCCAGTTCGTGGTGGTGGCAGGGGAGCCGGTTCGCCAGGTGATCGCATCGGTGCTTGTCATGACGGCCCCACCGGTCGGGACGTTATCGCCATCGCCAGCCACGGCCGTCCAGATGCCGTTGCCATAGGCGACAGATCTCCACGGCGCTGCAGTGGACGCACTTCTCGATGTCCAGTTCATGCCGTCGGTACTCGTCATCACTCTGTTCGTGCCCGTCGATGCAACGGCAACGAAGAGCCCGCCGCCGTAATCGATTCCGTACCAGTCGCTCGCATCGACCGCACCGTTCGAGGTCCACGAGAGTCCGTCAGCGCTCCAGAGAGCCTGAGGAGTTCCGGTGTTTGAGCCGACTGTTGCGAAGACGCCGTTGCCGTAGGCAACACCCTTCAGATTGCTTCCGCCTGTGTAAGGGTTTGTCGTCCAGGTAATTCCGTTGGGGCTGGTGGCAATCTGTGAGCCCGAACCACCGACCGCCACGAAGAGGCCGGCTCCGTACGCAACGGAGTAGTAGTTGTTCAACACGTTTATCGTCCGAGCTGTCCAGGTGATGCCATCGGCGCTCGTCATGGCGTGACCATTTTGTCCGACGGCGACGAAGGTACCGTTGCCGAAGGCGACATCGCGGTAGTCGGAGTTGTCTGCAGCGGTGCGCGTGGTCCAGGAGACACCGTCCGGGCTGGTCATGACGTATGTCGTTCCCGATGTGGCATTGGAAACAGCGACGAAGAGCCCATTGCCGTAGGCAATGCCATCCCACTTGGCCGCGACGGATGCGGATTGCGATGTCCACGTCAGGGTTCCGCCGTCCGCCTCGGCAGAGGGTGCAGCCCCAATCAGGGCGGCAAGGCCTGCGGCGAAGACGAGAATCGAAGTCAGGGCGCGTCGTGACATGACGGCAATAGTGTCATCTTTCCCACGGAGCGCAGAAGGCGCTCAGCGCCCTCGCGATTCCCTCGGCCGCAGCATCCGCAAAGGCCGGGTCCGCATGACGGCTGTTGTCGCCTGGATTCGAGACGTAGCCGAGGTCAATGCGCACGGCAGGCATGCGTGTCATCCGCAGGAGGTCCCACGTGCGCGGATGCGAGCGGCAGTCCAGCAGTGAGGTGTGGGCGAGCAGTTCGTCCTGAATCCGCTCGGCGAGCGCACGACCGCCTGTGGAGTGCACTCCACCATGTGGATCGCCGAAGTAGAAGGTGGCCAGGCCATTCGGGCGCTCGCTGGGTGCGCTGTCGACATGAATCGCGATGACGAGATCGGCTTGCACGCGATTGGCGAAGTCAGCGCGATCATGCTCGCTGGTGAGTGTTGACGCGCCCGCGCCGTGGGTCAGAAGAACCTGCGTGCCCAGAGCGGCCAGGCGACCTTCGACTCGCACGGCGACTGCATGGCACAGCGCCCCCGATGGCTCGGTTCCGGGATCGATGACGATCACCTTGTCGGCGATGCCACTTCGAAGATCGCTGAGCGTCACATGCTCGCGCAGCACGGCAGAATTCCCGCCACTGACCGCTCGCACGAGTCGCTCGAATGCTCGGAAGGTGTCGGGGCCGCAGATACCGTCGGGATTCACGCCGCAGCCGCGCTGGAACTCACGCAGAGCGGAGTCTGTATTGCGCCCGAACATCCCATCGGCGCGACCTGAGTCGAAGCCCAGCTGGTTCAGGCGACGCTGCAACTCCGCCACATCATCGCCGCGCATCATCGTGCCGGGCACGAACTGCAGCACCCGGTCGCCTAGTTGCCAGCGTGCCTCGTCGAGACGACGAAAGGTGTCCGGCCCGACGATGCCATCGGCCGTCAGGCCACGTTCCTGCTGGAAAGTGCGAACTGCGACATCGCAGTCGTCATCGAACACATCACTGTGATCGGTGTCGCTGAGGAGTCCCAGGTGCGCAAGCCGTGCGCGCACCTCCGCGACGGCCGCCCCGGTAGACCCAAGGCGGAGGAGCACTACAGGTACGGAGCGAGATCCGCGAGCAGTGCGGCCTTCGGCTTGGCGCCGATGATCGACTTCACGATCTGGCCGCCCTGGAAGATATGCAGGGTCGGGATGCTCGTGATGCCGTAGGAGGCCGGGGTTGCCGGATTCTCGTCGACGTTCATCTTCGCGATGGTGATGCCGTCATTCTCGGCGGCGATCTCGTCGAGGATCGGGGCGACCATCTTGCACGGACCGCACCACTCGGCCCAGAAGTCGACGACGACCGGCTTCGTGCTCATCAGGACGTCATCGGCGAAGCTCGCGTCGGTGACCTTCTTGGTTGCTCCCATGGCTTTCTCCTTCTGTGTGGTCTTGAGGGTACGGGTAATTCGTGACGAGTGTTACTCGGACGCGGCGAGGAAGCGCTCGGCATCGAGTGCCGCGGCGCAGCCGGAGCCGGCAGCGGTGATGGCCTGGCGGTAGGAGTGGTCGATGAGGTCGCCGCAGGCGAAAACACCTTCGAGGTTGGTCTGCGAGGTGCGGTCCTTCACGAGCACGTAGCCCTCGGCGTCGACATCGACCTGGCCCTTGACGAGCTCTGAGCGAGGATCGTGACCGATGGCGATGAACAGGCCAGTGGCGGGCAGCTCGCGCTTCTCGCCGGTGACGGTGTCCTCGAGCACGAGTGCCGAGACCTTCTGGTCACCGAGGATGTCGACGACCTGCGAATTCCAGGCGAATTTCATCTTCTCGTTCGACAGTGCGCGCTCCTGCATGATCTTGCTGCCGCGCAGCTCGTCGCGACGATGCACCAGCGTGACCGACTTCGCGAAGCGGGTGAGGAAGGTGGCCTCCTCCAGTGCGGAGTCGCCGCCACCGACCACGGCGATGTCCTGGTCGCGGAAGAAGAAGCCATCGCAGGTGGCACACCACGAGACACCGCGACCGGAAAGACGCTTCTCATTCTCGAGGCCGAGCTCGCGGTAACCGGAGCCCATGGCGAGGATGACCGCGCGAGCCTTGTGGGTGTTGCCCGAGCCGTCGGTGACGACCTTGATCGCACCGGTGAGGTCGACACTGACGATGTCATCGGTGATCAGCTCAGCGCCGAAGCGCTCGGCCTGGGCGCGCATGTTCTCCATGAGCGCGGGGCCCATGATGCCCTCGGTGAAGCCCGGGAAGTTCTCGACCTCGGTGGTATTCATCAGTGCGCCGCCGGCGGTAACCGAACCCTCGAACAGCAGTGGTGCGAGCTGTGCGCGTGCCGCGTACACGGCAGCGGTGTAGCCGGCGGGGCCGGAGCCGATGATGATGACGTTGCGGATGTCGCTCACGAGAGTCCTTAATTCGCCTTCGGGCACGGATCAGCACTGCGAATCCGTAGTCGGTAGAACGATTCTAGGGCGTTGCGTATTCCGAGCCCGCTCGCAGGCGCCGACATCACCGCAGGCTGCGGCGGCGTGGGTGGTGACTACCAGTCGACCGAGACTGCCAGCGGTTCGGCGCCCTCGGGGTTCATGACTGGCGTGCAGGTGGGATCGACGACCCAGACCGCGAGGTCACCCTTCGGGGTTGCGACCAGCGCGGAGGGCGTGACCATCGAGGGCATCGAGTGATCCCAGGTCGAGATGACGATCAGGCCGGCTGGTTGGCCGGAAAAGCTGCCGCGATCGACCACGAGGGCGTGACCGTCCGGGGTACCGGCGAGGGTCTGCACGCAGGTGCGCAGACTGCCTATATCGGACATGAAGTCATCGCCGGGCAGAGGCGTGATGGCCTCCTGCGACACCGCATCGACGTCGGCCGCTTTCGCGATGCCCAACGTGTCGCGGAACAAGGTGGTGATCTGCGAGCCCAGTGACGTGGGCGAGTAGTCGGTGCCACTGGCGAGCAGGCGACTGGTCGGCAGGGGGGCGCCGGATTTCACCATGGCGTCACCCTCCGGCATTGATTGCTGCACGGCAGCATCGGCCACTGGAGCCGGTGCCTGGGAGGTATTCGAGACCAGCAGGCCGCCGACCACGACAACGGCGGCCGCCGCAGCGACGCCGCCAACCCAGCGGCCGCGGTGCGTACGACGTGAGGTGCGCGACGACAGGGGAACGACGACGCGTTCTACTTCGAGGGCGTTCTCGAGCCGGGCCCAGACCTCGGGCGGCATGGGAATTTCGGGCGTATCGGCGAGGGAATCGGTGCTCTCGCGAAGGAGGTCGGCCACCCAGGCGGCATCGACGCTGTCGTCAGCATTCTCGTCGGATACGGCGTGCAGGTGATCAGCCATGGTGGTTGCCTCCCTTCGGGTCTGGATCGGATTCGGTCGCGTGTGGCGTCTGCCCTGATGATGTGTGGCCGGGCGGTGCCAGGGGTATGACGGCGGACTCGGGATCCGGGTTCCGCAGATAGGCAAGTCGTTTAGCCAACTTCGCCCGTCCGCGTGAGCACCTGCTCTTCACGGTGCCTGCCGGGCAGCCGAGCATCAGCGCCGCCTGCTCGACAGACCAGCCCTCGATATCGACCAGGGCCACGGCCTCGCGCTGATCCTCAGGCAGCTCGGCTAGGGCCGAGGCAATATCGATCTGGAGTTCGCGCCGCGCAATGCGGTCCTCGGGATCGGGCAGGGGAATGCCCGTCTCCTCTTCGACCGGCAGCGGCACCGTCGGTCGGGTCGTGCGGCGGCGCATCCGGTCAAGGCAGGCGTTGACCACGATCCGATGCAGCCAGGTGGTCACCTGCGAATCGCCACGGAACTGCGAGGCTCGGCGATACGCCGAGATCAGGGCGTCCTGCAGGGCATCGGCGGCATCCTCCGGATCACCGGTGGTCTTCAGTGCCACGGCCCAGAGACGATCGCGGTGGCGTCTGACGATCTCGGTGAAGGCATCGGGATGCCCCGCGACATGGGCGGCCAGCAGCTCGCCGTCGCTCGCGGAATCGAGGATCAGAACCCCGGGGCCGTCGGACACGGACACAATCTAGGGGTCTACCTAACTGCGGAGCGTGATCTCCTTCAGACCGCCCTCGTACCCGCTGCCGGATGCGGGCAGCTTCGTGAACCACACGAGCACGTACCGACCCGTCACCGGTCGCGGCGAACGAATCTCGATCTGTTCCCCGGCATTCTCGATCGTGGCCACGGAGGACCACAGTGCGGGATCAGGCTGAATGTCATTGGAGACGCGAATCTGGGCGCTCGTACCCGTGCCCTCGAAACTGAGGAGCGCCGACTGAATCGGCCGGGGCTCGCCGAGATCGAAGACGATCCCGACCCCGCCCTTGCCATCGAGATCCGCACTGCCGTACCGATCGGTCTTCCAGCCGGTCTCCGGATTCCCGTCGATCGCGGTGATCGAGTCGGCGTCGTTCTCCTTGCCCTTGCGCTTATCGGGCCGACCATTGCCGTTGTCGTCGCCGAAGGGGTCGTAGCTGCGCACGGTCGAGATCGGCCAGATCTGCCCCGAGGGGGCCTGGATCGTGGTGGGCGTGATCGACTCAGTGAGGATGGCGGTGTCGATCGTGACCGAGTCGCGCGAGGTGGACGATCCGCCGAAGGACAGCAGTCGGAGCCCGACGAAGCCGAGTGCGATGACGAGCACGATGGCCGCAAGCACCGCGACGACTGGCTGCCAGATACGACGCTGGCGTTGTATCGACGTCGTGCCCTGCGCGATGGGTGTCACGTGGCCGCGCGCATTGCCGAGGATGGTGAGGAATCCATCGATGTCGGTCACGTTCATTACGCCGCGCGGGCGCTGAACTGACTGCACCGATCGTGCAATGACATCGTCGAGTGATCGGGGAACGCTCGCGCTGACCCGCGACGGCGGCAGTACATGAGCGCCTGCGCGCGGAGCCGGTTCGATGTTGTCGAGTGAAGGCCCGGGCCAGGTGCCGGTGAGAAGCAGGTAGAGCAGTGAACCGCAGCCGTCGACATCAGCGGCTTGCTTGCTGACCGCCGGATCGAGCACGCCCCAGAGCGCGGCGTCAATGGCGAGGCCACGCACGCGCACCTCGCCCGCATCCGTGACGAACACAGAGGTCGGGCGAAGTCGACCGTGACTTACCTTGGTGGCAAGGCCGGCCGACACCGCAAGCGCTACCTCGGTGATGAGCTCGACGGCTTCATCCGCCTTGAGCGGACCTTCGGTGATGAGATCGACGAGTGATCGTCCGGTTGCCCACTCGCTGATAACAGCCACGTAGTCGCGTCCGTCATGACTGGTCTGGAAGATGTCGAGAACGCGCACGAGTCGTCGATCCTCGACGCGGGCGGCTGCCTGAGCGGAGCCCAGGAAGGCAGCGGCCCGTGGATCACCGGCATCGAGAAGTCGCAGCGAGACCAGGCGATCGAGTACCGAGTCGTGCGCTCGCCACGTGGCGACTGCGCGATCCTCGACCCCTGGCTCAAGCTGCTCGAGCAGCTCATAACGCCCGATGAACAGTCCCTTCATCGGCGGATCTTTCGTCGCACGAGCTGGACGGCCTGGCCGACCTCATGCACGCGAAGGATCCACGCGCACAGTAGGTAGACGGCGAGGCCGATGAGGGAGATCAGCACGACCTCCTCGAGCACGCCGAGCTTGGAGCGCTCGTAGATCTTGATGCCGCGTTCGAAGACGAAGGCGTATGTGGCGAACATCGCGCCGAGTGAGACAAGCCCAGCCACGATCAGTTTCGCCAAGGTCGCGACCGTGCGCCGGGTATCGAGTCCGCCGAGACGTCGGCCGAGGATGAACCAGGAGACGATGAAGGCAATCCAGTAGGCAATGCCATAGGAGAGCGCGAGCGAGCCGACCTGGAAACCACCGGCCCGCGAGGCGTTGAACAGTGGTACGGCGATCGCGAGCAACGCGATATTGAAGCCGACCGTGATCCAGAAGGGTGTCTTGGTGTCTTCGAGTGCGTAATAGCCACGCAGCATCACGTAGAACAGCGTGAAGGGGAGAAGGCCGATCATGAACACCGACACGATCGCGCCCATGATCCCGGCCTGCTGCGGAGTCGCCGCGCCGTAGCCGAAGAGCAGAATGGCCACTCCGGTTCCGACGCACATCAAGATCGCAGCAATCGGCACGATGAGTGCTGCGACCAGGCGCATAGTCGCCCCGACATCATTGCCGACCTTGCGCAGGTTTCCGTCGTGCGCGACCCGGCTCAACGCCGGCAGCATTGCCGTCACGATTGACACGGTGATGACGCTGTGCGGCAGCATGAACACGAGATGTGCCTTCTGGTACGTCGTGAGACCGGCAGCGGCAACGCCGGCCGCCGCGGCGTCGACATTCGCCTTCGCCGCCAGCCGCGTGATCACGATGTAGGCCGCCTGATTCACGAACACCAGGCCGATCGTCCACAGTGCGAGTGAACCGGTCTTGCCCAGGCCCGAGCCCTTCCAGTCGAACCGCGGCTTCCAGCGATAGCCGCTGCGGACGAGCACGGGAATGAGAATCAGTGACTGCACGATCACGCCGAGAGTCGTGCCGATGCCGAGGATCAGCACCTGCTGGGTAGTGAGCACTCCATCGGCAGCTGCAGAGGTACCTGCCACGACGATGAACAACAAGAACGTGGCGATGGCCACGATGTTGTTGGCGATCGGGGCGAACATCGGGGCGCCGAAGTGACCTCGGGCATTCAGAACCTGGCTCAGCATCGTGTAGATGCCGTAGAAGAGCACCTGCGGAAGGCAGAGGCGGGCGAACGCTACAGCGAGGTCGTACTCGTTCGCCGGGTAGTTGTCGGGCGTGTAGAGATCGACGA
>JACCDO010176758.1_pt1 | contig 10221 bp, 11 predicted proteins | sample 7446101 | NCBI WGS metagenome assembly JACCDO01 (sample SAMN15323440, study PRJNA562643) | freshwater metagenome | isolation source: river surface water | place: USA:Blue River Watershed | collected 2017-08-16
AGGGGGCGGGGGTGGTGGCGCCTGCATTTCTTTTTTATGAGTACACATTCGTTTCGAATTTGATTCAATTCATCTTTTTTAATAAAAATTACTCGTCAATCTCATCAATCTGACCGACCTCATCGAGTTCGTCAGCGTCTTCATCAGACGCCTCCTCGTCCTCGTCCAAACTCACAGACGGCTGCACAACCGGGTTCGTACGGACAGCGCCTCCGGCAGCAGCAGCACCCATAACGGGCAGATTGTCCGCACGCGTGTGCACCCACGAACTGTTCGTGATGTTCATGCGGACCTCGTCGAACCCAAACGCCTCGCCAGAAACATGCATGGCCTGTGCGATGCAGTGACGATCCTGTAGAACAATGTCGCCGGCCTCATGCGACATCTTCTCCACGTCCATGAACACACGGATCTGCAGGGGACCGGCCGGGGTCGAACCGAACCTCGGCATACCGAACCCGGGGATCGTGATAAACTCGCGCCCGCCTAGACCCAGCGCACCCTGTTCCAAGATGCGCGGATCCACTGTCACACGAAACAGCTTACCCATCGGGTGTGCGAACGTGCGCTCGAACGCAAGACAGTCGTGCTTAAACGACTCCACGGGAACTGACAAGGTTAGCTTGTTCGCGTTCCTGCGGAACATGTTCGAGAAGTATGTGTTCTTCTTGCACTTGAAATGGATGTAGAGCGCGCCGTGTGTGTTCGTCACGCTGTCGTAGTGACCCATCTCAGGCGCAGTGACGATGTGGTCCTCCGGAGCGCCCGCAGGGAGCACGACCGTAACCTTGCGCTTCTTTTTCTTCGCCATGTTCAACGCGGGGTCGAACTGGCGCGCGTGGTACTTCACACTGAACTCCTTGTTCCCAAAAAAGTCCGGGAGATCAACCTCAATCGTCTCGTGGATGTCTCCCTTGTGTCTCTGCACGGAACTCTGCTGGGAGTTTGCACCTCCCATCAGCGACGACATCAACTCCATCGGGTTCGCCGCACCAGCACCGCCCGCGCCCGCACTGCCCATTCCGCCCGCAAGCGACGCCAACAGACCGCTCATCGGATTGTCCGACCCGCCCGAGAACAGGTTTTGTGTCGTGCGGGTGAGGTATTCGTCGAGTTCGCGTGTCTCTTCCTCCGACATGTTCGCGCCAGCAGGGTTCGTCTGCAACGCGAGGGTGCGCGCGGTTTGCACGAGAGAGGGCAAAAGAGCTTCCATGGTTCTGATTTATTTTTTAGGTCTCGAACAAAATGTATAAGTCATTTCAGACGTAATACGCTTAAACATAATTAATCACACTAAAGTCTTCCGCGCGAATCCAGAAGCGGCCGTCATCCAACCCATTCAGGTCCACGATGGACCGTGCGGCCCGCATAAAGTCTTCCTGCAACAACGGACACTTGCTTTCATCACCCATGTACTCAAAAGACTTCACACGGCGGTACGGCTCCACTTCAAGTAAAAAGATGTCATCGGTTGTTGGACAAAAACATACAACAAACAAAACGAACGCAAGGACTGTTGCAATTACGGACATAGGTGAGCCATGATTATTTTTCATTTTTAGTTCAATTTAGATCAAAAGACATCAACCAAACAACAATCAAACAAAAGAGAGAATGGAAGTCGAGCAATGCTACACCGACCTCCGACGCGGTGCGGACGAAGACCGCGCGAGCTCTCGTCTCGCTGACATCCGAAGCTCGAACAACTTTGTAAAAGCCGTCGTACTGTCACGGTTTGTACCCAAGGAGTACCCCGTTCGAGTTCTCGACTGGGCGTGTGGCAAGGGCGGCGACTTTTTCAAGTTCACCCAAATCTTTCCCTCCATGGAAGCTTATACGGGCATCGACGTCACACAGAAGAGTATCGACGATTTCCGCGCTCGTGTCGACAGAAAACTCCCGGCCGGACTCGATTTTCATCTGGACGCGCAGGACCTCCGGACGTTCACACCTCGAGTGTCGCGCCCGTTCTATGTTGTGTCGTGCCAGTTCGCGTTTCATTACTTTTGCGAATCGCTCGAGTCCATGCAGTCCGTGCTCCAAAGAATGGCGTCCGCGCTGGGCGTCGGAGGGCGAGTTTTGATCACAACGCCTCAACCGGATCAAATTGACGCGAGGCTGCGTCCACTGGGTCCGTCTGGGCGCAGAGAACTGCGCATTATCAACCCGGACACACTCGAGCTCAAATGCAGAGTCGTGACGGTCCCGACGGAGCGCGCGTATTTTTTCGAGCTCTTAGACGGAGACTCTTACGCCGTGCGCGCACCCGAGTTCTTTGTCCACAAGGGCGCTCTCGAACAAGCAGCCCGTGTCGCGGGACTCCAGATCGTGTTCCAGCAAAACATGCTCAGCTTCTTAGAGGAGTCGCGAAAAACATTCGAGACACTCGCGCACGCGTTCAAGTTGCCGCCCGTGTTGCGCGCGGATGACCGTGAGATTATCGAACTGTACCAAGTGGTTGTGTTGGAAAAGACCCCGGTGATACAAATGGCACCGAGCCTGTCGTTTTTTTAGCTTATGAATAAAGTTCGAAATTGAAACATAAAAATGAATTCCGCTCAGTCCAAACGGCGCGGGCGAAAACCGCGCGGAGGCATCTCGAATCTTGACGACATCCTCGCGTATCCCACACAGGCGCCCGTGCAATCGGTCGTACAACCAGTCATTGTCCCACCGGCGGCTCAAACGCTGGCTCCTTGCATCGCTGCGACCGACGAGGTGCACATGCACCATATCGACTACCCGTGGCACGAAGAAGTCACCGACAACGTCATCACTCCGCAAGAGTTTCAAATACGTAACCTTCACCAACCGAAAAAGTCAGACGTGCTTGACAAGGAAATGCCAGACGAAGAACTCGACGAGCTCGACTTATTTCCAAACGACGATTTTGTCGACTACGAGACGATTTTTAAGACACAAACGAGCGCTTCGCAAAACCGGACACTACACATGTCCGCGCGCGACAGAGAGTCTGCGGAGGTGTATCGTCCGCAGAACGAAATGTCCAGCGAACAACAGACGAACGTCCCGGAACATATGCGCATCATAGCACTTCCGGCTCCTCCTACTACTACTCCACTTTCACCCGCGCTCGAAAAACAGTCAAACGCGGTTCCCGAGTTTTACCATCCGTTCCGCATCCATTTCCAGCCACCGGTGCACAATCATTGCCTCGAAGATCCCATTTCGTGGCCGTCCAAGAGTCCATTCGCGTGCTGGTGGTGTAAACACACATTCGAGTGCTACCCGAAGGTCACACCCGTGTCCGTTCGTGGCACGAACGTGGAAGTGATTGGAAACTTTTGCTCCTGGAACTGTTCAAAATCGTGGACATTGCAAAACCTTCGACGCCTGGATTACTTTAACACGTTTTACAACACCCTGTTTTCGGAAAACTCAAACGAAGTCGTGCCCGCACCGTCGTATCTGAGTATCGACACGTTCGGGGGGCCGTACACGATCGAGCAGTACCGGGCCGGACTCAACAACCCTGAACGGCAAATCCGCTTCGAAACATTTTCGAACGTGCACATCGTCGTGTCGAAAATGTTCATAAAAACTCATTAAAAAACAATGTTAAGCACGTTCCCGGCCGCGCGGTGAAAAATCGAATTCGTTTGGCTCAACAATCGACACACGGGACTTCCTGTCAATGCAAAGGTGTACGCCCACGTCTCCGGACGGTCCCATCGGAACATGCACATTTGTGATTGCAACATACTTGTTGCGTTCACGACGGCGAAACAAAGCCCTATGGACGCGGCCGTCCAAGCCGCGCGTTTGTACATTGTTGTCAATGTTGTTGTTGGTGGTTGTTGGTGTTGCTGATGACGGTAAACGACGACGGCTTTCTTCTTTGGAAACTTACGAGGACGGATTGTGGCGATCATGATTTGATGGATTGGTGGCTGGTTCAATATACACTTTGAATTAGCATAGCTTCTTTTTCCGCGAATCCGTTTGAAACGCATTTTGCAAAAGAGACGACATGTGTTTTTAAAGTGAATAGCCATGTGGTTCCAGTCGGGCTTGCAAAACTTGTTCCGAAGAATTCCCGCCGTCATCAAAGTCGCACAAATCGTCTGCCAAACACTCGAATGGAAGATCCCATTCATGTTCGACAATGTCGGTGCGGACACGTTCAGCCCTAGCGAAGAACAGTGGATGCTCGAATTGATACAAAGCAAATTCGGAAAACATGTCCAACAAGACGACCTGGAAACGGTGGGGTGTGGGACGATCGGGCGCGTGTATCGATACAACAAATACGCGATCAAAGTCAAGATCCCGGGCGTGCTCGAACGAATCAAACGCGACCTGGGATGGATTGAGTTTGTGGCCTTATGGGCCGATCGAGCCACGATGTACGCCTTCTTCTTTCATCGGAAGATCCGGACGGTGCACGAGTCGATTTGTCGGCAAAACGACTTTGCACTCGAACTTCAAAACGGTATGGCGTTTGCCAAACAAATGGACACGTTCGGGATCGATCCAGAGTACATGTTCGTCCCGAGGTTCTACCCGGACAAGTCGACGGAGAATATGATTGTCATGGACTATGTTCAAGGCACAACGATCGCGTCGTTGGACAATCCACGCGCGTACATCACGCGAGGCGCGCGCGAGGAGCTTCACAAGTTTCTGGCGTACAACCTCGCGCTGTTCCCGTTGTGCCACGCGGACCTTCACGTAGGAAACCTCATGCTTGAACGCTACACGAACAAACTCGCAGTCATCGACTTTGGAATGTGCACATCCAAACTCCCCGCCAAAAAAATTTACATCCTGTTGAAAATGCTCCAAGCGGCCCAGAAACACGACGCTGTCGCCCTCGCGAAACTCATATCACTCGAGTATTACATCGACAACGACCGAAACAAGTGCATCAACAAGTTCCCAGACGTGTTCAAAGACTTTGAGTACGAAATCGTACGAACTGTGCACAATTCGTTCGACAAGTCTGATCTACACATTGTGCACGACTGTTTCCGCGCTGCTGCGGACTGGTCGCTCACCAACAACGTATGGGGCTCGCGCGACATGGCGGACGTCGAAGTGGCCGCGGTGGTTTCGCTCACGAACCTCTCCATCATCGGACTGATTCCGGAGGTATTCAGGAGACACGCCAAGAAAATCATGGAAATCGAAAAAGCCGATTGAAGATCGCCATTACACACAACACACAAACAACAAACATGGAGTTCGAAGAAGAAACAGTGCAGTACGGACACGACGTGTGGGTTGACGACGACTCCGAAGGGGAGGAGGATGAATTTGTGGACGACTTCCTATGGCCGGTCGTGAACGCGTTCGTGTCCGGACAAGACATACGGGGATCGGACGCCTGGGACGCTATGAACCGCGTGCTCACGCAGAAGGACGGGACGTTCGTGTACCGTCTGGGAAACCTGGGAATGACGTACGACCCCGAACTGATTGAAGGAATGCCTCATGTCGACGAAGACATTATCGAGACAGACTCGTTTGCAGACATGCTAGCAACATTGCGCGAGATCTATGTGTTGCACGAAGAGGAACAGGCCGTGCAATTGCTGGACGCGTTTATGTCACGTGCGAGCCCGTGTGTGGTTTTGAAGATGCCCCTGGATGCTCTTATGTAGGCTGAAAAAAATGTCGAGTTCGGATTTAATTAAAAAAAGTTTTGAACCATGGGTGCTCAGGCGTCAACAAACAAAGTCAAGACAACTGTCGAGATTAACAACGAAGCCATCAACAAGTGTGGCAGCACGACGGTCACAAACGCTATTCTTTTAAAGAAAGCGAAAGTCACATGCCCGAAAGACTGCAAGGGTAACTGTAAGTTTAGCATCAATCAAGGTGCCGCAGTCGACGCTACTTGTCTGATCCAGGCACACCAGGATGCCCTCTCGGAAACCATCGCGGCCATGGACGCAAAAACAAAGGCTGGCCTGGGCTTCGGCGCGAGCACAAACGTGTCCGACATGAAGAAACAGTTGAGCAACAAAATCCAGAGCGAGTGCGGCGGAGCCAGCTCCACACAAAAAATCGACGCGTCCGAAATGCAACTCGAAATGTGCGACGTCACGTTCGCGCAAAACGCAACGGCCAAGAGCAAGTGCGAACTTGGCGCACTTCAAGCGATGCGCGACAAGACCGAAACTCAAGCAAAGGCCGCGACGGAAGGATTCGACCCGACCGCGTTCGTGAAAGCGTACGCCATGATTATTTTTGGCGTCATCGCACTCGTTTTCCTGTTGATTGTAGGAGTTGGTTATGCGATGAGCTCGGGTGCCACCGGAAGCAGTACGACGGCCCAGGGCGGAATGATGGCAGGAGGTATGCAAGCGATGATGCAACAGGCTCAGTCCATGGCTCCATCGAACATGCAAGGCGCGCTTGCACAGGGTGTGAAAATGATGCAACAACAACAAAAGACCGGGTTCGGACGTCGTGCGCCCTTCCGTAGATACTACTAAAACTGCGAATATTCGACCACAAGCCCCCTTTCGGATTCTAACTCAGACCATGACTTGAATCCGACCGAAATCCAATTTCCCTGCCCCCAATGTGATCGAATGATTGGGTTCGTGTACTTGCACATGCTTAACATGAATTTATTCACAATCCCCAAAAATTCATCCTGAAACCACTGCAACGCATCATCCGACGCAATCTGTGTACACGACTCGCAGTGGTGATTAAACTTTGCACGGATCTCGTTCACATACTCCTCAACTAAAATCTTCGAACACACAAAACGATTGTTCACCCACTCAAGCCATCGCTGAGGCGTCCAAGAGTCGCGACACTCGTGCGTCTGCATACCGAGAATCTCAGCTCCGACGAGCGCGATATTGTACAGACGCTCATCCAACGCCTTCAAACGGCGAGCCTGGTGGACAAAGCACGGGTTCGGGATGATGTAATAAATCCCCTCTTTCGCCACAACCAGATGGACACACGACTTCTCCTCAATACATCCCCTCAAAAACACGCCAATGTCTTCTCCACTCGGAGGCGCGATTTTCACGCCGTACTCAGTGTAATAGTACGTCGGGTGTGTGTGGTACGTGTACTGAATGTCGTCAAAAAACGGCGCCGAGTCGCCCACGCCACGCACAATACTCGCGCGCTGCATACACACAAACTCGGTCGAGCAACTAGACGACTCTACTTGCTCTGCCCCGTGCACTTCGTGCTCGCCGTCCACATGGAGCGAACCCGAAAATTCGTTCTTGATCCCACGATTCATCACGAGCGGACGAATAAATGTATCTAGAATGTCCCAAGGAATCTTAAAATCCACAATCTTCGGCTCCGGAATGACTTCTTCCAACCCCTTCACCGGCTTTGTCAATTCCAGTGTATTGATATCGACCGTTCCAAACTGCGCCGCGCCCCGTTTTGTGCGTCTTTGGTGACGCCGTATTTTCGTTCGATGAGCTGACGGCATTTTTGTATGCGTTTCGTTCTTGTTTGTTTTTTCAAGAAAGAAAAAATAAAACGAAAGAAAGACATCATGGCATCAACAACCGGCATTTTCACACAACTCAATAAACACGCACAACCCGTCACAATCCCAGACGATGCCGTCCTGCGCGGCATGTATCAGGTACCCATGGGCACACTGCTCGGGCCACAGATTATCACCGGCATCCAGACCATTAAAGAAACAGCCTCGAAGGTCAGCAGCTGGAGAAAGCACGAAACCTTTACGCTCTTCCTACAACAGATCCGGTACTGGAACCACAACCTCGTGAAGCAAGAAAAAGCCCGTATATGCACAAGCGAGCCCCGTATTGAGGAACTGTACTACGACTTCCTCGACAACCTCTTGAAGAAACTCACGGGCAACACTGAAATCACGCACCGCGACCTCAAGGGCTCCTACTACATGAAACTCGCCGACTATATCCACCGCGTCTACATCGACACGGCAGACCGCATCCTCGCAGTAGAAGGAGATCTCCTGTACATCGCGGAATATGCTCGCATGGCTGTTGAAAACCAACTCATGCGCATTTTGGCTGTTGACAAAATCGGGAAAATCATGGCCAAGTTCGCTCCCCCTCCCACATCAGCAGCACCTGCTGCAGCCGCCGCTGCGGATTCCGTTCTTAACATGCACTCGACCAAATCAAAAACGTCTGTGCACAGATCTCCCACCGATCCTTCCGAACGCTCCGAACGGAGCCGCCACGATCCTTCCGAACGCTCCGAACGTAGCCGCCACGAACCTTCCGAACGCTCCGAACGTAGCCGCCACGAACCCAGTGAACGCTCTGAACGTAGCCGCCACGAACCCAGTGAACGCTCTGAACGTAGCCGCCACGAACCCAGTGAACGCTCTGAACGCAGCCGCCACGAACCCAGTGAACGCTCCGAACGTAGCCGCCACGAACCTTCTGAACGGAGCCGTCGTGAACCCGAACATGTCGCAGCATCAAATTCTAAATCAAAAAAGAGTTCGGACGTCGACTACTCTGAACACTCCGCGTCTATCGTTTTGCACCCACAGTCGCGCGCACTTAACTCGGCGAGCAGCTCGCTGTTAAGTGCCATGGCAAAACGCCCGTCTTCGAACGAAGCCCGTAGGAACGACAAGGAGGCGTCCAAGATTGACCGCATGGCACTTCGCGATCTCTCTCACGCGCTCGTCCAAGATTTCGAAAAGTCGACGTACGGCCGCAAACATAGAAACGCGATCCGCGAAGAGGAACCGTCCGAGTCGTCCGAGTCGTCCGAGTCGTCCGAGTCGTCCGAGTCGTCTTACAGTTCGAGTTCTTCGAGTTCGAGCTCAAGTTCGTCGTCAAGTTCGCGCTCAAGTTCGAGCTCAAGTTCTTCCGATGAAGCACCGTCCGCTTCGTCCGCGTCCGTGTCACATCTGTCGGACTCGCGTGCTTTGATGAGCTCTAAGTATTACAAGAGCAAAGGCAACTCTTCTTCGCACAAGCACCACCACCGCCGTTAATTATTATTGATAAACACTCGATCGTTTGCCTCGCATATAATCATTGCTGCTTCCCGTGTGAATCCAAAACGTCCTACAAGCTCGTTGATAACAACGTCTCGTAAGTCTCGATCATGTCCGTCCATGTACAGCCGAAACGTTTCTTCCGTAAAATTGTTTCGTAACAAGGCAATATCCGCATGCAAATGCTGCAATTCAAATTCACGAATAATGTCGTCCATGTTTCGTGTTTTTATTTTTACAGTAACAAGACCAAAATCGTTAAGTCGCATTGAACCGTGTCAGTGCCCACCCGGGACTGTCACCCCCCCCCTCGGACGAAGTTTGGAATTAGGTCCTCATTCTGACCTCGCAAAACAACCATGAACCTCCGCGAACGCGTTTTCACTTTCGCCGACGCTCTCGAAGCATACGTCAACAAGAACAACGCACTACTCGATGCAAACGAAGAACCGACGTTTTTCCCCGACTGCTTCTCCGACGAGTACAAGAAGGACCATATTATTTGCATCGAGCTTTTCCGTCGCGAGATCGTACTGCTCCGCATCGAGATCGTCTCACTCAAAAACGACGAGAACTTACTGCCCCGTCTGTTCTTTATCGACGAAGTCATCAACGAGTTCGCGTCCCGCATATACTCCCGCATGAAGAGGGAGGACTACTGGCTTCGTCGCCACGGCACATTCTGCAAAGACGCAGACCTTCGTCTCGTTGCAGACGCTGTCATTGCCGACGACCGTTTTGTACGCCGTATGCGTACCCGTGCGGACTTTGACAATCTCTTCGATGCCATCGTCGTGCCCAAGTACATCAACCCGGATCTGCTCGCACTTATTTCTCGCACGGACGTCGAGGCACCCGTGTCGGTTGAAGTCGTCATTGACTTTTCCACCGGCACCTGCATGTGGCACAAAGCCTTCGGCATCGGCAACGACCTCGCAGAACACCCCGTCTTCAACGTCTCAGACATTCCGGACATCAACGCACGCGTCTGGATCAATTTTTTCGCTCGCGGATCTAAGCACCACGAGCTCTACAACCAACGCGTCCCTCGTGCGTTGCATCAAGTCTGGATCAATCCTGTGAACAACAAGCGCTGGACTTGCCTCACAATCGCTCCCGCACCTGTTTCTGCAGCCCCTGTCCCTGTACCTGTACCCACCCCCGCACCCGTGCCCGCACCCGTGCCCGCACCCGCACCCGCGGCTGCTACGACCCCGGCGCCCTCATCGCCCGGCGCCGAGGCCAAGGCCGCGGTGCCGCCC
>JACCDO010169177.1_pt1 | contig 10220 bp, 3 predicted proteins | sample 7446101 | NCBI WGS metagenome assembly JACCDO01 (sample SAMN15323440, study PRJNA562643) | freshwater metagenome | isolation source: river surface water | place: USA:Blue River Watershed | collected 2017-08-16
ACTATAATTAGATGTACTAGTTACTTCCGACCAACTTGAAGAAGAACCATAGTTGGAAGAAATCCAAATTGAACCATTATATGCACAAGCTGTTTGGTATTGTCCAGATGCAGATATGGATACTGAATACCACAAATAACTAGATGTACTTGTCTCGTCTGTCCAGGTATTTCCATAATCAGAAGAAATCCAAATTAAACCTTCATAAACACAAGCTGTTTGGTATTGTCCAGACGCTGACACGGATACTGAAATCCAAGTATAACCAGATGTTCCAGTTACTGGAGACCAGTTATTTCCATAGTCTGAAGAAATCCAAATTGAACCTTCAACATTATAAGCTGTTTGGTACTGTCCGGATGCGGATATTGCAACTTTAATCCAACCGATAGTCGGACTTAATCTTTTCTGAACCCAGTTTTGTCCAAAGTTGGCCAAGTCTATCGTCTGGGTTGAGAAAATATCGGAATACGAACCGGGCATCAATCCCGGATACGTATTTGCGGTTCCACCACCAATTGCGTATGCCATTTGTAAGTAGTTGTCACTAGTGAGTGTTGCACCACCAGTAAGTCCAGAAGAACCTACTGTGGTTACTCCGGCGATTCCAGAACCACTCGCCAAAGAAGTCCACCCAGAACCATTTGATACTTTTAAGACTGAGTCCGTTGTGTCGTAGTAAATGGAACCTATTGTGCCAGTTACACCCGAAGTGCTTGAATAATTTCCTACCGAAACGACACCGTTGGCAATACTGTTTTGGCAAGTGTAGATATAATTTTGACCACCTACTTGTGTAATAGAAAAAATATACTGACCATTACTTGACATTACTATGCCACTAATAATACTACCACTAATGGTAATTGTATCGAAGCTACTTCCATAGTTACTAGAATATACCAACGAATCACCTTGTGATGATAATAATTGATACATTCCATCTGCCGAAATTGAACAATATACATACCATGATGCTGAACTATATGTAGTGGTTACTTCTGTCCAACTATTTCCATAGTCTGACGAAACTTTTATTATATATATTCCCGCTACGGTTTGATATTGTCCAGACGAAGACATTTTAATTACACTCCAGTTGTTAGTTGAGTTAATTACTTCTTTCCAGTTATTTCCATAATTTGAAGAAGTATAAATTGACCCCTCATAAACAACTGCTGATTGATATTGACCCGATGCAGACATACAAACTGAATTCCAATTATATCCATTCGTAGTTGTTATATCTGTCCAACTATTTCCATAGTTTGACGAATTATAAATCGCTCCACCATAGACACAAGCAACTTGATATTGACCCGAAGAAGAAATTGCAACTGATGACCAATCTGTAGTTGCTGGAGAATATGTAGATAACCAGTTTGAACCATAGTCAGACGAATTATAAATTGCTCCACCATAGACACACGCAACACGATACTGTCCAGACGCCGACGTTTGTATACCTATCCAAGCTTGAGTAGTACTTTGTAAAGCATTGTCTATATAAAGTAATGATGATAGTGTTTTTCCATAGTCGGAAGAAATGTAAATGTAACTTGAATCTTGAGAAGTTCCCCAAAAAGTTTGATATTTTCCATTTGATGAAGTAGATAGATTGTATATTGTATTACTAATTTCATTATTATTCTGGATCCAATTTTGTCCAAAGTTGGCCAAGTCTATCGTCTGGGTTGAAAAAATATCGGAATACGACCCGGGCATCAATCCCGGATACGTATTTGCGGTTCCACCGCCAATAGCATATGCCATTTGTAAGTAACTGTCACTGGTGAGTGTTGCACCACCAGTAACTCCAGAAGAACCTACTGCGGTTACACCGGCTAGCGAAGAACCACTTCCAATAGAAGACCAACTAGTTCCGTTGTACACTTTCAATTCACCACTACTTGATGTATCGTAGTAAATGGAACCCGTTGAACCAATAGGTTCGGAAGAATAATTTCCTACCGAAACGACACCATTGGATATACTGTTTTGACAAGTGTAGATGTAACAATTATCTCCTGTACTACTCGTCACTATGTATTGACCAGAACTAGATATTGCAATACTAACTATATCAGTACCGGCAGATGATGTATTTAACGTCCAAGTTTTTCCATAGTCGGTTGAACAGTATGCGTTACTTGATTGACCTACTACTTGGTACTGCCCCGAACTAGACACTGCACACACCAATGAAATTGCCGCAGTTGTTTGTGTCCAGTTATTTCCATAGTCAGAAGAAACATAAGTATATCCATTTCTAACACACGCAGTTTGGTATTGTCCAGACGCCGATACGGATACTCCGTACCATGCTTTTTCTCCAACCGATGTATTTGTTTGTGACCATGTATTACCATAGTCAGATGATATATAAATAAAACCATTACTCAACGCTGTTGCTACTTGGTACTGTCCAGATGCGGATATGGATATTCCATTCCAAAATGTTTCTCCAATTAATGTATTTGTTTCTGACCATGTATGACCATAGTCAGATGATATATAAATATAACCAGTCGCTGCAATCGAAGTTTGGTATTGCCCAGATGCGGATATAGATACTCCATTCCAATATTTAATTTCGCTTGTTTTTGGGTCCCAGGTTTCGCCATAGTCGGATGATACATAAATATAGTCCTCGTAAGCATTTGCAGTTTGATATTGTCCAGATGCCGATACTGATACTCCATACCAAGCTTTTGGTACATCTGGTGTTGTTGTAGTATCCCTTTTTGTCCATGTAGTACCATAATCTTTCGATGTGTAGATGTAATCATCTTGAATAACTACAGTTTGGTACTGTCCAGATGAAGAAATTGAAACTGTACGATAATTAATTCCATCTATCGGCGAGTTCGTATTCTGGACCCAGTTTTGTCCAAAATTAGCCAAGTCTATCGTCTGGGTTGAGAAAATATCGGAGTACGAACCGGGCATCAGTCCCGGATACGTGGTACTAGTACTTCCTCCAATTGCATATGCCATTTGTAAGTAACTATCTGATGTAGTTGTTGCTCCGAAAGTTAATCCGATATAACTTAACGCAGTTACTCCTCCAACAACACCCGTAGCACCAGTAGCACCAGTCGCACCAGTTGCACCAGTCGCACCAGTTACACCAGTAGCACCAGTCGCACCAGTTACACCAGTCGCACCAGTATCACCCGTACAACCAGTAGCACCAGTTGCACCAGTTAAACCAGTATCACCCGTACAACCAGTCGCACCGTAGCCAGTTGCACCAGTTGCACCAGTTGCACCAGTTGCACCAGTTAAACCAGTATCACCCGTACAACCAGTCGCACCGTATCCAGTCGCACCAGTAGCACCAGTAGCACCAGTATTACCAGTATTACCGGTTACACCAGTGCAACCAGTAGCGCCCATTGGACCCGTTGGACCAGTTGACAAATAACCAAATGAAATATTATTCACATAGTCACCACTATTGGGTAGTGCAATATATGCATAGTATTGACTTGTTTCACTAGACGAGTCACTTCTAGCAGTACTAGTTAATAATGTTGAATTTTTGTAGAAGTAAACTTTAAAATCGTTCAAGATAATTGTAAACTGATCAGTTGAAGTATATGTTCCAGAAACTAATGAATCCACTCCATTTGCATAAATTTGAAAAGTATTCGGAGAACCTTCATCAAAGTTGAAATAATTCCAAGCAGTATATGTCCCACTACTGTAATAAGATAATCCTATTCTATTTGGTAAAGAACCATTTATATAATTGTAAAATGTTAAAAATGCACTTGCGTAACATTCTAACGTGGTTATAAATGTATCTGGATTTGCACTTGATGTAAGAATAGAATTTTTACTTGGAAATGATACTTCACTTGTATAAGTCGTTGTTAAAGTAAATAAAGCGGGAGCTGCTGCACCAGTTGCACCAGTTGCACCAGTTGATAAATAACCAAATGATATATCTTTTACATAATCATTTACGTCTGGTAATCCAAAATAACCGTAATAACTACTTGTTGCACTTGAATAATTAACTCTAGATGCACTTGTTAATAGTGTAGAATTTTTGTAGAAATAAACCATTAAACCATTTAAAATAATTGTAAACTGATCAGATGAAGTAAATGATGTGGCACTTAATCCAGAGTCTTCACCATTCACATAAACTTTGAACAAACCAGTTGTCGGTGTAGTAGTATCAAATATAAAATAATTCCAAGGCTCATATGTGCTGTTGTAATAATAAGACAAACCAATTTTATTTTGGTTTGACCCATTAATATTATTGTAAAATGTTAAAAACACAGTGTCATAACATTCTTGAGTTCTTACTATATTTTCTGAACTACTACTTGTTATTTTAATTGAGTTTCTAGTTGGAAATAATATATTTGAGTCACCACTTACGGCAACTAAGTTAAACAATGCCGGACCCATCGCACCCGTTGCACCAGTAGCACCCGTTGCACCCGTTGCACCCGTTGCGCCCGTTGCACCCGTGTTTCCAGTTATACCCGTCGCACCAGTAGCGCCCGTTGCACCAGTAGCACCAGTTTCACCAGTTGCGCCCGTTGCACCCGTTGCACCCGTATTTCCAGTTATACCCGTCGCACCAGTAGCGCCCGTTGCACCAGTAGCACCAGTTTCACCAGTTGCACCCGTTGCACCCGTTGAACCAACATAAATCCATTCTGAACCATTATAAACTCTTACAACAGACTCAGTTGTATTGTAATAAATAGAACCAATAATACCAGATGCATCATCATCATTCGCGTATGTTCCAATACCAACCGTTCCGTAAGTATTCATTTGAATAATATCAGAGTTACCCATCCAAATCGTATTTGAAGTGTAACCTACCGCAGAAGCACCTATGGCTATTACATTTGTTAGAGATGATGAATCTACATCTGCATTGTAACCAATCGCAACATTACTATTACCAGTTGTATTTGTAAGTAAAGAAAATGTGCCAATGGCAATGTTCTGAGAACCAGATATATTAGAAGACAAACTATCATAACCAACCGCAACATTATCTACACCATCCTCATTATTACTCAACCCATTATAACCTAATACTGTATTTGTTGAGTTACTACTTCCACCTAGACCTACTGTTATTGAATTTACTATCAAATCAGATGTAAACGTTTTTGAACCAGCTATACTTTGCGTCTCTGTAGTTAGTATACCCGGATATGTAGTGGTTGCCGCTCCTAATTGTAAATAATTTGTACTTGTTAACGTAGCACCGTATTCTATTCCATCCGTTGACACTTCTGTAACTCCGTTCAGTCCCGAACCAGTACCTACAGAGGTCCAACTTGTACCATTATATACTTTTAATGCTTTACTATCTGTGTTGTAGTAAATAGAACCTATTGCACCAGAAGGGTCTAACAAATAATTTCCAACTGAAACAACACCATTTGAAATACTATTTTGACAAATATAAATTGAACCTCCATATACAGAACCACTGATATATTGACCGTTTGCTGAAATAGATAACGCTGCAAATTCTATTCCAGAAGAACTTACTGTCCAAGAGTTTCCATAATTGGAAGATATATAATAATATGCGGTATCCGTTGTTGAGGCTATTTGATACTCTCCAGATGCCGTCATTGCAACTGATAAATAATAGTTACTGGTTCCACTAGATGACCAACTATTACCATAGTCACTTGAAACATAAATAGTAGAACCTAGAGAAACTGCGGTTTGATACTGTCCCGACACAGATATTGCTACGGATTGCCAGTTGTTACTTGTAGTGCTTTGTTGTGACCAAGACACTCCAAAATTTGAAGAAGTATATATGTATCCACCTAATGAGGAACCACTCGTTGAAACGACTACTTGATATTGTCCAGACCCGGATACAGCTACACATTGCCAGTTAGACGTTGGCGTACTTTCTTGGGACCATGACGCTCCAAAGTCAGAAGAAGTGTATATACTGCCAGTTGATGAGTCACTTGATGTTACTGCAGTTTGATATTGTCCCGATGCAGACATTGCAACCGATTTCCAATTCGCAGTTATTGTTTGTGCTATCCAAGATGAACCAAAGTCTTGGGAAGAATAAATAACTCCTCCAGAAACAACCGCTGTCTGGTATTGTCCGGAAGCCGATACCGCCACTGACTGCCAGTTAGCAGTTGTTGGAGAATTGGTGGATGACCAAGACTGGCCATAACTGGTTGAAGTGTAAATTGAGCCATTGGATACACACGCAACTTGACATTGTCCAGATGCAGATGAAGCAATAGAACTCCAATTTGCAGTTGTTGGGGCGGATGAAATTTGTATAAAGTTATTACCTAAATTGGTTAATACTAGTGGTGACTGAGTAGAATAAATGTCCAATGTTGATGCTGGGAAAAGTCCAGCGTATGTTGTACTTGTATTCCCCGCAACGGCATTCGCAAATTGTAAATAGTTATCTGTAGTTAGTGTTGCACCATTTTCAAGAGGAACTGAAGATATTCCAGTTACACCCGTTACCGAACCCACATTTGACCAAGATGTTCCGCTGTAAATACGCAAAACGTCATTCGTTGTGTTATAATATACAGAACCAGTTGTAGCTCCCGTAGTAGGGTCACTTGAAGTTGCACCAATTCCAACAGTTCCCTTTACATAGATATTGGATGCAAAGGATGCATATCCTCCAAAAGACGAGGTTCCCGAAACAGTCAAATTTTGTACTGATAAATCATTATATGTCATTGTTCCGGTTACTATTAAATTCGTCGTTGTGGTCGTTCCAGTGACATTCAAGTTACTTGATGTTGTGATACTTCCAGAAGAAGTAATCGTCCCAGATACATACAAGTTGGACGAAATGGTTAAACCACCATAAAATGCTGTTGCAGCATAAACTGCCAGTGTGTTACTTGATGATGACCCTAAAATAGTATTGCCATTTACCGTTAATGATGTTGTACCACCCGATAAAGTTAAACCACCCGTCATCGTTGTTGCACCCGAAATATTTGTAGTTGCTAAAGTAGTTATTCCAGTGACTGTTAAATTGGTAAAGGTCATTGTATCAGTTACTGTTAAATTTTTCGTAGTTATTGTGTCAGTTACTGTTAGCGTGTTCAAAGTTAAACTGTTCAATGTAAGCGTTCCATTTATAGTAACATTTTGAAAACTTGCATTACCACTAAAAGTTGAGGTACCACTCACTGTTAAGGATGAAATTGTTGTTGATGCTAAAGTAGTTGTTCCACTCACCGTCAAATTTGTTAGTGATAGTGTGGTTAACGTTGCAGTTCCACTAACAGTAATGTTGGTGGTGTAAATATCTGTGGATGTTATGGTTGTTGCGACTAAATCTGTTAAACTCAATCTACTTAAGGTTAGTGTATCGGTTACAATCAAGTTATTTACATAAACTATTGAACCTTCTGTAGAACCGATTGTTATTAAAGATGCGTCTGAATAAATAGTCGGAGACGAAGATGAGTTGGTGGTTATATCATCTGTGCTCAAACCATTTGAAAATGTTGCTGTTGAACTGAATGCTGCTGGAGCAGTTACTGTTAAACTAGTGGTTACTGTTAAATCTCCAACAGACAATGTAGTGTATGTTAGTGAACCATCTGTAATTGTTAAAGTATCAGTTGTTAAACCACCCGTAACTGTTACACCAGAATCAAAAGTTGCTGCTCCATAAACAGTCAACGTTCCAGTTACAACTAAATCTGTAAATGTATACTCACCCGGAACATATGCTGTTGTTTGAACAGTGCCATCCATAAAGTAAATACCTTCGGTCTGCATCAAATAGTTTCCACTTAAATCAATATGACTCATACTTACTATTTTTGAGTTTTCCTCTCCGAGCACATTTGAAATTGTCTGATTGTCACTATTGAAATAATGGTTTCTTACAATATTGTTTGTTGCTGCATAATTTAGACCTCCATACTTTCTAAATGACATTCTATATGTATATTCTTAATTTTATATTTTTTAATATTATTTCCATCAAAATAATATTAAATAAAGAATTCGGTGAATTTTAATATTTTGTATTTTACTTCATTTTATTATCATAAATGTTGTTAAGTCTCGCGGGTATATTTTATTTCATTAGATTCTTTTTTTGGTCCATATAATTATGTTTAGAAATACTAATGGGATATAATATTGAAATTTCTTTCAACATGTTAAAACACGCTAACGTTTCAGAGTTGAAACAATTTATCACTGACTTTGCGTTAGAGTGTAATTGCAATCATTATTATTACTTGTACGAACTAGAAGGAAAATGTAAATTACCAAGAAATCACTGTGTTATTGTAGTCAATTTTGAAGATGATGAAATTTTTAACTGTTCGTTGTTTGTAAAACAAATTAGAAAAATGAAAAAAGATTTGTATATTGAATGCATCTATGAAGACGAAGTTATGTGTAAATTAATTTATGCGTCCCAATACTATTTAACAACCATTGACAAAGATAAGGTCATTAAATACAACAAATTTAAAAGGGAGCGTAGTTTATCTGACAATGAAAAGTTAATTTTGGATCAAGTCACTAATCCGTTCAAGAAGTGAAGAAGTGTTTTTCTTTGATGACGACGTTTTTCTTTTTTTTCTTGACTTTCTTTTACTTGTTGTTGTATCTGCATCATGGTCATCGGTTAAATGTATACGTATTGTTTTTGGTGACGGAGTTTTATAATCCCGTTTTTTTGTCGTCTTTTTTGTTGTTAAATGATGGCGTTTTACTGGTGGAGGTGAATACGCCTTTTTTGTATGATGATGTGACTTATAATGAGAATGGTTATGTTTTCCTCTATGTGGATGTTGTAGTTTTTTTTTGAGTTGTAATAAATTTTTTATTTCTGACTTTAATTCGTCTTCATCTTGGGTTGACATTTTATTTAGTTCTTCTTTTATTTGATACTCTAGGTTGTTGTTTTGAATTTTATGAATCTTTGATTTAGGATAAACACTTGGACGAAACAAGTAGGCTTGAGGTTTATATTGTAAAATAGGCGCAAGGTTGTCATTTATTAAAAAATCGTCCTCTAGTCTCTCTTCTAGTGGTTTTTCTACAGAAGGTATATTCAAAAGATTTTCTAAATCTCCTTTGGATAACTGCAACGTAAAGTTGTCCTTTTTTCCATTTGTATTTACGTCCAAGTTTAGATTCGCCATTTGTCCGTTGTAGTCAGCGTCCCAGTTTATTTGATTTACGTTGTTTACTCCGGGTTTTTGAATAATTGTCTGACTCATTCCTTGACTTTTAATGTATGTTTGGGGTTCACCGTCTCCGATATTGTTATTATTCAACTCTTTTACAATTACTATGTCCATTTATTCTATCTTATATATTCTTCATATTTTATTTGTTTGAATTAAAAAAATAAAATATTTCATAAAGTATTATGGATTTTATTGAAATTAATGATAGTCAAGAAGATTATGAAAATCTTGGTTGCGTAAATGAAAGTGGTGTTTTTGATAATAATGATTCAAATAATCACGTTGTCGGAAACTTTACACAACCACCTAACTTAGTTGACAACCAATCATTTTATCGTGACTTTGCTAAAAAAAATCCGCAGCAGTATCAACAACCACCGCGACAACAGTTTCCAAGACCTATTTTAAAACAAAATGTCGCACAACAAAAACAACAAAAAAAAGTGACTTATGATGATATTTTGTCTTCTTTGAATATGAAAGTTGTCAATGGTAAGTTACAAATTATTCGTGGTGAGGATACACAACAACAGCAACCACCAATGCAAATGGGAAGACAAGTTGCTCCTTCTCAAGCACAAGCTTATTCAAAACAAAATGATTTTTATAACAAATTTTTACAAGCTCAACAGCAACAACAAATGCCAGAAATGGTTGAAGAAAAAGAAATTGAGTTAACACCCGAACAAGTTGCTGCACGACAACAGTATTATAAACGTTTGATGATGATTCAATACATAAAGAAACAACAACAAAAACAGCATTTGGGTAAAGTTAAGTCCAAGAAAATGAAGTTTGTTTAGACGACAATTGGAAAGGATGGTTGCATTGCAACACCGCAAATTCCGGGGTCACTTTTACTGTCACTGCGTTCAATTTTTACATATCCTTGGTCTCCCCAGTCAGAAGACCAAGAGTTTTTAACCAACCAATAATCTACTCCATTTTCTGTTCCGTAACCAACAATTAATACTCCGTGGTCCAAGTTGGTACCGC
>JACCDO011111763.1_pt1 | contig 10220 bp, 6 predicted proteins | sample 7446101 | NCBI WGS metagenome assembly JACCDO01 (sample SAMN15323440, study PRJNA562643) | freshwater metagenome | isolation source: river surface water | place: USA:Blue River Watershed | collected 2017-08-16
AATGTTAACCTGTATGCACCCCTATTTTTGGAGACTTCACTCGTGACTAACGCCCGTTTTCTAGCTTCTGCAACTGCGCCCGAAAAGGTTGGCGTCGAAGGCCTCGAAGAAAAATGGAGCCTCCGCTGGGAGGAAAGCGGCGTGTACCGCTTCCGTCGTGAAGCAACTCGCGACCAAATCTTCTCGATCGACACCCCTCCACCGACCGTCTCTGGTTCGCTGCACGTGGGTCACGTCTTCTCATACACCCACACCGACGTCGTCGCTCGCTTCAAGCGCATGATGGGCAAAGAGGTCTACTACCCGATGGGCTGGGACGACAACGGCCTGCCGACCGAGCGTCGCGTTCAGAACTACTTTGGCGTGCGCTGCGACCCGACCCTGCCTTACATTGAGGGCTTCGTACCACCATTCGAGGGCGGCGACAACAAGTCGGCCAAGGCAGCAGACCAGATTCCTATCTCGCGTCGCAACTTCATCGAGTTATGCGAGCGCCTAACCGGCGAAGACGAGAAGCAGTTCGAGGCACTCTGGCGCAAGCTCGGCCTCTCGGTCGACTGGGACCAGACCTACCAGACCATCTCCCCTGCCGCGCAGGCTGTCTCGCAGAAGGCATTCCTCGGCAACGTTCGCCGAGGCGAGGCCTATCAGTCGATGGCGCCGACCCTTTGGGACGTGACCTTCCGCACCGCCGTAGCGCAGGCGGAGCTCGAGGACAAAGAAATGCCTGGCGCGTACCACCGCGTTGCCTTCGACGTGGATCCGCAGCTCTGGGAGGGCGGCAAGATCTTCATCGAGACCACTCGCCCAGCTCTGATTCCGGCCTGTGTCGCCCTGGTCGCCCACCCTGACGACGAGCGTTACCAGCACCTGTTTGGCAAGACCGTACGCACACCAATCTTCGGCGTAGAGGTGCCGGTTCTGGCCCACCGCCTGGCCCAGATCGACAAGGGCTCCGGCATCGCAATGATCTGTACGTTCGGTGACGTCACCGACGTCATCTGGTGGCGCGAGCTAGACCTGCCAAACCGCGCAATCATCGGTTTCGATGGTCGAATCATCAGCGAAGCCCCAGAAGCCATCACGAGCGAAGCGGGCAAGGCGGCGTTCGCCGAGATTGCTGGCAAGACGGTCTTCTCGGCTCAGCAGCGCATCGTCGAACTGCTTCAAGAGTCGGGCGACATGGTAGGCGAGCCTCGAGCGATCATGCACCCGGTCAAGTTCTTTGAAAAGGGCGACAAGCCCCTCGAGATTGTTTCAACCCGTCAGTGGTACATCCGTAATGGTGGCCGCGACGCGGCACTGCGGGAGCGCCTCATCGAGCTAGGCAAGCAGCTCGCATTCCACCCGGACTTCATGCGCGTTCGCTACGAGAACTGGGTGAACGGCTTAGCCGGCGACTGGCTGATCAGCCGCCAGCGCTTCTTCGGCGTGCCAATCCCGGTCTGGTACCCGCTCGATGCCGATGGCAACCCCGACTACGACAACGTGATCCTGCCTGACGACGCTCAGCTGCCAATTGACCCGTCGACCGATGTGCCGGCAGGCTACACGGCCGACCAGCGCGGAGTTGCCGGTGGCTTCATGGGAGAAGTAGACATCATGGACACCTGGGCGACCTCATCGCTCACCCCGCAGCTTGCCGGTGGCTGGATTGCCGACCCAGAGAAGTTCGCCAAGGTCTTCCCATACGACCTGCGCCCACAGGGCCAGGACATCATCCGCACCTGGCTGTTCTCCTCCGTCCTGCGCTCAGAGCAGGAGCATGGCGTTCTGCCATGGTCGAACGCGGCGATCTCGGGTTGGATCCTCGACCCAGACCGCAAGAAGATGTCGAAGTCAAAGGGCAATGTGGTCGTTCCGGCCGAGCCAATCGACAACCACGGCGCTGACGGAGTGCGTTACTGGGCAGCCTCGGCTCGTCTTGGCACCGACGCCGCTTTCGACGAGGGACAGATGAAGGTCGGACGCCGCCTGGCCGTGAAGATTCTCAATGCAGCGAAATTCTCACTCTCGTTCGAGGTTCCAGCCGGCCACACCGGGGTTACCGAGCCGGTCGACCAGTCGCTGTTGCTTGCTCTCGGCGACGTCGTGCGCGACGCGACCGCAGCGTTCGAGGCATACGACCACACCAAGGCTCTCGAACTGGCGGAGCACTTCTTCTGGAACTTCACCGACAACTACCTCGAGCTGGTCAAGGAACGCGCCTACAACGCCTCTGGCACCTACTCAGCGACCCAGCAGGCATCGGCGGCCATCGCGCTGCGCCGTGCCCTGCACGTCATGCTGCGCCTATTTGCGCCGTTCCTGCCATACGCAACCGATGAGGTCTGGTCGTGGTGGCAGACCGACGAGGGCTCGATTCACCGAGCAAGCTGGCCGACTGTCGCCGAGACCATCGAAGGCACAGACCCAGCCAATGCCGGACTCGTCGCGCTAGCCCAGGCGGCCTTGTTCCACCTGCGCAAGGCAAAGTCAGATGCCAAGGTGTCAATGCGAGCGGAGGTTGCCACTGCGACTCTCAACGCACCGGCGGCAGACCTGGCCAAGATTCGCGTCTTCGAGTCCGACCTCAAGTCGGTTGGTCGAATCGCCGAGCTAACTCTGGCCGAGGACACCGAGGTCTCTATGACCGATTTCGTGCTCGCGGAGCAGCCAGAGGCGTAACGCTTAGGTGCCAATCGGGCAGTACGGGTCGGGGTCGAGAAATTAGGCCCCGACTTTGTTTTAGGCTGGCGACATGACTTTCAACGCCGAAGAATTCGCTGCCACCAACCCATTCGCAAAGGTCAGCACGCTCGAATACGAGTTGCCAGACTTCACCAAGATCGCAGACGAGCACTACCTGCCTGCCTTCTATGCCGGATGTGCCGAGCAACTGGCCGAGGTCGAGGCAATCCTGGCTTCGAGCGAACCAACCTTTGAGAACACGATCGTCGCTCTCGAGCGTTCGGGACGCACCCTGGGCCGCATGCTCAATGTCTTCTACAACAAGTCCTCGGCCGACACCAGCAAGGCGATCGACGACATCGAAGCCGAAATTGCACCGAAGCTGGCAGCACACAGCGACGCCATCAAGCTCAACGCCGACCTGTTCGCGCGCATCGAAGAGCTGCACGGCAAGAAAGACGCACTGGGCCTCGATGCAGAAGGCGCCTGGCTAGTGGAACGCTATTACCGCGACTTCGTGCACGCCGGCGCAAAGCTCTCGGCCGAGACCCGCGAACAGCTCAAGAAGCTCAACGAACGTCTGAGTGAACTCGAGGCGAAGTTCGGCACCAACATCTTGAACGACCAGAATGACCTCGCCGTGCACGTCACCGACGCTGCTTTGCTGGATGGCCTAAGCGACAACGAAATTGCGGCAGCGAAGGCTTCTGCCGAAGCGCGCAGCCTCGATGGCTGGCTGATCGACATGGTCAACTACTCGGGCAACCCTCTGCTCGCATCGCTCACCAACCGTGACCTGCGCAAGACCGTGATGTCGAACACCCTGATCAAGGGCGCTCGCGACAACGAGAATGACAACCGTCCGGTATTGCTCGAGATCGTTCGCCTGCGCGCCGAGAAGGCCGCCCTGCTGGGTCACCCAAACCACGCTTCGTATGTGCTCGAGGAGCAGACCGCGGGCAACACCGCCAACGTGCACGCCATGTTGCGCAAGATTGCTCCCGCTGCGGTTCGCAACGCAAAGGCGGAGGCCGCCGACATCCAGGCCACCATCGACGCGGAGTGCGCAGCCGACGGAAGCGTGCCGTTCCTGGTTGCAAGCTGGGACTGGGACACCTACACCGAGCAGGTGCGCAAGGCCAAGTACAACATCGACACGAGCCTGTTCAAGCCATACTTTGAGCTCGAGCGCGTGCTTTGGGACGGCGTCTTCTGGGCGGCGACCAAGCTGTTCGGAATCACGTTTGTAGAGCGCAAGGATTTGGTCGCGTACCACCCAGAGGCTCGCGTCTTCGAGGTATTCAACCAGGACGGCAGCAAGTTGGCTCTGTTCGTAGGCGATTTCTTCACGCGCGACTCGAAGCGCGGTGGCGCTTGGATGAACAACCTCGTCGACCAGAGTTTCCTGCTCGGCCAGAAGCCTGTCGTGGTGAACAATCTCAACATCCCGAAGCCACCGGCCGGTGAGCCTGCGCTGCTGACGTTTGACGAGACCAGCACGCTTTTCCACGAGTTCGGCCACGCACTTCACGGCATGTTCTCGAACGTCACCTATCCGCGCTTCAGCGGCACCTGGGTGCATCGCGACTTTGTGGAGTTCCCTTCGCAGGTGAACGAGATGTGGATGCTCTGGCCTGAGGTGCTGGCCAACTACGCCAAGCACTACCAGACCGGCGAGCCGCTGCCACAGGAGTGGGTCGACAACCTCAAGCGCGCCGAGACCTTCAACCAGGGTCAGGAGACCACCGCCTACCTCGCCGCGTCGATCCTTGACTTGGCTTGGCACGAGCTGGGAGCAGACGCCACCGTCGATTCGGTCGAAGGCTTCGAAGCTGCCGCTATCGAGGCATACGGTCTGGCATTCCCGCCGACCCCTACTCGCTACCGCAGCACCTACTTCTCGCACATCTTCGCGGGCGGATACTCGGCCGGCTACTACGGCTACATCTGGTCGGAGGTGCTCGACGCCGACACCGTCGATTGGTTCAAGGCAAATGGTGGATTGACTCGCGCGAACGGTGAGCGCTTCCGCAACGAGCTGCTGTCACGCGGTGGTTCGGTCGATTCGATGCAGTTGTTCCGCAACTTCCGCGGCCAGGATGCCTCGATCGAGCCCCTGCTCAAGCGTCGCGGACTGAACTAGAGCTTCGCGAAGGCGAGGGTCGCGGCAATGGTCAGCATGACCGCTGCGATGCCGAGGTCCAGAACCTGCCAAAAGCGCGGGTTCGAGGTGAAGCGGCTGAGGCCTCGCGCTCCGAAACCCAGCGGCGAGAACCAAATGCGGGATGCGCTTGCCGCACCGATCCTGTAAAACCAGCGGTTGTCGCCAAAGCTGTTTGCGATGCTACCCACCAGCAGAACCGTGTCCAGGTATACGTGCGGGTTCAGGAACGTGAACGTCAGCACTGTCGCGATTACCTTGCCGAGCGGCAGGCTCTTGGCCTCGGCCGGCTCGAGAGTTGCGTGCTTGCGCGATGCCATCACGGAGCGGTAGGCAAACCAGGTCAGGTATGCCACGCCAAGCCAGCGGAACGCCTCCAGCAGCCACGGCAAGCCCTGAAGCACTGCGCCGAGTCCGGCGGTTCCCGCCGCCATCAGGAAGGCGTCTGAGGCTGCACAGATGGCAACGACTATGCCGACGTGCTTCTTAGTGAGACCCTGGCGAAGAACGAATGCGTTCTGTGCGCCGATAGCCACGATTAGGCCCAGACTCGTGCCGAAGCCAGCCGCGATGATTCCGAACATCAGTTTGCCTTCCTAGCGCCCCAACCGAGCCAGAGCCAAACGACCAAACCAGCCATCAGCGCCCAGAAAGCCGAACCGATGCCAGCGATGACGACACCCGAGGCGCCGACCAAGAATGTGATGATGGCCGGGAGTCGCAGCTCCGGGGTCTCAACAGCCGAGGAGACGGAGTTGATGATGGTACCCATAAGGGCGAGGCCGGCGGTGGCGAGCACAACCTCGCGCGGGGTGTTGACCACGAACATCACTACAGCGCCGGTTACAAAAGCCATAGCGATGTAGACCAGGCCACCAAATGCCGAGGCCATCCATCGTCGCGCCGGGTCTTTGTGAGCATGTTCGTTGGCGTTCAGGGCCGCGGTGATGGCTGCAAGGTTGAGGCTGAAACCGCCGAAGAACGCCGAAACTGCGGCACCGAGACCGGTACTCAGCATGACCGGGCGGAAAGGAACCTCGTAGCCGAGCGTCTTCATGATCGCGACGCCTGGCAGGTTCTGGCTGGCCATCGTGACTAGGTATAGCGGAATCGAAATGCTGATTACGGCGGTCACCGAGAACTCAGGTGTCACCAGAGCGAGACTAGGGAGCAGCGCCTGTTCCACTCCCCTGCCTTCGAGCAGCCAACCGGCGAGCCCGAAGATTACGACCATCGCCGCGGGAGCCGCCCAGATCGTCGCGAACCGGTAGAGAACGAGCCAGATCAGAATGCCTGGAAGGACGACGAACCAGGTTTCTTCATTCGCACTCGCTACAAACGGAGCGACGCAGAAGTTGAAGATCACGCCGGCAAGCATCGCCGCGGCAATCGGCTTTGGAATCTTCGAGACGAGGCGGCCGAGTGCGGGCCAAAGGCCGGTTAGAGCGAGCAGGATCGCCGTGACTAAAAACGCCCCGGCAGCGGCGGCGAAGCCGAGGTGAAAGTCCTTCGAGGCTGCGAGCATCGCGGCACCAGGCGTCGACCAGACGATCGAGATCGGCATACGGTAGCGCCAACTTAGAACAATCGAGAGCCCGCCGTACATCATCAACAACACGAAGATGGCGGTCGCACTCTGGTCTGGCGTGGCACCGAGCGTATCCAGGGCTGAGAGAACCAGTCCTGCGCTGGCAGCGGTACCTGTGATGCTGGCGACAATACCGGCGAGAGTTGGAGCCTTTAGGTCGGCAAAACGTTCAGCCGCGGTCAACCTGGCTGGTGCGGTCAATTACTAGGCCGACTTTTCTTGGCGCTTGGTGGCGAAAGGTTCCACCTCTGGAGCCGCCTTGCCTTCGACGACAGCCTTGGTGATGCGCACGGTACCCTGAACCTCGCTGCCTGGGATGTCGAACATGACCGGGCCAAGAATCTCTTCCATGATCGCGCGCAGACCACGTGCACCGGTCTCGCGAGCGACGGCAAGGTCGGCGATTGACTCGAGTGCGTCGCGATCGAATTCGAGCTCGAAGCCGTCGAGTTCAAACATGCGCTGGTACTGCTTGACGAGCGCGTTGCGTGGCTCGGTCAGGATCTCCATCAATGCCACTCGGTCGAGCGGCGTAACGGTCGCGATGACAGGCAGACGACCGATGAACTCAGGAATCAAGCCGAACTTGCGCAGGTCTTCTGGCTGAACCTCGGTAAAGATCTCGACGTTGTCCGACTTGCCCGCGATAGGTGCACCAAAGCCGATGCCCTTCTTGCCCGCACGAGCCGAGATGATGTCTTCGAGACCGGCGAATGCACCTGCGACGATGAACAACACGTTGGTGGTGTCGATCTGGATGAATTCCTGCTGTGGGTGCTTGCGACCGCCCTGTGGTGGAACCGATGCAACCGTGCCCTCGAGGATCTTGAGCAGCGCCTGCTGCACGCCCTCGCCCGACACGTCGCGCGTGATCGATGGGTTCTCAGCCTTGCGCGAAATCTTGTCAATCTCGTCGATGTAGATGATGCCCGACTCTGCGCGCTTGACGTCCCCGTCGGCAGCCTGCAGGAGTTTCAGGAGGATGTTCTCGACGTCTTCACCGACGTAGCCGGCCTCGGTTAGCGCGGTGGCGTCTGCGACGGCAAAAGGCACGTTGAGACGCTTGGCCAGGGTCTGCGCCAGGTAGGTCTTGCCGCATCCGGTTGGGCCGATCATCAAGATGTTCGACTTTGCAATCTCGATCGAGTCGTGTTCCTTGCCGGCCGAGGTAAGCGTGCCGCGCGAACGCAGGCGCTTGTAGTGGTTGTAGACGGCAACGGCTAGGGCGCGCTTCGCCTGGTCCTGGCCAATGACGTACTCGTCCATGAACGACTTGATCTCGCGTGGCTTTGGCAGGTCGATTTCTTCGACCGACTTAGCGGCCGCGGCACCGAGTTCTTCCTCGATGATTTCGTTGCATAGCTCGATGCACTCGTTGCAGATATAGACGCTTGGTCCTGCAATGAGCTTGATGACCTGCTTCTGGCTTTTTCCGCAGAAATTGCACTTGAGCAGGTCGCTGGTTTCACCGAGCTTGGTCATAAGAAAACTATATTCCCTGCCACCTACAAAAGCGGTGAAGGCACGTAACCCAATCGCGGGTCACGTGCCTTCACTTTGGCTTTGCTGAGCGCCTAAACGACCTACTGGGCGTTCTTGCGGCTGGTCAGAACCTGGTCGATAAGACCGTAGTCGAGAGCCTCGGCAGCGGTCAGAATCTTGTCGCGGTCGATGTCCTTGTTGACCTCGGCAACCGAACGCTTCGAGTGCTTCGAGAGGGTCTCCTCGAGCCATTCGCGCAGGCGCATGATCTCGCGAGCCTGAATCTCGATGTCGGAGGCCTGACCGCGACCCGAGTCGCCCGTCGATGGCTGGTGAATCAATACGCGTGCGTTAGGCAGAGCCAGGCGCTTGCCCGGTGCACCGGCAGCCAGCAGCACGGCGGCAGCGGAGGCTGCCTGGCCGAGGCATACGGTCTGCACCTGCGGGCGGATGTACTGCATGGTGTCGTAGATCGCGGTCATCGCAGTGAACGAGCCACCAGGCGAGTTGATGTACATGGTGATGTCGCGGTCTGGGTCTTGCGACTCGAGCACCAGCAGCTGCGCCATGATGTCGTCTGCCGAGGCGTCGTCAACCTGCACGCCAAGGAACACGATGCGGTCTTCGAACAGCTTGTTGTATGGGTCTTGGCGCTTGAAGCCGTACGAGGTGCGTTCCTCGAAGCTCGGCAGGATGTAGCGCGCTTCTGGCATGTGTAGCTTGGTCATGATTTGCCTCTCGCCCTAAGCCTTAGTTGTTGCCCACGCCGGTGCTGGCGCTAGCGAATTCTTGAATGTGGTCGATAAAGCCGTATTCGAGACCCTCGGCCGCGGTAAACCAGCGGTCGCGGTCGCCGTCGGCCATAACCTGCTCCACTGTCTTGCCGGTCTGAGCGGCGGTAATCGAGGCTAGTTGCTTCTTCATCGACATGATGAGCTCGGCCTGGGTCTGAATGTCGCTCGCGGTGCCGCCGAAGCCACCGTGTGGCTGGTGCAGCAGAATGCGGGTGTTCGGGGTCGCGTAACGCTTGCCCTTGGTGCCCGAGCTGAGCAGGAACTGCCCCATCGAGGCGCACATGCCGATACCAACGGTGACGATGTCGTTCGGCACGTACTGCATGGTGTCGTAGATCGCCATACCCGCGGTGATCGAACCGCCAGGCGAGTTGATGTAGAGGTAGATGTCTTTGGTCGAGTCTTCGGCCGCGAGCAGCAGAATCTTGGCGCAAATCTCGTTTGCGTTGTCGTCGCGTACGTCGCTGCCTAGCCAGACGATGCGATCCTTGAGCAGTCGGTCAAAGATGTTGCTGGTGGCTGGGGTGTGTTCGGCCATGGCTCCTCGAATCATTTGTGTTGCCTGATAAACCTACTTGCCACCACCGACACTTTCGGCGCTTGTTCGCCCACGGGTGAACGCGTGTCTGCACGAGCAAAACAGGCAGGATGCGCCAAACGCAAAAGAGGCCCGACCCTATCGGATCGAGCCTCTCTCGAGTTTTTGCTTAGTGGTCGTGACCGGCGTGGTCATCCTCGTCTGCACCAGTGGTGAGGAACTCCTTGAGGTCAACCTTCTTACCCTTGCCGTCGACAACTTCGGCGTGCTCGAGCACGAAGCCGAGAGCCTTGCGGCGCGCGGTCTCGCCAACGTAGGCAGGAACCTGGCCCTGCTCGCTGACGATCTTGATGAACTCGTTAGGGTCCATGCCGTACTGCTGAGCGCTCTGCACGAGGAAGTTGATGAGCTCCTGCTCCGAAACCTCTAGCTTCTCGGCATCGGCGATCTCGTCGAGGATCATCTGGATCTTGAACGAGCGGTTGCTCTGCTCGGTGACCTCTGCGCGGTGCTCCTTGTCTTCAAGGCGACCCTCGCCCTCGAGGTGACGGTTGACGTCTGCTTCAACGAGCTCGTCCGAAACAGGGACGTCGACGAGCTTGAGCAGCTCTTCGGTGATGAGGTCGCGAGCCTGAAGGCCCTGCTTGAAGACGCCCTGCTGAGCGACCTGCTTCTCGATCTCTGCGTTCAGCTCTGCGATGGTGTCGAACTCCGATGCCAGCTGAGCGAAAGCATCGTCGGCCTTTGGCAGCTCGCGCTCCTTGACAGCGGTCAGGGTGACCGAGATCTCGGCTTCTGCGCCGGCCTTGTCGCCGCCAACCAGCTTCGAGTTGAAGGTGGTCGACTCGCCTGCGGTGAGGGTGTCGAGTGCGTCGTCGATGCCGTCGAGCAGGTTGCACGAGCCGATCTCGGAAGAAATGTTCTGGGCCTCGTCGATGACCTTGCCGTCAATCTTTGCTACGAGGTCGATAGTGGTGAAGTCACCCT
>JACCDO011260323.1_pt1 | contig 10219 bp, 13 predicted proteins | sample 7446101 | NCBI WGS metagenome assembly JACCDO01 (sample SAMN15323440, study PRJNA562643) | freshwater metagenome | isolation source: river surface water | place: USA:Blue River Watershed | collected 2017-08-16
AAAAATGTTATACCGGTTGGCTCCGTAAAACGCGGTAAATTAATTAAATGATTACCATACATAATTACACTATTTTAAACATAGATAACTATCTACGATAAGATTTTATGTTTTTAAGTGTCATACAAATGTCGCATTTAAATATATGTATTTTGTCGAAGACTAATTAATATATAATTAAGCGACATATATAATACGCCAAATAAGATATATAAAATGTCGCAGACTTAATCCATATATTGATAGCGTCATACATTATTATTGTTTTAATATTATATTGTATGATTTAATACCGATTGTGTTTTTAAAAACATTTTGAAAATTTGATCTCCCAAAAAATGTTAGACTATCGCACAAAAATGTTATACCGGTTGGCTCCGTAGAAATGTAAAAACATCGTACATAAAAACGCTATTTTATACCCATTTTTGTATAGTTAATAAATAAGTAAAAAATAATCTTCATACAAATCTCACTGTTAAAAAACGTTATTTGGATTGATGTGAATAATATAATTATTTTATAACCATACCAAATACGCTATTTAATATTTGATAATTGGTTGAATGTAAATAATTGTTTATTTGTTCTAATACATATTACGTTATTAAAATATGCAATTTTGTTTGACATTATTTATATAAGTATTTTATCACCATACCATATACGTCATTTTAAACCGAATAATATATGACAGTTAAATATTAATTATTTAGTGTCTATCCAATTATCATATATTTAGAACGATGTTATTATTTAAAATCATCCATATTATTGTTTTACATATGTTTATACTTAAAATTTATCATATCTATACGTAAACATACCGGTACGATTTTTGTAATGATTGTGAAAATTTGATCTCCCAAAAAATGTTAGACTATCGCACAAAAATGTTATACTTTTTTGGCTCCGTGAATTGTCGGTTAGAAGTATATACATAATCCCATACATTATTAAGTATGTTTTTGTATTATAAATTTGTTTTTATATTGTTTATAGATGATAGTAACTTATACTAGAATCGAACCTTGTATTACTCATAACCGGTGAAATGTTGATTTTGAAAAAAATGTTAGACCATCGCACAATAATGTTATACTTTTTTGGCTCAGGAAATTTTAATTTCGCGAAATTTAATTTTTCGCAAAATGTTAGCGATATCTTGTATGGTGAGTAACCGACAAAAATATTTAAATCCAATTTACAATGGAAAATAAAAAAATGTTAGACCATCGCACAAAAATGTTATACTTTTTTGGCTCAGGAAAAATTAATTTCTCGAAATTTTTGAAATGTTATACTATCGCACATTTTTGTTATACCGAAAACGCTCAGGAAATTTTAAATTATCTCATTAAATTTTAAATTCTCGAAATTAATTTTAAATTCTTAAATTTATCATAAAAAATACCAAAAAATCATTAAAAATGATTATCTAAATTCAAATAATTTATTATCTATTTATGTTAATTTATATATAACCATTAAAAATCAATATGGTAACCTCATTGATAGAAAATGAAAATCTAGCAATTCATGTTAAAATTATGATTTGCCATCGAAAACTAACCAAGGGTTTTTTTCATCAATTGGTAAGACATCGAAAATTAACCAAGGTTTTTAAAAATTGAGGTGCATAAACTTTTTATAAAAATTTACAGTTCACCAAGTAATTTGATTTGTCATTGAAAATTAACCAAAAAAAGACAACTTTCCCGTCAGACATCGAAAACTAACCAAAAAGGCCTCTTAAGGATTTTAGAACTTTTATTTTTTCATGAAAACTTTTTTGAAAAACTTTTTTTATAAATTTATCCAAAAACTATCCAAAAGTATTTTTCTTAATATTTGAAAGATTTCTAGAATTTTAATTTTTCGAAATTATATTTGAAATACATTTATTCACTTATTTGATTAAATATAATTCATTATTATGTTTATTTTCATAGGTTATCATATAAATCACTCTATATAGTATTGTCACATACCGTATTATTTTTATTTTTAGATTTACGATTTTGTTTGTTCTTTAATCTTAATTCTTTTAATTCATTGGTCATCTTTTCAAGGTTATCGTTTAAAACTGATATATTTTTTGCATTATTGTTAATGACATCCTTTAAAGTTTCAATCATCTTTTCATATTTTCCAGACATTTTTGTATTACAAATAGATAACAAAAAATCTTTAAAATTAAATATTTAAAACTATGTATAGATTATAAATTAAAATGTTAAATAGAATACATAGACTTATAAACTTAAACAGAAATAATATATATTTAGTTCCAAGAAGATTTATAAATCAAAATATAAATAGTAATTGTCCATATGAAGTTCTTGGTATTGAAAAAAACTCAGCATTGTCTGAAATTAAACAAGCTTATAAAAATATGGAATTAACTGGTGGACAAAACATCGAAGTCAAGAATGCTTATATACGTTTATTACGTGAATTTCAAATAAATGAAAGTGATATTTTAATAAATGAATATAAAAACCAATTTTCACCAAAAAATAATAATGTTATATGGTTGACTGCGATTGGATGTACCACCTTAGTTGCATTACAATATTTGTATTATGATTTTAAAAAATATAATACAATACATAAACAACAATAATTATTTTACAAATATTTTATACCAGGAATCAGTATTCATTAAATATTCATTCTTAGTAATTACTAATCCAAGTGTCGATGTTTTTGTAATATCAGATAATCTTGTTATCATTATTATACTTTTTTGATTATCTCTAGTTTTAGGTTTAAATATATGATTTTTAATATATAAAGATGCATCCATATACAGTGTCAATGGTACATACTCTTTTGCTTCTAATATTACATGAGCTGACGAATCATTGTATACGTGGAACCAATAGCAATTATTATTTTTTAATTTATATTCATCAATCAATTCATCATTAGCTTTTTGGTTTCGTCCCACAATGATATTAAAATATTCGCTTGAATAAACAAATCTATTTTTATTTTTTGATAATAAACTAATCATAATATCTATATTTTTTTATAAATATTATCATTAATTGAAACACAATCAAATTTAAAATTTGATATTTAAAAATTATTACTATTTTATATCATAAAAAATGAATTCAAATATCGAAGAATTGCAACCAATATTAAATATTGGTACTATTGGACACGTATCACACGGTAAATCAACTTTAGTTAAAGCATTATGTGGTACAAAAACCCAACGTTTTAAAAGTGAATTAGAACGTAATATAACAATTAAGCTGGGATACTCGAATGTTAAAATCTATATGTGTACTCAATGTGATAAACCAAAATGTTATCAAAGTTTCAATAGTGATGTATTTGGAAGCCCGTGTTGTAAATATTGTAATCAACCAATGGTTTTTAAACGTCAAATCAGTATTATTGATTCACCAGGTCACGAGGCATATATTGCTACTATGTTATCTGGTACGAAATGTATGGATGGAGCAATTATGTTAGTTGCTGCAAATGATGAATGTCCTCAGCCACAAACAAAAGAACATCTTGTTGCAATTGAAATGATGAAAATAAATAATTGTATTATTTTACAAAATAAATTAGATTTAGTTACAAAAGATAATGCAAGAAATAATTTTAATCAAATTAAAACATTTGTAAATGGTACTCTTGCAAAGGATTCGGTTATAATACCTATATGTGCTCAACTTGGATATAATATTGATTTCTTGAATATGTATATTGTTGAAAACATACCAGTCCCAAAAAGAGATATTGATGCGGAACCATTAATGAATATTATTCGTAGTTTCGATATTAATAAACCTGGGACTATCATAGATAACCTAAAAGGTGGTGTTATTGGTGGTACTTTGCAAAAAGGTAAATTATCCATCGGAGATACTATAGAAATACGCCCTGGGTTGATTAGATTAGATAATAAAGATGATAAATCCAATAATAACAAGTATGAATGTACTCCAATTATCAGTAAAATTGTATCATTAAAATCTGAAAACAACAATCTTGAATACGCTATTCCAGGAGGCTTAATTGGCGTTGGTTTAAATATAGACCCTGTTTTAACCATCGGTGATAAACTGGTTGGTCAAGTATTGGGATTACCTGGTAAAATGCCACCAATCGTTTATGATATTCAAATAGAATACTTTTTAATGCGTAGAGTTATTGGCTCAACCAACGAAAATAAAATTGAATCAATCACTGAAAATGAAAACCTTCTATTGGCTATTTCATCATCTACAATACCATCCTATGTACGTAAAGTCGTTAATAGCAAGGTTATTAAATGCGCTTTAAAGATACCAGTATGTGTAAATAATAATTCAAATATATGTATATTTAGACGTATTAATAAAGGTTGGAGAATTATTGGTTATGGAATAATAAATAAAATTAAAACAATTGATGTTTAAATAAAAATGCCATATTCGTTTGATATAGTATCACGTTTTATACATTAGGTAACAAATCATTATATTTTTAATTATATAAATTTGAAAAATTTGATAACAATTTAGTTCATCTTAAAAATGTTATAATCAAACTAATTAAAATGAAATATAATTTTATTAAAAAAAAATTTAATAAGAATATATCTAAACTCATTGATTGTGATATGATGGACTGTTTTAATATTTCAGACATTATTTCTACATATTCATTACCAAAATTAAAAGTATATCAGTATAGTATTAAACATTGGAACGAACGTTCAGGTAAATATTTTAACTTTACTATTTTAGCAGATAATCCAAAAGAATGTCATTTACTATTTCGTAATTACATTAAAGAAAATTATAATACTTGTCCTACTCGGATTTATGTTAGATATTATAATCAATTAAGTAATCAATTATATACAGGTAATTCACGTATTTTAAATGTAACTTTACATAGTACTAGTTTATTACGTCCAAGTATTCAATATTTATACAAATATAATAAGCCAGTAAATACATCTAAATTATCTAGAAAACAAATAAGCATACGATATAGACAACAAATTAATCAAGCGAATCGTACTATTAATGCAGAAGATTTTAATAATTTATTCAATTAATTTTGAAAAATAATATTATATTTTTATAAATTGATTTTAGTCTTTTATAGATATAATTTAATAAAAAATTTTGATTATAAAATAACAATTTATCTACAATATTACTGATAAAATATTATAATGATTGGAAAATTTAAAGTTTATAAAACTCGTGTACCAGTTTACTTTCAATATGAAGTTACTGATGACCAACAAGCTTGGATTGTTCAAAATTATGATGACCTAAATGGTATTCTAGGTTTAAAATATAGGATATCATTCGATGAAATATTCGATAACTATAAATGCAATCAAATCATTTTAAATATAATGAGTGATTTCTTGACAGACCATTATTTAAAATTATTGTTTGTTAAAAGTAGAAAAAGTTATAAAACTAATTCATATGTATTTTCAATATTAAAAACATTATTACCTGATTTTATTAATGTTTTTAATACACATCCATTACAACACATTATCAAATCTAGATATGATAAAATTAAGTATCGTTTTGAAAATAATATTTAAAAAATAGATTTTTATATTTTTTTATAAAAAAATCTCAAATTATTTTAAGAATATGACAAGAGTTATTTTAAGAATATTTCCATCTAATCGTCGTGGTTCTTTTATGTCTATAGAACTTGAACTAGGCACCAATCCTGCTATCGCTGAAACAATATTCAAATTATGCAACGAAATATCACCAAAAACTCATAAATTAGCAAGAGGAATTACATATATATCGGATAAAGAACCATTAATAAATGGCGAAACAATAAATATTATGCCAATGTAATTTATAAACTTTCTTCTTTCTTTTTACGAGGTTTACGTGATATCGATTTTTTCTTTTTATTTATATCAATACTAATATTACTTATTGTATCTGAACTATCATTTACTTGATTTGGAATATAAATATGTTCAATTATTGTATCATTAATGTTTTCTATACTATTTTCACTAATATCAATATTATTATCTTCTTTAATATGGTTATTAGACTCGGTTTGATTACCATTATCATTATTGTTTTCTGAATTATTATTTACAAAATTATTAATTTTTATATTTTTAATTGGTATATTTGAATCTAATAATGTTTTAAAAGCCTTTGATTCTTCCATTGCTTTATTAAGAGATTCAGATGCAACAGATAAACAATTTTTAAGTGATTTTAGATGCCATTCTATACTGCGATATTTCATACGACAAGTATCTAAAAACCCTAAAAACGACCCTATATCTTTTTTATCATATTCTTTCCACGATTGGATAATTAATGATGCGTGTATAATATCATTATATGTTTCACGTTCTCTCATCTTATCTAAAAATATAATAATATTACCTTTTGATGTAATTTCTATTGAAAAATGTTCACGTTTTTTACCATTATTTGCTACAAATTCTTGATTAGATGCACAAATAATACCACCATCTGCATTTAATAAATCAACATTATCTTTTAATTTAGAAACTTCTACATTTGTAATCTTCTTTAATCCAGAATGTGATTTTGAATCAAATAATATAAATGTATCATCGTCTAATCTTATTTGAAAATCCGCAGAATATTTATCATTACTGGAATTAATAACCTCCGCATTTCTGGGTTCAAATATTTCTCTTAATATACTTTCATCATCTTTCTCATTCATCTTACCTTTTTCTTGAGGTGATACTTTATCGTTTTTATTTTGTATTGAATTCTTTATAAATAAGTCTAATTCCAAATTCTTATTTTCCAACTCTTTAATACGATTTTCCTTCATTTCATTAATATTTTTATAAGTATCATCTATTCTAGCTTTATATTCTAAAAATTCTTTTTTAGTTTCTTCTTTATAATTTGAATGCTCATCTTTATATTCACATAATTCGTTCATTAATTCGGTTACACGACCATTTAAATTATTGATTCTTAATTCATATACTTGTTCAGTTGATTTTTGAATTTGCATTTTATAGTCGAATAATTCTTTTTTAAATTCTTCATCTTTATTATGTATTTGATTAACTAATTCTTGTATACGTTCATTTAATTTAGAACGTTCATCTTGTAATTTTTTAATATCATTTTCAATTAATGTATTATTAAAATTATTAATAATGTTAAATTCATTATTTTTTAAATCTATACCATATTTTAATATTCTTGCGTTAACCTCAATAGTTGACGTACTAAAGTCATAATGTATTTCCCAATCAGATGGTACCGATATTTGTAATATTTTAACATTTGTATATTTATTGATTGCACTATTTTCCACTTTTTTAGATTTCATATATAAACAACCTAACATTTATTTATATAAATATTAATAATTTTTAGAATATTAAATAAATTTGATTTACAATAAAATAAATACATTATTATTAATTTTATAAAAATGGACGCATATCATAATCTTTTAAACGAAATTGAAAACATTAAAAATAAGATATCTGACAATGAATATCTTACAATATTGAATTCAATTAATAATATTTATAAAATTAATAATAATTCTATGAATACTATTCATAATTTAGCATATATTGTTATGCATATTATTGATAATATTGAGCACCGTGTGGAATATTATTCATACTATTTACAAGATACGATTGATTATATTAATAATTCTATATTACGCTATGTTTCTACACCAGATGAGATTGATAATAAGATTGACATATTGCAATTTAAACTAAATAATAATACATATATATCTCAAATAGATAGAGATACTTATTATCCACATAAGATTATTTCAACAAATGATAAAAAACATATATATGTAATCTTAGGTGCAAAAAAATAATTATAAACTTATATTTTTAAAGATATTAAACATATATATGATATATTATGGATAATACAAAACGAATAGAGATTTTAGAATTAATTTCTAATTTAATGAGAAATATATTTAGAATAGAAGACGAAGAAGAGTTTAAAAAAATAAAAGAAAATATACCAATATTAAATATTATAAATCTTATAAATATTACAAAAGATAGTTATAAAGATGATGTTTATTTAGATACGATTATAAATAACAATATAATTACACCAAAAATAGTTAATGAATTAGATTTTTCAAACATTCAAAATGAAATTGATAATACTGAATTAGATGATTTTAGTTTAGAGAAATAATTAAAATAAAATTTGATTATATAAGTAATTAAAGATAATTAAATAAATACGAGGAATAATGGCAGTAACCGTAAATAGTTTTACAGTTTTAAAAATATTTAATTATAAAAAAGAACAAGAAGTTAGAGTATTACGTTCATTTACAAATAAAGAAAAAGCAATTGACTATATAAATTTATTAGCAAATGAACATACTACTAAACATGAAAAATTATATATAAATAAAATGAAAGACAATGATTTCTTAATTGATATATTTGGTTTTAATAATAATTCGTTATGGTATCCAATTTATACAATTTTTATAGCGACATCTTATGTAGACGATGATGTTGATAATCCTCAAAGTGAAAACAAGAATAATGATACTGAAAAAAATAATAAAAAATCAGAAAATGTAGATTTTAGTAGAGGTTGGGTATATGCAATATATGAAACTGAATTAGAATTAGATTAAAAATATAATTTATAATTTTACAAATTATATTTTTAGAGTTTAATAATTTTTTGTTCCATCATAATTATATGTGGAATAATTTGAATAATTATTTACATCATAAGTATAACAAGCATCATAGTTATATACACTGTAATAATCGTTATTAGTTTTGGTAAAGACGTTTTTAATTTCTTTATTTGACATCTTTTTGATATCATCGTTTGAATAACTGTCACATTTAGCTAAAAATGGTTTATATTTTACAGCACATTCTTTTAAATAATTAGTTTTTATCATACTAGATGAACTACTATTACTTACTGCATTACTTAATGTATGTATATGAGAAGATATACCTTCTAATAATATATATTGGTTTGATTCACTTGGATTGATTCTATATGATTCATAACCGCTATTAACAGTATGGTGAGCATAACTTACAGCGCTTGTATATGATAAGACCATTTTATGGTATTGATTAATAAAAATATTTTTATAATAAACTGATTTAAAAAAATATATTATCAAATTTATTTTGATTATTAATTTTATAAGAGGCTTACACTAAATTTTATACAATTATTATATAAATGGATACTAAAAAACTGTTCGCATTAGTCATAATTGCTTCAATATTTGAAATTGTTGCATTAACATTTTTAACAAGATATGTTAAAATGACTAAACATTATTTAGATTTAATACCTGTTATACTAATTTATGGTATGATTGTTCCATACGTTTTACTACATTTAGTAGATGCAGTTGGTATGGGTTTTGCTAATTTTATATGGAATATATGTACTACTATTTTTGCAATTGTGGTTGGTTATTATTATTTTAATGAAAAGATTGATAAATTACATATTATTAGTTTAATTTTAGGTATATCTTCTCTAATATTGCTATCTATAGCCCATTATACATCTTAATTATCCATTACATTAAATAAATTACTGAATAAATTCAAACTATCTATAAAGATATTTAAACTTTCATTTATATAATCGGCATTATCATTTTTACATAATTTAGCATTTACAGATAATAATTTAGTATCATACAAAATATAAAATAAGAATAAAATAATTGTTATATATGATATTTTTTTATTAAAACTTCTATTAAATGTATCTGGATATCTTTTATGTAATAATAATTCAACTAATCTTGTAATAAGTAACCCAATTAAAATAAAGAATAATACTGGTCCCCAAGTTTCTAAGTTTATAAAAGATGGGTATGCAAAACTTATGATTGATAATAAAATTAATATAGATAAAGTTGTTATACCAACGTGTTTAAATAATATTTCATTTTTGATATATAATGGGTATAATGTTACACCAATTGCAGCAATAAAAATTAAATATAAGAAGTGTTTTGTAAAGAATCGTTTTGGTGGAATATATAGTACACCTATTAATATTATTATTGTTAATACTGCAAAAATGATTGAATAAGAACCCGCAAATAAATCTTTTGCAGTAATATTATATTTTTCTAATAACTTAATAGATGATAAAACAATAGACCAAGCTAATACAAAATATAAATAAGTATTTAATACGTAATT
>JACCDO010023794.1_pt1 | contig 10218 bp, 8 predicted proteins | sample 7446101 | NCBI WGS metagenome assembly JACCDO01 (sample SAMN15323440, study PRJNA562643) | freshwater metagenome | isolation source: river surface water | place: USA:Blue River Watershed | collected 2017-08-16
GAAGAGAGGAAGAGTCTTAAAAATATTTATGGTGAAATTCTGGATAGTGGTACGCTTATTCTAGGGCCACATACGGAAAAATTTGAAGGCGAATTTGCCAAGTATATTGGGACTAAGTACGCGGTAAGCATGAACACTTGTACATCGGTCTTGGAGGTGCTATGCGTCGCTGCTGGACTTGCCAACAAGAAGGTTGCCGTCACAAATAACACCAACTTTGCATCAGTGGAGGCCATTATCAGAGCTGGTGCTTATCCCTGTCTCTTGGATGTTGATCAACAAACACTTATGCCAGACCCGGAGCAGGTTATTAAGTACATAAAGGAATTTGAAATTGATGGATTGATGTGGGTGCACATTGGAGGAAATATAGTACCTGGTTTTGAGCGCTTGGCCCAGTTTTGCGTCGAATCAAATGTAAAACTACTGGAAGACTGTGCGCACGCACATGGTAGCAAGGTAAGCGGAAAAATGGCTGGAACCTTCGGTTTTGGAGGTGGTTTCTCTTTTTTCCCAACCAAAGTGATGACTACAATGGAGGGTGGCATGCTAGTAACCGACGATGAAGAGGTTTCAATGATTGCTAAATCAATGCGAAATCAGGGTAAACGTTTTGCCGCATATGGGGGACTTCATTATGATCACGGAAATAGCTGGCGAATGTCTGAAATTTCCGCGGCAATGGGGTCAATCCAACTTGCTAAATTAGATCAGATGATTGCTGTTAGGATGCGCGCAGCTAAGATTGTCGAGTCATACCTTAGTTCGGCAGGTATTTCTTATTGTGATGTTAGCAATATGGATCAGGCTAGTCGCTATAAAATAATGGTTTTATTAAATGATAATAATAAATCCATAGAAGCAATTAAAGAGAGATTGCAATTGGCGGGTATTGTTCTGGGGGGCGGTGTATACGAAACGCCAATATCATTGCAGCCAGTGTTTAAGGGAATTAATAAATTAGGTTCGTTGGATGTGAGTGAGAAACTGTGCGCAAGGCACATCTGTCCGCCAATAACTTCAGGTACAAGCGAGGAAGAAGCGCATTTCATTTCAAAAAAATTGGTAGAAGTACTTATTGAATGAGGCTTCAGTTCACAAGAAGACAAAAACTAGTACTCTAGGCTATGAAAAAAATTGATAGAGCGCAAATTAAAAGGGATTATTGATTTTTTTAGTGATAGAAACCTTTTAAAAAAGAATTATCTTAGACTAGTATGAAAAAAAATTATGATGTGGTTGTGATCGGTGCAGGTGGCGCAGGACTAGCGTGTGCAGAAATGTTATCGCGAACAAGTCGTAGAATAATGCTGATTGAAAAAAATAGCCAAGTTTGTAAAGAAGCAAGTGGCGAACACCACGGATGGTTTCACTTTGGGTCTTTGTATTCAATATTTCCAGCTTCAAATTTTATGGGTACATTAATAAAGGGGACCGAAGACCTGCTTAAATATTATAAAAATTTCAATAACATGAATATAAGCATAGATAAAAAAGGTCGGTTGGGGATTAAAGAAAATGAAAAAGGATGGTTGCTTCCTGAACCAATAGATTATTATATTGCTTGCGGAAATGACGCGGACTTTAATTTATTAGAAGCAATATCGATTAAGTCAATATACAACAAACTATCAAGACGAATTGCTTGGGCATATGTGATAAGGAAGTTTGTTGCCCGACATAATCAGTATTACGACTATGTATGGGGAGAAGGTAAGAGCGCGCATATTGACATACCCAAATCATCTGTCTTCAGTCACTCAAAAAAACAATTGAAATACATTAACAATACAGATATTAATATAGATATTGGCACGCACTTTTCTATTAAAGGATTTGATCATCCAATGCGAGCAATGAGAATAGCCAAAGATTTATTAGCCACTTATGTTGCAAATAAAGGCCAGCTGCTACTAGAGACTCAAATTGATAGGATTGAAAAGGGGAGTAATTGCTATATCTTGTTCGCTGGTGAACAAGAAATTGCCAGGGCAATAAAAGTGATCGTAGCAACCGGTAAATATGAAGAATTAACGAAGAAGTATGAAAAATCGGTAAAACTGATAAAAACAATCTCGCCATTATTAATAACTTATCCAAACGTCGCGAATAATAATTTCGTAAGAATGACGCCGTTTATTGAAAAAACTATAAACCACATATACCATAAGGAGGGTAAAAACAAATATTCAGTTATTGGCGGGGGATTTTATCTTAGTGATACAGCGACTGAGTCACAAAAAATTGAAATTGAAAATTTGCTTCACGCGTACGCTGAAAGGACATTTCCTAAATTCAGTCAAGTGCAGCATCGTGAGATATATTGGGGAACAAAGACGGAATATGTAGGTGAGCCAACTGAAAGGAATTATCAATATTTTTCAAAGGAAATTGAGAAAAATATATGGATTGCAATTCCAGGCAAGTTTACGCTTTCATTTAGCCTTGCCGTAGATTTGTACTATAAGTTAAACGGTAAATTACCTCCAGAGAATAGCAATGATTTTGATGAAAAAATTGACGTCAGTGCATACGTCGGCAGTATGAGACATTCGCACATAGCCCAAGTTGCAGCGCAGATTGAGAAATAGATAATAATTACAGGTGGGTAAGCAACCAATACTGCTTGCAGTATTAGTTATTAGTTTTATATTTAAAAAATTTTTAGTGATCAAAATATTTATATCGGCATTAAATGTAGCTTGTGCCAAGGCTATTGAGATGTTAATTAGTTGGTATATTCCAATAATATTCATTAGGGAAGGTGGTTTTAGAAACTGGGGGGAGGTTGCATATGCATTAACGATAAACTTAGCGTTGGCAGCAATTTTGATGCTTGGCGCGGAAGTGCTAATTCAAAGAATGATCGTAGACCGAGGTTATACAAAGAGGGTACTGTTTGACATTTTTAGGATTGAGATCGTAAGCCTGTCATTAAGTGCATTGGTAATTTTTATATTTCTAATATTAAAACCATTTACAAATAGTAATTTCGTAATTGCTCTGCCGTTGCTACTTCTAAATTCATATAATGCTGAGCATTTTCGCGCATTACTGTACACTAGAGTTTATTTATTAATACTACTGTTACCTTCAAGTATATTTGCGTTGATTCTGACAGTATGGAGCAAAGACTCATACAATTATATTTATGCATGCTTAATTGCATCAATTATTTCTACAGCACTACAGTGGCGATTGATGCGTTCAAATGGAATTTTACAGAACCCTTTGGTTTATATGTTTAGATGTTTAAAATTTAGAGGGGGATTTTTAGGAATCAAGATGCGAGGTACATTTGATGAATCTGTCCGTCTAACAAAAGGAAGTATGGCAATAATATTATCCAAATATATGGATATAACAATATTAGGATTATTTGTAAGTTCTAATATCGTAGGAATGTACGATATTGCTTTAAAGATTACCGTACTTATAAGTGCGCCGCTTGTTATGGTTGCCCCATTTATAATCACCTTACTCAGAAAACTCGAGCTTGTTCAACAAAAGAAAAAGTTCTATATTGTACAACTATTTTGCGGTGTTTCAGCCTTCATAATAACTATGATCATTTTTAATTCAGAAATAATGCTTCAAAAATTTGTGGGTGAGAGTGTTGCAGATTTGTGGCCTCTAATCTACATATTAGCATTGGGGCAGTTAGTGAATTCAATTACTGGACCTTCTGGTATGGCGTTGCTGGCTAATGATGTTACGTTAATCTGGACGAAAATTGTATTGTATAACTTATTACTTGGTGTGCCTATATTTTTTGTCTCAGTGAAATTTCTAGGGGTATATGGTGCCGCAAGTGTGAATGCCGCTTCACTGATAGCAATGAATCTTGCTATGTATTATGAATTACATAAACTATACAAAACCTAATTACTTCTTGCCGTCGGCATTACTGATAGTTACTTCTTTAACGTATATCAATATTGCAAAATACGTAAGTGATGATGTCAGTTTTTTCCCTGTTATTTTTTTGCTTATCGCAATGCCTTTTGCGTATATCAGATTGTTCTGGCTAAAAGGTAAGGTTCATCCTATCACTGCTATTAGTGCATTTTATCTGGTTATATTAATACTAATTCTGTTTGAAATTGCGGGTGAAGCGGGTAACACGCGGTTTGGACTAATTTACTTTTTGATGGAGTCATCGGTTATTTACGCTGTCCTTGTGCAGAATATAAATAGATATAAGATATTGCATATTTATGTGAAGTTCCACGTAATCATTATTTGCTATGGTATTGTTTCTGAGTTTATTTTTAGATCGTTCGGATACGATTATTTGATGCATCAAACACTATTCATCTCAAACCGATTTGAGGCAAATATTAATTCTGGAAGAGGTTATATTTCTGTATACCAAGAGCCAACCGTATTGGCATTAAACTCATCTTTTCTTCTTGTAATATTACAATATATTAAGAAACAATCAAGTTGTCAATCAAGACTAATGGAGTATTTACTGATTGGATTCATGATTGCATCAATGAGTATCACTGGTTTACTTCTCGTGGGAGTCTACGCATTATTAAAAATAATTAACTCCAAAAGATACCTAGGCGTAAGTTTCATCTTGATATTTGCTTTAGTTATGGCTGGAGTGTACCTTCTTCCTCTCATATCAATACGTTTTGCAACTATATATCAATCGCTTATAAACGGAAATTTTCAAGATATTGCGGACTCTAGTTTAAATGAGAGATTTAACGCAATTTACGCAACATTATGTGTAGCCAATAACTCATTCTATGGATTGAGTCGTGAATCTGTTCAATGTTTTTCGGATATTGCAGAATCTTTTGAGAGCACTTATGCCTTTGTTACAGGTGGAGTCCTGAGATTATTAACAAGCGGTGGCTGGCCAATGGTTTTTATTTACATACTAATCGTATATCGCCGCTATCAAGTTTTGAAAGATGTCAATCAAGCCTACTTACTGTATCTTTTTCTGGTAACATTTGTCCTATTTACACCAATGTCACTATCAACGTTTGCTGTAGCGTTTGTAATCTTACATATGAAACTCTCACGATAGCGGTCGGTTATCAAAATGGATGAATTAAAGGAAAATAATTGTTACCTGATTTCTTAATTATCGGATCTATGAAAAGTGGTACCACGTCTCTGTGCGACTATCTGTCAAGATCAAATGATATATTTATTCCAGAAGTTAAAGAACCGCATTATTTTGTTGCTAGTGAAGTTAGTCGGGCACACTCAGATATATGCATTCCTTCTTTGCAAGTTATTGAATCTAATAGTGCATATAAGAAAATCTTTGCTAAAGCTTCTCCTGGGCAAATGAAAGGTGAATCTTCGGTCTCATATTTTTATTATCTTAATGAATTTATTAATTCTGTTTCGCATAAATATGGTCAAGAAGCTCGCAAAATAAAAATTGTCTTGGTTGTAAGAAATCCAGTGGCGCGTGCAATGTCGCAGGCCAAGTCATTCATGCAATATCACGTAGTGAACACGCGTGAAGAATTGATTGAGTTTGTAAGGGAAAACGCCGATAGTCGTCACTTTGTCTACGATGTTCTAGGTTCTTCAGAGTATTCTAGTAAATTCAAAATACTTCGCGATTCGTTTGATGAGGTCTTTGTTCTCAAAGGTGAGTATTTGCGAGAAAATCCAGAAACTGCATTGCATGAGTTGTCAGGGTTTCTTGAAATACCTAGGTTTGAAATTGAGCGATCTGTTACTACTAACGTTTCAGGTTTTCATCGGTATCCAATTTTGGCTAGCCTGGACAAATACTCGAGAAAAACTGGTTTGCTTAGATTTACTAAGTATGCATTGGGGCCAACCGTGTCCCGCAAATTAAAAGATAAATATCATGACTTTGCACTTACCAAAAACGTAGATTTGACTGCCATTGAAGAATATTTAAATAAAGTTCTGAAAATTGATATGTTATCCTATAAAGGATATGGTAATATATTTAAGCTATAATATGAAAAATCTATACTTTATTCGAAAAATATTTAGGATATTGGGGCTTACTAAAATCCTAGGTCACTTGTATTCTTCTGAAAAAAGATTTGGAAAACTAATGCTCGAAACCATCAAAGAGGGTGACTCGGTTTGGGATGTTGGTGCAAATGTTGGGCTATATGAAGAAGCTATTTTGGAAAAAGTTGGTGCTGGGGGGTGTGTTTATGCTTTTGAACCAAATCCAGAGAGTGTGGCAGTAATGAAAGATCGCTTTGGAACTTCGGGGCGACTGAAAATTGTAAACGTGGGTTTAAGTGATGCGATAAGCACTATGTCGCTTTATTTAAACTCTGACCCAACATCGGTAACCGCTTCTTTATCCCCTCAGCATGTTGATGATTCGGACCATGCAAAAAACGTACATTTGGTTGATATTATTACGGGGGATTCATTCGCTGAGGTAAATGGTGCACCGAAGGTAATAAAAATTGATGTAGAGGGCTTTGAAGTTGAAGTCCTCCGCGGTTTATCTGAAGTAATTGCTGGTGGGGTTGTTCGAAGCATATGTATTGAAGTGCATTTCAGGGAAATGGAAAAGCGGGGAGTACTGAAGCAATTTTGGCAACAAAATAATAGCATCGTTGATTGTGGTTATACAGCACAATGGGTTGATCCATCTCACGTAATTTATAAGCGATGAGTTGCTTTATTCCGGAAAGACTCGTGTTTGGCACAGCTAGGTTACATCGCGTTATTGATTTCAGGAAAAGAGCTGGACTGATAGAAAGTGCTTACGGCTTCGGTGTGAGGCGGTTTGATACGGCCCCTTCATATGGAATGGGCTTAGCTGAGTGTCTGATCGGAGAAGTTCTAGGTGCACAAAGTGATATTTTGGTCAACACTAAGGTAGGTATTATTACTCAAACAACATTTACACGATACTCATTGGAGGTTTTCGTACGAAAGGCAATATGTAGAACTTATCTTGAAAATTTACGATCCAACTTTACTTACGAATCCATGCAAAGATCGTTCGACGGTTCATTACGAAGGCTTAAAAGAGATCGAGTAAATACGTTGTTCTTTCATGAGCCTGTATTCAGCTTGCTTAACCCGGTCGACATTATAAAATTCATCGAATCTAACAGGGAGCGTTTCGATAACATTGGCGTTGCTGGTGAATGGGAGGTCATTAAGGATAGCTATGAAATGCTTATTGCTCTTGGAATTAAGACTACTATACAGACAAATGTTGATGCATTAAAAAGTAATATAAATTATTCGGTTAATTATATATACGGAATTATAACAAAAACAACTAAGAGGGAAGAATTAACAAAAATAAATTCAATGAAAGATGTTAATATACTATATTCAGCTCTGAACAAGGAAAGAATCCAGCATTATCACAGAAATGTGTTCTAAAGTAAGCATATGAATTTTACTAAACTGAAAACATCTATAAAATTCATAAATCACGCATCTTTGATAATCAGTGACGGAAAAATTTCAGTTTTGAGTGACCCTTGGTATGAAGGAGATGCATTTCATAAAGGATGGAACCTTCTGCACGAGACAAATTATGCAGAAATAAATAGTCTACTTTCTCAAGTCACGCACATATGGATATCTCATGAGCATCCTGATCACTTTTCAATAGGATTTTTTAAAACCTTTGCTGCGAGTATTAAGAGTTTAAGAATTAAAATACTTTTTCAGAAAACAAAGGACCGGAGGGTATTAAATTATCTAAGGGGGCTGGGTATAGAGGTAAGGGAGCTCGAGTTAAATAATAAAATTTCGTTGTCAAAAGATTATCAAATCACTTGTATCAAAGACGGTTTCTATGACTCTGGACTTTTGATTGAGAGTCGTGGTGAAAAAATATTAAACCTTAATGACTGTGAAGTCACTTCAGTTAAAAGAGCAGATGAAATTTTTTCACTAACAGGTAATATAGACGTTTTGCTAACGCAGTTTAGCTACGCCGCGTGGAAAGGTGGAGAAAAAAATAAAAAATGGAGAGAAGAGGCTGCCAAGGATAAAATTAATGCTATAAATATTCAGATTGATAAATTTAGACCAAACTTTGTTGTTCCAATTGCAAGTTATGCATATTTTTCAAATGTTAAAAACTTTTATTTGAATGATGCAGTAAATAAACCTGAAACTTTAAAAGAAAAAATAGGGGGGTATGGGTTAAAAATTATTGTTATGGCACCAAATGATGTTTTGGGGGGCGAGGCGGAGGCACTTAACAGCACTAATGCTATTGACTTTTGGAAAAGAAAATATCAAGCTTTAAGACCAATTCATCAGCATTCCACAATAGATTTAAATACAATCCGAAGTTCTTTCGAAAAATATTCCTTTAGGATAGAAAAGAATAATAATATATCATTAATTAAGTTAATAAGAAGATTTTCACCAATTAGGGCTTTTGAGCCAGTAGTTATTTTGCTAGATGATTTGAATAAAAAAATTAAATTCGATTATGTAGACAAAATATTTATTGAAACAAATGAAGCTGCAATGCTCTCAATGAGTTCCGATTCATTAGATTATATTTTCAAGAATACATTTGGTTTTGACACGCTAACTGTAAACGGGTGTTTCGAGGAATTAATTAAAAATGGATTCGTTGCTGCTGCAAAGACATTAGCACTAGAAAATTTGAATAATATGGGAATTAAAATTGAATTAAAAAGCATCGTGAGAATTTCAATTGCAGCGATTTTTATTAAACGGCTTTATAGGGTTGCGAGGAAAATAGATGTCGCACCATAAAACAAAAATGATTAGAGCTCGATATATTATAAATAAATAATTATTAATTTTCTTCGCAATCATAAGAAAAGCTGTAGTATTTAAAACATAAGATTGAAAAAAACTTAAAGGAAAATCTGTAAAACTCAGGTATGTTATTGACATAATCTCGAAATAAAAAGTTTATTGACTTCGAAATTAAAAAAACAGATTTACAGAATGAAAGTAACAATAGTAATGAATGTTCAATCTATTGCATATCTATAAATATTATTTTATGAAAAATATAAAAAAGAGACATTTCTTAATAATTGGTGCTGTAAGTATGGTGGCATTCAAAAATACCAATGAACTAACTAATTATGCAGTTAGTTCATCAATTGGATTTAAGGGATATGTTAAAAATATCATCGAGAAAAACAGAATCAAAATTGAATCAATTTCAATAGTTGAGCCATTTGTAGGTGACGTATACCTAGTCAATGGTTTTTTAGTCGAGAAGCAATACTTAAATATCTAAATTCAACTTTTGCAGAAATAAAAATGATATTAACATCGGATAAATGGAAGGTAGAGAAACTACATGAGGCGAATGTGGCGATTATTGGTGCTGGTGCAGCAGGTATTAGCTTAGCATTAGCATTACAACGATTCGGTATTTCGACAATTCTCGCTGAAGGTGGAGAAGTCAACTATAGTGAAATCAGTCAAGATCTATATGATGGCGAGCAATTCGGTGATTACTATTTACAAGCGGGATTAAAGTACTCACGTATGCGTTTCATGGGCGGATCGACAAACTGCTGGGCAGGTGGATGCACTATTTTTGATCAGCAAGATTTTGAAGAAAGGCCTTGGCTGGGGGTAAAGAAGTGGCCATTGACGCATGCCGAATTAAAGCCGTATTACGAAAATGCAGCCGCACAGCTCGGACTCAAAATGGAGTTAATTCATAATCCATCTCAAGATTCTAGATTGCCAGAATTAAAGCCATTTATAACTCGCTCACTTGAATACACAAAAAAATTAAGATTTAAGTTAGAGTACGCGTCGGATATTGCAGAGTCGAAATTAATAAATTGTATGCTAGGCGCGAATTTTCGTCATTTTGAATATAACAAAAATGGTATAAATACAATAATCGTGTCTGATTTTGTTGGAAACACCACATCAATAAAGGCTAAAAATTATATTATTTGCGCAGGTGGAATCGAGTCGGCCAGGATATTAATGAATTCTGCGAGTTTACATGGAGGTGGATTCGGAAGCGACACAGGGAATTTAGGACGGTACTTTTGTGATCATCCAATTGCTCCATGTGCAACGATTTATTTCGATGATATTCAGTTATCGAAAAAACTCATTGCTCAAACTTACTGGGAGAGGGGAACAGAGCCGTATTTCGTGCTTCCTTACGAACTGCAAAAGAAGTTCGAAGTATCAAATTGTGCAATTCAAGTTTTTGAGGAAATGCCGGCATTCTCTGAGCCAGAAATATCAGCA
>JACCDO011057461.1_pt1 | contig 10218 bp, 8 predicted proteins | sample 7446101 | NCBI WGS metagenome assembly JACCDO01 (sample SAMN15323440, study PRJNA562643) | freshwater metagenome | isolation source: river surface water | place: USA:Blue River Watershed | collected 2017-08-16
ATCCATAGGATTTATTATCCGTAGGATTTATTATCCATAGGATTTATTATCCGTAGGATTTATTATCCATAGGATTTATTATCCGTAGGATTTATTATCCATAGGATTTATTATCCGTAGGATTTATTATCCAACTAGGGATTCATAGTATTCATCTAAATCCCCTCCATTGTTATAATTAAAACTTTCATTTGATGTGTTAGTGTTCATTGTTAAAATATTAGATGTATGTCTAGTATTTTATTATTCAATTTTTCTATCCCCATAAAAATTGATTAAAACAAAGATTATTATATTATATATTAATATAATAATGTATTTCTGCCCAAAGTGTAATTATAGTTTTGATATTTCTAAATCTGTTAACACAGAAGATAATCGTATTAAAATTGATACACCAGAGAATGCTATAAAAAAACTTAATTCTGGAAAACAATTAGAAGAATATAGTGCTGATTTCAAATTTGATGAATTAGAGAGTAATAAATTATATGAAAAATTATCAGATGATGACAAAGAAAAATTAAATACATTATTTGATAAACCATCAAATAGTATATTTGGTATAATGTTTAAATGTAATAATTGTAATTATAGTAAAAGAATAAAAGAAACAATCAAATTATATCAAATGAATGTTGATTCAGTATATAGTGTTTATAGGAGTCTAGATGATAATAAATTATTATTTATTAATCCAATTTATCCACGAACCAAAGATTATACATGTAAAAATATTAATTGTGTTACACATAAAGAATCTAAAAATAAGGAAGCTGTGTTTTTCCGCGAGAAAGATTCTTATCTAACAAATTATATTTGTGGAACTTGTTATAATAGTTGGAAAGTATAATTATAAACTAATATTAATAAAATAAAGGTTCTAAATGTTTTTTATTTAATTCATCAATATTCCATATTTCATAATGGTCTTTAACAAATCTACGGATTTTAAATGGAATCATATTTGTTTTCAATTCTTCTAATGCTATTTCTTTATATGTGAAACTATCTGATTCTTTTGATTGTTTAATTAATGGTTTAGCACCTTTGGTTAATTGCATAATACGTTCTCCAATAATACGAACAAATTCATATCTGGTCATTTTATTTTTTGATATTCTTTTAGTAGATTCAATTATTTGAATATCAGATGGAATATTTATATTATTTTCCATATCTACATATTCTTCTTCTTCCACTTCTTGTTCAATCACATCTGGTTCTTGGTCTTCATTCTCAGATTCTGCATTATCAACATCCTCTGTCTCTAAAATAATGTCTTCATCATCGCTATTCATTATATTAATATATATATAATAAATTATGTTTTAATCAATTTTTATAATAAATATATAGGTAAAAACATTATAGTTTTATTATTTACATGGTCTTATCGTGTAAATAATATGATAAAACTTGAAAAATGACCATATTACCACTAGTCTAAAAATTTGAAAAATTAATATTTAAAAATAACATTCTTTACAATATATAATATATGACTTCCAAGGATGATGCCAAAAAGATTAAACAACAAATAGAAGAGTTACTTAATATGAATCGTACTGCCAAAGGTAGTGCTGATTATACACATGTTAGTATGGGTGGTATAACTTTTCCAGGTAGATTTAATTTTGTTGATAGTAAGCAAAGAAAAATATTGGCAAAACTTGTATCAAAAGCTTTTGAAAAGGGTTTATATTTTTCAATTGCTGAGAAGATTAAAGAACATGCGCCAATTATGGTTGATATTGATATTCGTATGCCGAAAGATTCTGATGATGAATCAAGTGATAATAATCATTTATATGATGATGAGTTTATTATTAAAATTATTAATGTATATCGTGAATGTATTAATAAATTTCTTAAACCTAAAGATAAAGAAATGGAATGTTTTGTATTTGAAAAAGAAAAATCTGGTGAAAAAAGTGGTGAATTAGCAGATGGTATTCATATTATATTTCCTAATATAGTAGCTAATACTAAATTACGTCATATTATTTTCAAGAATGCTTATGATATATGTATGGAACAAGAATTATTTTCTCATTATTCAAATAATAGTTCTGTATTAGATGATAAAATTGTTAGCACTAATCCATGGCTTATGTATGGATGTGCAAAACCAAATGGTGAACCTTATATTTTAACACATGTATATGATATTGATAATGAAGAGATTGATTTGGATACTTATAATGACAGATATGAATTAACTCGACTATTAAGTCTTCGTGAATCAAAATGGGTTGAAGAAAATGCAACCAAATTAAAGATTGATACTAAAGAAATTGATAATTTATACAATGATATTCGTAAAAATAATACTAAGGTAATTGATAGTGAATCTGAAATTATTGATCTTCCTCCTGAAGATAAATTAGAAATGATTGAAAAAGCTATGAAAATGACTGATATGTTATTATCTAAACGTGCTGATAATTATCATGAATGGCTTCGTGTAGGATGGGCCTTACATAATACTCATCGTTCATTAATTGATACATGGGTTCAATTTTCTCGTCAATCAAAAAAATATTCAGATGGTGAATGTGAAAAATTATGGTCTAATATGAAAGATGATGGTTATACTTTACGTTCTCTTATGTTATGGGCTAAAGAAGATAATCCAGAAGAATATAAAAAATTTATTAAAGATGATTTTGAAAATTATCTAAAAAAAAATTCTGTTAGTAACACTTTCATGATTGCCAAAGCACTTTATTCTAAGTATTTTGATAAATTTGTATGCGCGGATATTAAAAATAATATCTGGTATCATTATGCAAACCATCGTTGGAATAAATGTATTAATGGTGGAACACTTATTACCTTAATGAGTAGTGAATTTGCAAACAATTATATTCAAATGGGTCATGAATTTAGTCAAAAAGCAATGGATTCTACAAATGAAAAGAAAACATTTCTAGACCAAGCGACTCATTTCAATAAAATTGCTGAATGTTTGATGGATATTAATTTTAAAGAAAAGGTCATGAAAGAAGCAAAATATATTTTTTATGATGACCAATTTATTAAACGTCTTGATGAAAATCATCATTTAATTGGTTTTGAAAACGGTGTATATGATTTAAAATTAAAGAAATTTCGTCCTGGTCAACCAGATGATCATATTTCTATGTCTACCCGTCATCAATATATTAAATGGAGTGATAATAATCCTTATGCTAAACATATTAAAAATTTCTTTGAACAAGTTATGCCTATTGAAAGTGTTCGTAAATATTTGTTAACTCGGCTATCTACCTGTGTATCAGGTGAAAATCGTGAAGAAGTTTTTATCTTTTGTATTGGTAGTGGTAGCAATGGTAAATCTTTGACATTTCAATTAGTCAGTGAAGCTCTTGGAGACTATTATATTTCTTGTCCAATTACAATTATTACTCGCAAACGTAATTCTTCTAACGCTGCTTCTCCTGAATTAGCTCGTATGAAGGGTGTTCGTTGTGGTGTTTATCAAGAACCAGGGACAGATGAAGAGATTAATGTTGGTATTTTCAAAGAATTATCAGGTAATGATAAGTTTATGGTTCGTGGATTATATTCAGACCCTATTGAAATTCGTCCTCAACTTAAACAATTTATGACAACAAATGAATTACCAGAGATTAAAAGTATTGATGGCGGCACATGGCGTCGTATTCGTGTAATTGATTTCATGTCCAAATTTATTGAGAAACCAGACCCTGAAAATCCATATGAATTTAAATTAGATGGAACATTGAAAGATAAAATTAGCCAATGGGCTCCTGCATTTGCAAGCTATTTAATTCATATTTATACAACTATGTATGATGTTGAGAATAAAATTGTTGAACCAGAAGAAGTATTATCAAGCACTCTTCAATATCGGCGTGAACAAGATATATTTCGTGATTATTATGAAACTAATATTGATATTACTATTGAGAAGAAGGATGTTATTAAGAAGAAAGATCTTAATACTCACTTTAAAATTTGGTATAAGAATGAACATGAAGGTTCTACATTACCTAAAACAAAAGCATTGTATGATTATTTTGATAAAATGCTTAAAGTTAAATATAGTCAAAATATTGGATATATTTGTATTAAATTCAGAAAAGAACTTGAATCATCGTCTAGTGGAGAACAGATGGAAGAAACAAATGATTTAGATAACTAATATTTTTTTATTTTATCAGATATTATATATTTATGATATCTGATATTGATATATTATCCTATTTAGGAGTTGGTTTTATTGCAATGGTAATTGGTATGATTTCCATTAATATTATTTTAGACAAAGAAAAAAGAGAATCATATAATAATATTAAAACTATCTTAACTTTTTTTATTATTGGTATTATTATACATTTTATTGTTGAACAAATAAATTTAGATCAAATATATTGTGGCAAAAAATGCCAAATGAGAATTAAAGCAAAAACATTATAATTTATCTGTATCAATTAACTCAGGGACATCGTCTTCGTCGTCGGTATCACTTTCATTTTCTTTTTTTTTAATCCTCATATTATTATATGTATTCTGTAAGGTTTCCATTTGTGTATTAAGGTCAATTGCTTCGATTCCTAAAAATTGACCTAAAGATTTATAGTAATGTTTAATTGCATTACTAGCATTATTATCATTAGATATTGGAGTATTAAGACCCATAATTGTTGAAATTTGAGTTCTATATTTTTCTATATTATTGATAACATCATCTGGTGCCGGAATGTTTGGTAAACCATAATTTTTCATTAAATGACTATAACTCTTATATATCTTCTCAGGAACTGTACGTTTAATACTTTCTAAATGTTTATATGCTTCCCCTGAGCGAGCACGTTTTATCATATTAAGTTTCTCTCGTAATTGGCGTCTTTTATCATCTAAATTTACTTTCTTAACTTCTTCAATTGTAGCATAAATATGTTTTAAGGTATTTACTACTTTAAAACGAAAACCTTCTACGAGATATTTATTATGTTCAATCATATCTTGATAAGTCTTATCATTTTGTTTAAATAAATTCAAAACATCTTTCTTAAATCTATCTATTGCCGTTTTTGATACAAATTTAGTTCTATCTCCTTCGATAAATACACCCTCAATAGATACACTCATTATATTATATATTTATATTATTTTATCTTTATATAAACATAAAAATATTATATTAAATTAATGGTAAAAGATACACAGTTATATGATATATTAGAAGTTAAACCTGATGCAACAGAACAAGAAATTAAAAAAGCATACAGAGATTTATCTAAAAAATGGCATCCAGACAGGCATCCTCCTGAAACTCGTGATGAAGCAACTAAAAAGTTTCAAGATATAAATGGTGCTTACGCTGTATTGAGTGATTCTGATAAAAAACAAAAATATGATGAATTTGGCATGGAAGGTGAAAATATTCCACAAGGATTTAATCCAGCAGATATATTTGGAAGTTTATTCAGAGGTGGCTCTCCATTTGGAGGACATCCTTTTGGACATAATATGAGACGGAATCAGAATTATGAAGATTGTGTTGTTGAAAAAGAAGTTACATTAGAAGAATTATTTGAGGGCAAAACTATTAATATTAATTATACACAAAAAAACCATTGTTATAAGTGTAATGGAACTGGTTCTAAAAATGGAAAATCAAATGATTGTGGAACTTGTAGTGGCAAAGGTCAGACGGTTAAAATTATTCGTCAAGGACCAATGATTCAACAATTTGTTGCACCATGTGAAGATTGTGGAGGAATTGGTGAAAAACCAATTAAACATAATTTATGTGAAGAATGTCATGGTAATAAATTTATTATAAAAGACAAAGTATATGAATTAAAATTAAATAAGAAGACTTCTTATCATCATAAGATTGTAATTGAACATATGGGAAATCAATATAAAAATGCCAAGACTAATTTAGTAATTATTATTAAGGAACTACCACATGAAACATTTAAACATGTTGATAAAGATTTACATATAGATATTAGATTAAGATTATTTCAATCATTATATGGATTTAGCAAATTGATAACTCATTTAGATGGACGTAAATTAGTTCTTAAACATGAAAAGATATTAACTAATATGAGCACTACATTCTTAATTAAAGATGAAGGTATGGGAGGTGATTTATATGTTCATATTACAACCTACATGCCAAGATTAGATAGATTAGATGAACAAGAAAATACAATTTTAAAGAAATTATTAATCAAGGCACATATATCTGAATATCAAAAAGAACAGAATATTTTTAAGAATGATGATAATCAACTAAAGATTGTCACGATGGAAGAAGTAGAAAATACTGAAGCTAAAGATGTTGAACCAAATTTTGACGATATTCCATTCAAAGCTCAAGCTGTTCAGTGCGCACAACAATAAATTTGGTTAATCATTATAATAATATATATTATTATAATGAAAATATATATATTAAGACACGAAGATAGAACTATGGATAGCACATTTTTCTCTCCATTAACCCAAGAAGGTTTAGACAATTCAATTAAATTAATTGACATATTGGAAAAACATAATATAAATTATATATTTAGTTCTCCTTTCATAAGAACATTACAAACAATATATCCTTATGCAAAAAAAAAGAATTATAAAATAAATATCGATCATTCGTTATCAGAAATACAACATCCTAGATTAATTCCAATAGAATCATATAAAATAAATCTACCTGAATATATTGCAGAACAATTTAATTGTAATAAAAATTATATTAGTATGTTAGATCCAGCTAATCATAATTATCCGGAAGATGAAAAATCTGTTACAAATCGCACTAAGGCATTTTTAGCTAAAATAATTAGAGAACATGCTGATAAGGATCATAATATATTAATTGTAACGCATCAAATTATTATTAATAATATTTTAAAAATAGCAACAAAAAAATATAGTGATTTGAATATAAATATAACATATAATTATCAAAAAGGTGCTCTATCTAAAATCTTTGATAAAGAATTTATGTTTGAACCAATTAACTGGAAATTTGTATTATAGATATTAATTTGTAAACACTAAGCCTCCCATACCATCTTTGATTGTTAATATATTATAATTAACAGCATACATATATAATAAACTTGCATTTACACTTGTTGTAATATTAAAATCTGGTTTATCTATAAAAGAAAAATTACATGTTCCAGTTGGTTCTATTTTAATTGGTTCTAATGCAAAAGAATATATATTTATACCTAATTGAGGTAATATTTTAAAATGTTGGTATGGTTGACAGTAATTAAAATAATTAAATGGTTTATTTTCAGTTCTCTCCCTATTATTAAAAAATAATTGTCCGCTAATAAAACATGAAATATTATTATCAGTATAATCAAAATTATTGCTATTCGTAGAATTAGTTTTAATACCCCATGCTAAATATTTAATAGGATGATTAAAATCAAGTTTAACCAAAGTAGTATTTATTGAACCAGTATTATTTATGTATTCTTCTTGATATTGAACAGTTTCTATCAAATAATCATGACTTTGTTCTGCAAATGTCTGTCTTTCATCTGTATCTAAAAAATAGTAATCTATCCATAAATCCATATTTTTAATAGTAGCGGTGTTACCAAAACCGAATAAAGTATCCTTCTTTTCCAAATTAACATATATTTCAACATCATGATATTTTAAACTTATTAATGGTAGTGCAAGTCTATTATGTCTACAATACGCAAAAAATAATGGTATTGTTAATGTATATTCAGATAATTTATCATTATATGAACCAACCATTTTATCTAATAATTGTTTCATATCAATAGTGTGGCTTAATTCAGACCAAATATACATCCAATTTGAATAATGTTTATCTATTGTTTTACCACCTATTCTTAATTCTACATAATTTAATATTTGAAAACCAATTCTATTCATAATAGGTAATCCTAAAAAATCTAATCGTGTAATATATGTATATGTTAATAAACTATCGTTATTTAACATGAAATCACCAATGTATAATGCTGAACTATCAAAATAACCTATTAAAATAATAAATTCACCATCAGATGATATATCTAAATTAGCAGGGAAATCAGTTTTATTTCCACCAATACTCATTGCCCATCCTATTTCACCAATTGAACTAATTTTAATAACATAGGTGTCACTTGTCCCATTTATATCATAATTAGTTAAAGTAGTATTTCCAATTGTATAAGTAGGATTTCCAAATGAACCACTAACATATATAGAATCATCCATATTATTAGTAAATATAGTTGAGGGACAAGTATTAATATAATTCTCAGGATTGTCAATTTTAATCGCCCATAACCAGGTATTATCATAAGATAATTTTGCTATAAATGTATTTTTATTACCATCACCATTTAATGTTATATCATTACCAAAATTTACAATATTACTAAAAAATATTCCAATTAATACAATATCATTCGTGCTCAATACTTTAATAGATTTACTATTATAATAAGTAAAACCTGTCGCTGATACTTCATTTAAATCACCTCCAACTTGATTTACCCAAAAAAAAGTTCCATCTAATAATATTTTTGCAATAAAGATATCGGATTTACCAAGTGAATTAAGTGTTAATCCATCAAATCTTGCTTGTAAAAAAAAATTACCATTAATTACAATTGATGAAGAATTTATATTACAACTAATTGTAGAAATTCTAACATAAGAATTTACATTATTATTTAATCCTCTAATCTGTTTTAACCATGCAATATTCATTATATTAGTTAGACAACATATAAAACCATTACTTTTTTCATTACATAATAAGGTAGAACCATTAATAGTTAAGTCTAAACTAAAATCACCTGCTATATATATATTATTATTAATATAAATAATATTTTTTGAAACACAATTATCAGTGCTTTCTATATGTAATATTGAACTCCAAGTTGTTCCATCACTTGATAATTTAACAACAAAACTATTATAATTATTAGGGATAGAAGTTGATACTAAAGAGGTTGTGTCAAAATTTATTACATTATGGAAATATCCTGTTAGATATATAGAATCGTCATTTAATATAATAACATCCATAAAATTCATACCAGTATCTTGATTATCATTATTAGTTGCTGTTTTCATCCAGATATAATCACCAGTAATTGAATCTACTTTAAGAACAAAAATAGATGATTTATTTACATTACCTATTATATTATTATCAAATTCAATTTCTCCACTAAAAAATCCAGTTATAATTGAGTAAGTTCCATCTGGAGAAATTTTAACACTTTGACTATATATTTCATTAAAATTAGCAGGATTTTTAATTTTATTAACCCATGACCATTCCCTAACTGGTTTTGTTTTATTAATATTACTAATAGTGGTAGTAATATACGATTTACCAATTAAATCTCCATTATCTTTAGGTATAGTGCATGAAATTATATTATCAAAATCTTTTATTCCTGTGAATGAATGTTGAATTGATTCTATTGCAAAATTAGTATGTTTAAAATAAAAATTTTTCCAAAAAGTCATTTGCGGCTGTTCGATTAAATATAAATCTTGTAACCCAAATGCAGCTAACTGCATAAATGAGCCTGGCATAATTATTATATATTAATAGATAAATATTTATCTATTAATATAATAATGATATCTAAATTAATAAATGTAATAGATAAATATAATTTTAAATTTATAGATGAAGAATTTAAATCAGATATATTTGATTCAATTCAAAAATTATTACCTTTATTAAACAAATATGATATGAATATTTTACATAAATTAACATTATATTTAATAGAAGACATAAGTATAAAATATAATTTTCCCAAACAAAATGGTTATATACAGTGGACCAAAAATAATTCTAGAGATATATCATCATTAGTATTAACTTTAATTCCATATATTGGGGATAATAATTATGATAAAATTATCAATTTAACTGATATTATATTTAAATCAAATGAAAACAAAATTAGTAATAAAATTTTAACAATGGATAGGAAAAGTATATTAAATAAATATTTTCCATACAGTAATTTTACACTAGGTTTATTAAATGAAAATAATACAGATGAATATTTATTTGATTTATATGAACATAATCAGCATACTATATATCACTGTATTGAAAATAATTTTGTATCAGTATTAGAAACAATTAAAATAACTAATGGTAAATTGTATGTTAACTGGATTAATATTATACCAATTGTTGATTATAAAAAT
>JACCDO011186017.1_pt1 | contig 10218 bp, 13 predicted proteins | sample 7446101 | NCBI WGS metagenome assembly JACCDO01 (sample SAMN15323440, study PRJNA562643) | freshwater metagenome | isolation source: river surface water | place: USA:Blue River Watershed | collected 2017-08-16
GAAGAAGATATAAATAAACATAATTTAATATTTGTAAGTGCAATTTTTTCAAAATGATTAAAACGCCATTCAATATCTCTACCATAAACTGGTTTTTTATAAATATCCATAAAAGCTGTCACAAAAGTAGTATTCATTTTTTTTAATAAATATAATTTAATTTATTTTATTAAATTAAATTAAGTAAAAAAACGCAATTTTTATTTTAAATACTTATAAATATCTTTTATAATAAAATTATGATTAATGTTTTTTTCAAAAGACTTTATTTTTTAGTAAAATCAATAATAATTCTGCCATGAAAAATGATAAAAAAATTTTTTTATATAATTAAAAATTTTGATTAGTCAATAATTTTTAAATAAAAAAAACTATATATAAAAAAAAATCAATAAATATAAAAAGTAATAAGAATCAAAATGAGTGACCTTGATAACTTTGATGTGGAAGAAATTTTAATCGATAATCAAGATAATGATTATATAGATGAAGTATTAATTCAAGAATCTATTTTAAAAAGTTTAGTTTTAGATAAGATTTTTTCATCCGAATTAATTAATAATGATTTAGATGATGAAAACAAAGAAAATACTTCTAATGTTGTTATAAAAGTTGAAGTAAAAAAAAATAAAAAGAAAAAAGTACAAGATTCAAATCAAGTGAAAGAAGTGAAAGAAGTTAAAGAAGTGAAAGAATGTTCTATTTGTATTAATGAGATTAAAAATACAAACAAAGAATTTAAATGTTTTGGATGTAAAAATTCTTATTGTACAGGATGTATGAAAACTTATTTATCAGGAAGTACTGAAGAACCTCATTGTTTAAATTGTAGAAATGCAATTACTTATAATTATTTTATAGAGAAGTTTGATAAAAGTTGGAGATTAAATGATTATAAAAAACATAAAGAAAAAGTTTTATGGGATAAAGAATTATCAAAAATGCCATCAACAATTGGTTATTTGGATTTACAAGAAAAGAAAAAAGAATATTATAATGAATCACGAAGATCTTGGAATCAGTATTATAATATATATAGTCTTTTTCAAAGAAATTTAATTATATCACATGAAGCAAATGAATATCGTAAGAAAATGAATGATGCTTATTTAAAATATAAAGAATCTGATAAAAATTATCAGGATATTTTGGAACAATTAGATGAAAAAAAGAAAACAATTGTTAAATATAAATGGACTCAAAAATGTTTAACCAAAGATTGTAATGGATTTTTAGATGAAAAATATCATTGTATATTATGTAAAAAGGATTATTGTAAAGATTGTTTAGTTGAATTAAAAGAAAATGAAAAAAAAGATCATAAATGTGATGAATCATTAAAAGAAACTATTAAAATGATTCGTAAAGAGAGTAAACCTTGTCCAAAATGTAATGAATTTATAAGTAAAATTAGTGGTTGTGATCAAATGTTTTGTACAACATGTGGAACAGCATTTAGTTGGAAAAGTGGTCAAATTGAAAAGGGTATAATTCATAATCCTCATGCTCATCAATTTTTTCAAAATAATCCAGAGGCTTATAATGAATATATGGGTTTAAGAAATAATCAAAATGGATGTAGAGATTTAGTACCTACATTTATGTATTTACCCAATATAAGTTATCATAAAAAAACTCCTGTTTTAATACATATTGAGGAAACCGAAAATATTCGAAGAAATATAAGTGAATATATGCATTATAGAAGAGAAAGAAATGAACAAAAAATAAATGAACATAATGATAATCAGGATTTGAGAATTAAATTTTTACAAAAGGAATTGGATGAGAAAAAATTTAAAATGTTAATACATATGAGATATAAAAAGACATCTTTTTTAAGATTAGTTCATGAAAATATAATATCAACAATTATGATTGTGGCGAATTTATTATGGAATATACAAGAAAGTAAAACAATTGAAGAATTTAAAAAAATATTAAGTATGGTAACAGAAATAAGAGAAACAACAAATAAGACTTTATCAGAGTTATGTGAAAAACATAATTATTCAACAGCAAAATTTTATATAGATAATTTATTTCAAATTCATCCATCTTACATTTAAATAATAATTATGTTTTTTTAGTATCATTATATATTTTTGAATATATAATTAAAAAATAAAAATAAAAAATTAAATTATAAAATTTATTTAAAAAAAGTTATATTTAAAGAATAATTTATAATAATAAATAGATTAATACGAATAAAAATGGAGTGTCCTATTTGTATAGAGCAAATTGAAGAAAATAAAGAATTTAAATGTTTTTCATGTAACTGTATTTGTTGTATAAGTTGTATGAAAACATATTTATTAGATAAATCTGAAGATCCCCATTGTTTAAATTGTCGAGCAGCAGTTGGTTATGACCAATTTATGAATAAATTTGATTTAAAATGGAGATTAGGAATTTATAAAAAACACAAAGAAGAAATTTTAATGGATAAAGAAAAAGCATTAATGCCTTTGACTGTTGGATATTTAGATAGATTAAATCAGATTGAAGCTTTAAAAAATAAAAAAGCTGATTTAGCTCGTCAAATGTTTGAATTAGACCAACAAATTAATACTTTAATGGGTAATGTTAAAAAAGAAGTTGTGACAAAATATGAATGGACTCAAGCTTGTCCTTCAAAAGATTGTAGAGGTTATTTAAATAGTTCAAATGAATGTGCAGTGTGTCAAAAGAAATATTGTAAACAGTGTTTTGAAGAAAAGAAAGAAGGTCATGAATGTGACAAAGATTTAGTTGAAACAATGAAATTAATTAAAAAGGAAAGTAAACCGTGTCCTAAATGTGGAGAGTTTATTAGTAAAATCAGTGGATGTGATCAAATGTTTTGTACAAGTTGTGGAACAGCATTTAGTTGGAAGAGTGGTCAAATTGAAAAGGGTATAATCCATAATCCTCATGCTCATCAATTCTTTCAAAATAATCCAGATGCTTATGAAATGTATATGAATAATAGAGATGTACCTGCGGGAGGTGCAGGAAATGTAGCATGTAGAGATTTAGTACCAAGAATGATGGATTATAAAAAGTTTGTGGATAAAAATAAATTACCAAAAGATGTGTTAAATATGGTTATTGAATATCGAAGAAATGTATCAGAATATAATCAATATAGACAAACACCAATAGAAAATGAATTAATTTCGATTGATAAAAATCAGGATTTAAGAATTAGATATTTAAAGAATGAATTAGATGAAAAACATTTTAAAACGATGTTACATATGAGAAATAAGAGATATTTGTTTAGACAACAAATCCATGAAGTAGTTGTTTCAACAAAAATTATTTTTGGTAATTTGTTATGGAATATTAATGAAGTGGATAATATGGATAATTTTATGAAAATATTTAAGATGTTTGAGGATTTAAGAATTAGTACAAATCAAATTTTGTTAAGAATATCCGAAGAACATGGATATAAAGCTAAAGTGGAATTTTCCGAGAGATTAAGTTTTCCACAATATTAAAATTAGGATATTTTAATTTTACCAACTAATGTTAAAGCTCCTTTTCCATAAGTAATGAAACCATTTTCTAAATCAAGATGAAATAAATTTTTTATATTTTTAACTTCACAATATTGTTGTAAAGTTTCTTTTAATTCTTGTAATGAATTATAATTATCTTCAAGTTCTTTAATTTTCATATCATAAACTATATATTTTTTTCTTTTTTCAAAATCACCTATTTTATAAAAATCATTTTGATTGGATTGAATAGTTATTTGAAAAGTTTTATTTGTTTTAGATTCTAATTTTTTATGAAGTTTTTTTATTTTATGAATAATTTCTTCAACCTCATTATTCATATTTTTATCTTCTTTTATTGAATTATTCATATTCAATATACTAAATATATATTTAAAAATATTTTATTTACTAAATAATAACTTATTCAAAAATAAATTATACCGATATTGTATTTTTAATTAAATTTTGATGATTTCGAATAAATATAAATAAAATAATAATACATAACATAATTAAAAGAAAAAAAATAACACATGTTAAAACAATATATGGATATAAACGGTCAAAAATAAAAGTAAGACTAGGTTCAACTATATAAGTTTTAATTTTATTTTTATTTTCTTCTTTGTTAATTTGCTGAATACAAATATCAAAAAACTCTTGAAAAAACGAAGATTGTATAGATACAGGATCCATAATAAAAGGGTACTTAAAGAAAAGTGAGAAAAAAAATGTAAAAAAAGAACTAATATAAAAGAAGATAGAATAAAAATGAAAATAGAGAGTGAAAAAATAAACTTTAAAAAACTTGATGAACATATTAATTTAATTTTCCATGAAATGGATATAATTAAATTTTGGACACCAGATTTATTTGTACCATTTGGAATAGATGAAAATTTTGGAAAACATACTATTCAATTAGTAGTAGATAAAGATACACCACAACATATTAATTTAAAAAAAATAATAGAAAAGGTAGAAAAGGTATTAATAAAAAGATTAAAATTGAAAAATGGGGAATTAAAAAGTATATTTAGAAGAAAAATGGGAGATTTAGATATGTTAGATATTCGATTAAAACAAATTAAGGGTAAAATAATTTGTGATTATGAATATGAAAATAAAAAAGATAATTATTTAAAAACTATATATGATATGGATAAAGAATCAAGAGTAAAAGCATTTATAGAAATTCATGGATATTGGGATTATAGAGAAACAAACGAAGAAGATAATAAAACAGAAGAAAAGATACAAGAGAATAAAGTAGGATTAATAGTGAATATATTAAAATTAAAAATATTAGATACAAAATGCGGAATGATGAAATAATTTTTTTCCAATAATAAAATAAATTTAAAATGGCAACAAGTTCAGCAATCAGTACTTTAATTAATTATAGTTCGAAATTTAGTAATTCATATAAAAAATATAATTTTAAATATGATAAAGAAAAACATTATCTTTTTGTTAAAGATCAAAATGAACAATTATTATTTTATGAAACTCCTTTTTTAAAAGTTTATAGAAATGTTCATCAACATCAAGATAAGTGGTATATTGTTTTAGAAATAACTGATGAAGACATCGAAGATGATTCAAATAATGAAATTCATAATTTTAAATCTATGTTAGATAAAATTTATGGTCAAAGTCATGAATTTATAAGAAAAAATTTTAGTGATATTTTTCCTAAAGCTCAAGGTATAATTGATAAATACACATTAGATACTTGTATAATTCGTCCATTTGCAGGAAGTAATGGTCAATTTATTAAAATTTTAATACCTACAGAAGAATTAGCATTAAAAGCAAATGACTTAAAAGAGGGTCAATATATAAGTTGTAGATTTTTGTATAATGGTTTATTAAAGATGAAGGGTGGAAAATTATTAGAAGAATATGTATTAAATGGAATATATACATATGAAGAATGGACACAAGATCAAATTAAAAAAAATTTAAATGAAAGAGGTACAAAATTAGATATAGAAATTATTAAAGACAATGAAGAGGAAATAGAAAATAAAGATGTTTTTGTACAAAGTGATATAAAAGATGAAGAAAAAGAAATCATTAAAATAAATAATGAAGAAGTTAATGAAAATATTGAAGTAGAATCAATAATAAACGAAGAGGAGATAAAAGATTTGGAAAATGAAAAAGAAGAAGAATCAGAAAAAATCGAAGATGAGGTTTCGATGATTCATCTTTCTGAACAAAATTTTGAAAAAGACGAAAATAATAGAAACGTAAATTATTCAGAAGAAAATAAGATAGAATATATGGAAGGATCAATTGAACATAAGGAAAAAAATAAGAAAGATAAAAACAAAAAGGAAAAAAAAGAATTAAAAGAGTCAAAGAGTAAAAACAGAAGAGAAAAAGAGAAAGAAAAAAATAAGAAAGATAAAATGAAGAAAAAAATAAGTAAAAATATGAAAAAAAATAAAAATGAAGAATCAAGTTCAAATTCGGGAGGTTCTGATACTGAATCAGATAAAGATAATTTAAGTGATAATGAAGAATTTCATAATTTAGATTCAGAAATGAAAAAATTAATTCGTAAATTTAGATAAATAATAAATAAATTTTAAATTGAAAATTTAAGAAAAATAAAATAAGATTTTTTTTATCAAAAATTAATATATATAACTGATATTAATATAATTTAATTAATAATTTAAAATAAAAAATTTGTTCAGCGAATATTTTTTTTATATTATAATATAGTATAAGAGATATAATATGGCTGACTCAAACCAAACTTTTCAAATATTTGGTATTATTGTTATTTTAGCAATTGTAGCATTTGGTATTTATTATTATATGAATATGACTAGTAAAAAAAATGAAGCTGATCAAAATCAAATGATGGCTATGATGAAACAACAAATGGCCCAACAAATGGCTCAACAAATGGGTTCTAGAGATGTTGCTGATGTACAAATGTCAATGAAACAAGATAAAGATGGTCAATTAGCTGACCCTATCATGGCTAAAAGAACCATGACTCAAGCTCCTGCTGGTGAAGGTTCTTTAGTAGGTGAAAATCAAATGGAACATTTTGCAAATTCTGACCAAATGTCTCAACGTGATGATTCATCTTTCCCTAAATCTCAATTAACTGCTGCTGAACTTTTACCTCAAGATAACTCTTCTCAATGGGCACAAGTTTATCCTACTGGTGAAGGTTCATTAAAAGATAGAAACTTCTTACAAGCTGGTTATCACATTGGTATTAACACTGTTGGTCAAACATTACGCAATGCTAACCAACAACTTCGTTCTGAACCTCCTAATCCCCAAGTTAAAGTATCTCCTTGGTTACAATCAACTATCGAGCCTGATCTTGGTCGTAAACCTTTCGAAATTGGTGGATGTGCTTAAATTATTTTATAAGTTTATATTTTTTTTAAATAAATATTTTATTTTTTATTTTTATTTTTATAAATCAAGAAAATAAAAATGCGTTTAAAAATTTTTTTTTCGATAATATAATTTTTTTATATTATTAATATATAGATAAATAATATGTGTAATTGCGGTAAATCTTCTCCTCGTAAAGAACATTATTCAGATGAATCTAGTCATGAAGAAAATAATTCTCATTACAGTCATCATGAAAAAAAGAAATGTCGTTGTCACAAAAAAAGATGTTGTAATAAATGCTATTATGTTTCATGTTTTGATAAAAGAATAGTGACTCCTTATGAATTATGGTTAGAATCTTGTAAATATAATACTAAACCTTGTCCTGATTATAATTAAATAAGTTTAAATATTTTTTTTTCTCTAAATTATAAATAAAATATTTATTAAAAGTATAAGAAAATGCCTCATTGTAGATGTTATAAAAAACACAGTAATTGTGATCATAATGATTATAATCATGATGACCAATATTCTAAATTTCAAAGTTTATTAGGACCATGTGAATATATATTATTTTCTGGAACATATGATGTTTTAAATTGGAATGTAGCACCTTCTTCTACACCTGATTATTCTGTTGCAAGTAATATATTAAATTTATCTATTAATAGTTCTGGTTATAATTCTGTGACAGGTACTTCAATTAAAAATACTGCTAAACCACTTGGATCTCCAGTTTTTTTAACTGAGAATGTTTATTTAGCTTCTTACGATAATTCTTTAGAAAATAAATTAGGAGCTATTAATATTCAATCATCATTTCCATTTGAAAATGATGGTTTAGTATTTTATGATGTTTCATCCAATAATGGAATATTTAAAAATGTTAATCGTGTATTAGTTGATTACAAAAGTTCATTAACTATTCGCACTGTATATTTTATTGGTAATTATTAATTTAATAATTTTATTTTTTTAATAAAGTTTTTAAGTTTAAGTTTTTATATAAATAAGATTTTTTTTTCTCTAAATTATAAATAAAATTTTTATATAAAATATAAATAAACAAAATGTGTCATTGTGGTTCTGAAAAAAAAAGACATTGCTGTTGTAAACCCAAAATAATTACTTGGGTCGAAGATGTTCGTGATTTTGTAAATCCTAATGATCCTGAAACATATGATTATGCTAATGTAAGAGAATTTAGTGCTGATTATAGTGTTGTTGACGCTTTTCATCATCACACTAATGAAAAAATAGGTACTAGTAGATTTGATACTAAACAAGTATTAATGCCTGGTTCATTAACTATCACTTTTAATTCTGTATCTGCATTAGATAGTGGTTGTCCTGAAAATCCTAAAAATTTTATCTATATTGCTGGAACTAGAAGTTATAAGCTTGTTCAAGGTCCTCCTAAGGTGGCATATGAAAGTGCAGTTGTTCAAAATATTGTTTATAATGGTAAAAATTATTATAAGGGAAATGTTGATTATGTTTTACTTCCTAATAAAAAACAAATGCGTGTAACTGTCACTTTTTAAATTATAAATTTATTTTTTTATTCTTTAAGTTTAAATTTTAACTTAAAGAAAAAATGTGTTTATTTTTTTTCGAAAATTAAATAAAAATATTATTTAAACATATAAATATATAATATGTGTCACTGTGGATGTGATTGCAATCATAATACAACACCTATTGATAATCTTTTAAATAACTGTGAAAGAGTTTTATTTACAGGTTCTTATAATAAAAATGATAGAGTTTTAATATCAGATACAACTACAACAACTAGTACTCTTTTAATGAATATTTCAGTAAATCCAGGTGGTTATAATCCTAGAATAGTAGTATCATATCAAGTAAAAGATAATTTAATTCCTCCAAATAATTTATTAGATGAAACATTTACTATAACATCTTTTGAAAAAGATTTAAAAACAAAATTAGGTTTAATTGAATTTACTAATTTTTATCCTAATTCTGGAACTTTAACTTCATCTAATTTTTTATTTTATGATGTTTTAACAAAAAGTGGTTTATATTCTCATGTAAAACGTGTTATTATCGATTTTACTAATGATGTTCGTATAATTTATTTTATTGGTAGAGATTAGATTATTTATTTTTTAATTTTTTTTTCGAATTTATAAATAAAATATTTATAATTTGTATAAAAAGAAAAATGCCTCATTGTAGATGCGAAAAAAGATGCCATTGCAAATGTGAAATTCATCATGACCAAAATCCTATTAATAAACTTTTAGATTGTTGTGAAAAAGTATTATTTACAGGTTCTTATAATGTAAAAAATAATAAAAGAAAAGAAGACGAAACAACTATTTTAAAAACATTAAATATGTATATATCTATTAATCCCAATGGATACAATCCTCGATTAGTTGTTCAATATAGTGTTGAAGATGATTTACTTCCTCCAAATAAATTAGCTAATGAAACATTTAATATAACTTCTTTTTCCAAAACTTCAAATCAAGAAATAGGAGCAATACAATTTACAAGTTTTTATCAAGAATCAAAATTATTAAATGATAAATATGGTGTTTTTAATGTTAATTCTAAATCTGGTATTTATACTGATGTAAAAAAAGTATTTGTTCTTCTTAAAGATGATGGAGAACGAGAAGTTTATTTTATTGGTAAAGATTAAATTATTTAATTTTGAGTTTTTTTTTTTTCGAAAATTAAATTAAAATATTTATAATATATATAAAAGAAAAATGTGCAATTGCGATTGTGGTAAAAATCATCATCAAAATGAAAAACGTAACCCATGTTATAATTGTAATACTGATTGGGAAGGATATTATATTGCTGAAGGTTTTGAATATGTATTAAATGAAAGTGGAACTGTCACTAAAACTCCAGCAACACGTACTTATACAATAACTAAAATAGATAATTATATGTATAAAGTAGTTATGAATAATTTAACACCAAGTCAATTTACTTTATCTTTCTTATTTTATAAAAAAGGAACAAAATTATATAGTTCTAGTAATCTTGGTATCGATATTATATCATGTGAAGGTAAAGAATTAGTAGCAGATTTCTCAACAAGTAGTCCTAAAAAATTAAATGGTAGATTCATTTTAACACCAGCTCTTCTTTAATTTAATTATTTTTTATTAAGTTCTTTAAGTTTAAAATTTAACTTAAAAAAAAATAAGATTAAGATTTTTTTTTAGAAATTATAAATAAAATATTGATATAAAATATAAAAGAACAAATGCCTCATTGTGGATGTCACCATAAAAAAAATCATTGTGATTATGGATGTTATGAACATCAACATCAATATTCACCTATTCAACATTTATTAGGA
>JACCDO010701566.1_pt1 | contig 10217 bp, 7 predicted proteins | sample 7446101 | NCBI WGS metagenome assembly JACCDO01 (sample SAMN15323440, study PRJNA562643) | freshwater metagenome | isolation source: river surface water | place: USA:Blue River Watershed | collected 2017-08-16
AACACAAAGAATACACATCAAACACTCAAGTCTGTCGGTACAAGTCCAGTTCGTCCAGATGGCGTGCCAAAGGTTACTGGTTTGGCGCAATACGGCGCAGACTACTCACTCCCAGGAATGCTTTGGGCCAAAGTTTTGCGCTCACCGCATGCGCATGCTCGGATTCGTTCAATTAACACAGCCAAAGCACTCGCTTTACCGGGTGTGAAGGCGGTTCTGACCGCCGAGGATCTGCCCAATCAGCCGTTTGATTACGTTGGACCTGAGCGTGTTGCAGTGAACTACTGGCACATGACACGCAATATTCTTGCGCGCGAGAAGGCGCTGTATGAGGGGCACGCAATCGCCGCGGTGGCTGCTACCACTGCAGCTATTGCAGACCAAGCTGTGCGTCTGATTGAAGTTGATTTTGAGGTGTTGCCGCACGTAATCGATGTTGATGAAGCGATGAAGCCGGATGCGCCGCTTTTGTTTGAGGACATGATTCCGCGCGGTTTCGATCCTGCGCCGACTAAGCCCTCGAATATTTCAAAGCGTTTGGAATTCAAAGTGGGTGATCTCGAGGCTGGCTTTGCCTCAGCAGATGAAGTCGTTGAGATGAGCTTTAAGACGGCACCAGTGCATCAAGGTTACATCGAGCCGCATTCATGTTTGGCGCGTTATGGCGCCGATGGGCAATGTGAGTTGTGGTCGTCAAGCCAAGGGCACTTCGTCGTTCGTGCTTACACAGCGAAATTGCTTGGTATCGATATCGGTAACTTGCTGGTACACCCCGCTGAAATTGGTGGTGGCTTCGGTGGAAAGACTGTCGTGTACGTCGAGCCGATCGCTTTAGCGTTGTCACGCAAAGCAGGGCATCCCGTCAAACTCATGATGTCTCGCGAAGATGTTTTCAAGGCGACAGGTCCGACTTCGGGCGCCTCGATGACAGTCAAGATTGGCGTGAAGAAGGACGGTACGATCGTTGCCGCGGATGGTCTATTTAAATTCCAGGCGGGTGCGTTCCCTGGTTCCCCGGTGATGAACGCAACGATGTGCGCGTTTGCGCCTTACGTCATTCCCAACGCGCGTGCGATTGGCTTTGACGTGGTTTCTAATCGTCCGAAGTCAGCGGCATACCGTGCGCCAGGATCACCGATCTCGGCATTCGCTGTTGAAAGCGTGTTGGATGTGCTGGCGCAAAAGATCGGTATGGATCCGCTAAAGCTTCGTCTGAAGAACGCAGTGAAGGCTGGCTCTCCAACTGTTTGGGGCCCGAAGCATTCGCACGATGGTTATGCGGAAACCATTCAAGCACTCTTGGATCATCCTGAGTACAGCAAACCGTTGGGTAAAAACCAAGGCCGTGGCGTTGCGTCGGGCTTCTGGTTTAACGGCGGCGGTGAATCGACCGCCTCTGTACACATTAATGAAGATGGAACAGTGGTGATTGCGACAGGTAGTATGGACGTGGGTGGTTCGCGTGCATCGATGGCACTGATGGCTGCTGAGACCTTGGGAATTCCTTACGAGAGCGTGCGTTCCACCGTTGCTGACACAGCGTCGATTGGATACAACCACGTAACAGGTGGCTCGCGAGTGACTTACGCAACCGGAATGGTTGTGGTCGAGGCGTGCAACAAGATCATCGAAGAATTGCGTTTGCGTGCAGCGCTTATGTGGGATGTCGACGTCAAAGGCGTGATTTGGGAAGACGGTTATGCCAAGCCTGCCGACAAGAGCGTTGGCTCATTTGAGCCGCTGTCCTTGAAAGCGATTGCTGCCAAGCGTGCTGTGACTGGTGGTCCGATCGGTGTTGAGGCGTCGATTAACGCAGGTGGCCAAGCTCCTGGTTTCTCCACGCAATTCTGCGACGTTGAAGTCGATCCAGAGACCGGTGCCGTGAAGATCTTGCGCTTCGTGGCGGCACAAGACGTGGGTCGAGCAATTCATCCCAAGTACTGTGAAGGTCAGGTTCAGGGTGGTGTAGTCCAAGGTATTGGCTGGGCGCTGAATGAGGAATACATTTACGACAAGCAGGGACGCCTATCTAATGCGGGCTTCTTGGATTACCGTATTCCGGTCGCCTCTGATCTACCCATGATCGAAGCAATTTTGGTCGAGGTGCCCAACCCTAACCACCCCTATGGGGTTAAAGGTGTGGGCGAGGCTAATATTGTCCCGCCAATGGCTGCAGTGGCCAACGCCATTCAGCGTGCGACGGGGACGCGCATGACTGAGTTACCGATGTCACCACCGCGCGTACTCGCTGCGCTCGATGCAGATCGGAGCTAGTTCGAATTCGGCTCAAGTCGTCCGGGTCATGTTGACCGGCGGCTTTAGCCGGCGCTACACAAATGGTGTGCGTGAGTTCGAAGTGCAGGCAAGAACCGTCCGTGGCGTGATTCGCGCAATGGACGAGCTCTTCCCTGGTCTAGGTGAGCATCTTGAGGAAGAAACCTCAATTGCCATAGACGGCGTCATTCATGAGGTTGTCTACACCCAGATCATCCGCCCCGGCGGTGAAGTATTCTTTATTCCAAGAATCGAGGGCGGTTAGTGCACGAGCAGCTCATCGGTTGCTCAGTGTTTGTCGAGCCTCATTTAGATAAGTTTCATTGATATAAGAGTACGCTTGCGTGCCTGCCCGTTTAGGCACATTTCGCAACAAGGCGCTAATTTCAATGAGTGACTGAATCGACTCTGGATTTGCTTGAGCATTTCTGGGGAATATCTCGGCCTGTGTGTATTCCTCCCAAGCGCGGTCAGCATACTCAGCTGTAATTCCAGTCTCGACAACAGCTATTTTCTGGCAGCCTGCTTTATTCTCATAAAACCAGTCGTGTGCGCGAATAAACGCGCGCATGAACGCGACGACTGAGTCGTGGTTTGCCCGCGCCCAGCGGCCGTCAACATTTAACGATGTGAATTGAAACCAAGGGTAGCTGTCGCGTGGTTCGCAGAGTGAGTTGTAGCCTTGGTCAACAGCGATATAGTTAAGCGGCGCACCTTGCAAGCCAGCGTCAATTTTTCCCTGCTGTAGCATATCCCAGCGGGCAAGGATCGGGCCGCATGCGACGATCTTGTAGTCTTGCGGGTAATGAAGACCATGGGATGCCATGATCTTCATGACCAGCGATGAGCTGCCTGCTTCAATAGACGATACGCCGATCGTACGGCCGCGTAGATCTTCAAAGGTTTTTATATTTTTCCCGGAGATAAATGAGAAGGGTAGGCGATTGATGTTGCCTCCGATGATCTCTAAATTGCCACCGCCCTCGCTATCTAGGATGATGTGTTCCGTGACGCCTAAAGCGATATCGAGTCGACCATCTTGTAGGCGTCGCCACACCTCGTCGATAGGTTCGTGAAGGTCAATGGTTACATCGAGCCCCTCTTCTTCAAACATCCCTTGGTGGGCTGCGATCCAAATGGGCATGTTGAAGTAGTTGCGAGAAATCGCACCGAGCATGATTTTTTTCATGAAGAGACCTTTGACCTAAAACAGAGGCTGTACTGAGATATCGTTGGATGTTAACTTACGTTGAAGATGATTTTTGCTTCACCATACATCATTGCCATTAAGATCTATTTATGAATACAACCCAAATCCAACAAGCTGTTGATCAACTATTACCTGCTTGGAATGCGCATGCGCGTATCGACTCGCTAAACGCTGGCTGCAAGCCAACGACGCGCTCTCAGGCCTACGCGGTACAACGCGCTCTGTTTGACGCTTGTCACGAAAAGCCCTTAGGCTGGAAGATCGCAGCGACCAGCACTGCAGGCCAGCAACATATCGGTGTTAGTGGCCCACTCGCTGGTCGACTGATGCAGTCGCGCTGTTTGTCTGAAGCGGAATCGGTGAGCTTGAGTCGCAACGCCATGGCAGTCGCTGAGGCTGAATTTGCCTTCCGTCTTGGACGAGATGTGACTCGCTCGAGCGAAGCTCCACTGAGCGTGAGAGAGGTAATGGACTGTGTGCAAGCCTTACACGTTGCGATTGAAGTTCCAAACTCACGCTTTGTGGATTTTGCGACAGCAGGTGAGGCACAACTCATTGCAGATTTTGCGTGCGCGTGCTTTGTGGTGTTAGGTCGCGAAGTGACTGAAGATTGGCGCGCCGTAGATCTCGCGAAGCATCAGGTCAATGTAGTACAAAACGGTGTCAAAGTAGCGACGGGTGTCGGCAGCAATGTGCTTGGAGATCCGCGCATCGCACTTACTTGGCTTGCCAATGAGTTGTTGGATCAGGGTATGCAGCTAAAAGCAGGGGAGATTGTGATGACGGGCACCTGCGTCGTGCCCGTACCAGTTAAAACTGGTGATCAGCTGATCGCTGATTTTGGTGCGTTCGGTCGCGTCGCAACTCGCTTTAGCTAATCAGGGATTGGGGCCCCAGGGCGCAGCGAGTAGCAGCTTGTTTTCTTGTTGCTGCAGCATGGGGCGCAGCTGCTTGGCAAAGTTCATGAATGCCTGGTCACCGTAGACGCCAGCCCAAAATGCGCGTCGGTCGGCATCGTCGTCAAATTTCCAGAGATGGACGAGTTGATTCAGTGCGCCGATGTCGCCTGTGAAGTAGCCGCAAAGTTTTTGCGGGTGCTTCGACAATGCGGGCCAACCTTCGGCTTTGTATAGTGCGATCACGTCATTCATTTTTCCGACAGTGACGGTGTAGGTGCGTAGTTCGTAAATTGCCATATTTGTCTCCGTTATAAATAATTAGGTTGTCAGTTGTTGTGCTTGTTGTGCGCCACGTATGAGCTTTCCGGGCAGCGCGCCCGTCGCTACGCCGTTTTGATACGTGATGACGCCAGATACGATTGTTGCGACGAAACCATCAGCGCTTTGGCCGAGACGTCGTCCGCCCGCTGGTAGGTCATAGACGATTTTAGGGCTGTGTAGTTTGAGCTTTTCAAAGTCGATGATATTGACATCTCCTTTGTAGCCAGGTTTGAGTACACCGCGATCATTGAGCCCCACTGTTGCAGCAGTATCTTGTGTTTGCCACTTCACGAGGTCTTTCAAAGGGATTTTTTCTCCTCGCACACGATCTCGCGCCCAATGCGTCAGTAGGTAGGTCGGGAAGCTCGTGTCACAGATGTAGCCGTAATGTGCACCACCATCGCTCAGGCCGGGCACTGTATCGCGATCTAAAAGCATCTCTCTTAAAACGTCATGATTCTGATCTGCGTAGTTGTAGAGAGGACGGTAGAGCATTGCCGTACCGTCATTTTCAAGCAGATAGTCATAGGCGAATGCCGCTGGCTCTTGGCCAACCCGTCTTGCGCGCGCGGCGATGCTGTCTTCTGGCGCTGGCTCGTAGTCTGGCGGATCACCGAGTGGGTACAGGTTCTCAAAGTTTGCGACTCGTCGCTTGTACATTGCCTCGGTGTGCTCTTCGGCGAGAATTTTTGCCCGCACGGCTGGATCGCGCAGCTGTTTAAGTCGCTCTTCCGGCTTCAGGTTCTTTAGCGCCTCAAATGAGGGCAGTTGCGTGAATGGGCACAGTGAGAGCGCAAAACTAAAAATGAGCGCAACCGGACGCGCACCAACCTGTGCTTTCATCTTTAAGCCGGCATCTGTCGCGTTGTGCATGTGCTCCATCACGCGTCTCCAGCGGTCTGGAAGATGTTCGTGCTGCAGCAGTGTTAGGGACAGGGGACGCCCAGACGCCTCGACGATTCGGCGCAGCATCGCGAACTCTGCGTCCACATCATCAAAGTCTGTCACCAGCTGTAAAGTACCGAGGCCAATCGACCCGAGGCCTTTGGCGATCGCGGTCAGCTCATCTTCGGCGGCTCCGAGGCTAGGCGTCTGATGTCCGTCACTGCTTCGGTGCAAGATGGTGCGCGACGTGGAAAATCCAAGGGCACCCGCTTTGACAGCCTCTGCCGCAAGGCGCGCCATTTCGATTTTGTCTTGTTGTGTGGCGGGCTCTCGCGCGGCACCCCGGTCACCCATCACATGAATACGTAACGGGGCATGACCGATTTGCGTCGCGATATCGATGTCGTATTGTCGCGCTTCAAGTGCGTTGAGATATTCTGGGAATGTGCTCCAGTTCCAGGGCAAGCCCTCCTCAAGCACGACGCCAGGAATATCTTCCACGCCTTCCATCAAACGCATCATGATTCCACGATGCTCTTCTTTGCAAGGAGCAAAACCTACGCCACAGTTGCCCATGACAACGGTCGTCACACCGAGCTGTGAGGAGGAAGCAAGCGAGTGACTCCAAGTCACTTGACCATCGTAATGCGTGTGGATATCTACAAACCCGGGCGTGACCAACATCCCTTTCGCATCAATTTCTTTATCTGCTGGTCCTGAAACGACTCCGACTTGTGCAACCAGTCCATTGACAATCTTCAGGTCGCCTACAAAGGGTTCGCTGCCAGTACCATCTACGATTAGACCATTGCGGATAATGAGAGTTGCTGCGCTTGTCATAGTAATTTTTATAGGTTCTTAAGAAGGAAACTGTGCCATGACTTGTGCCACGGCTGCAGTAAGTTTCTTGGCGTAGGGGACGTGTAAAAATTCGTTGGGGCCATGTGCATTGGACTTTGGTCCCAAGACGCCACAGACCATCATTTGCGCTTTAGGAAACCCCTGGCTCAGCAGGTTCATTAAAGGAATCGTACCGCCTTGGCCGATATAGCCAACCGGCGCATTGAAATGCGCCATGCTGGCATTATTGAGCGCTTGTTCAAACCATGGAGCCGTCGTGGGCGCATTCCACCCACTTGAAGCACCTTCGGCGTGGAAGGTCACTTTTGCTTGATACGGTGCATTGTCCTCAAGCAGTGTCTTCAATTCGGCTACGGCCGCAGCCGCATCGATGAGAGGTGGTAGTCGTAGGCTGAGCTTGAAGGCGGTGTAAGGTCGCAACACATTCCCCGCATCCTTCAATGCAGGAAAACCTTCCGCACCCGTGACACTGAGCGTGGGCATCCAAGTCCGACGCACGAGTGCCTCGACAGGGTCTAAGGTCGTGGGAATCGCAAAGAGCGTCGAGCCACCACAATCATGATGTGCCCAAGGAAAGCGTTTGTAGATCTGATCGCCCAGGATGGCAGCCGTGGCTTGTGCTTGTTGTTTACGCTCGACGGGCATCTCGCAATGAAAGCTTTGTGGCAGCAATCGACCGGTTTCGCTGTCCTCTAACCGGTCTAGCACTTGTCGCATGATGCGAAAGCTTGAAGGAACTAGACCCGAGGCGTCACCAGAGTGAATCCCCTCCGTCAGGATTTCAACTTTCAACACACCTGCAGCCATACCGCGCAAGCTAGTCGTCAACCATAGTTGATCGTAGTTGCCTGCGCCGCTGTCTAAGCAGATCACTAAGCCTACATCGCCCATCTTTGGCTTCAGGACGTCAATGTATGGAAGTAGGTCGGGCGAGCCACTCTCTTCACAGGTTTCAATCAGGCCGACAATGCGAGGGTGTTCGACTTTTTGTTCCTTGAGTGCTTGTATGGCTGTGATGGCAGCGTAGGCAGCGTAGCCGTCGTCCGCACCGCCACGTCCATACAGTTTGCCGTCAAGGTATTGTGGAGTCCATGGCCCCAGTCCCGCACGCCAGCCGTCGAACTCTGGTTGCTTATCCAGGTGCCCATACATCAGGATCGTTTGACTACCCGCTTTCTGTGGGCGCGTTGCAGCGACTTCAAAAAACATCACAGGGGTGCGGCCGGGAAGTCTTAGCACCTCAAGTTTGAGGCCGGGTACCTTCTGTGCTTCGATCCAGTTCGCAGCGCGCTGCAGAACAGTGTCTAAATAACCTGCCTTGAGCCAATTTGGATCGAATGCGGGAGACTTTGCAGGAATCTCAATGTAGTCGCTCAGCTGTCCGACGAGATCCTCGTCCCAAGCTTTAGTCACTGACGTGAGTACCTGCGCAGTATCTAGGTTTGGGACGGGAGCATTCATGACATTTCCTTTATAAGTCGGCGTATCAGGCTTGGGCTTTCACTTTCAGACGCCAAGCATGCAACAGAGGCTCTGTGTAGCCGCTTGGCTGGTCGAGACCTTTGAAAACTAAGTCGCGCGCTGCACGGTAGGCATACGACGCTTCAAAATTTGGCGCCATTGGCTTGTAAATTGGGTCGCCCGCATTTTGCCCATCAACAACTTTGGCCATGCGTTGCAATGTTTCGTTGACTTGCGCTTCAGACACAATGCCGTGGTGCAACCAGTTCGCAATGTGTTGGCTAGAAATGCGCAGCGTTGCACGATCTTCCATGAGTCCAACGTTGTGAATATCAGGAACCTTAGAGCAGCCCACACCTTGATCAATCCAGCGAACAACGTAGCCCAGAATACCTTGGGCATTGTTATCAAGTTCTTGCTGGATATCCGCTGCAGACCAAGTCGGCTTGGTGGCAACCGGAATTTGCAGAATGTCATTTAGGAGTCGATCAATTTCTGCAGGTGCGTCGAGCTTCTCGAGTTCAGTCTGAACAGCGGCGACATCGACTTGATGGTAGTGAAGGGCGTGCAGCGTTGCAGCCGTAGGGGAGGGTACCCATGCAGTGTTCGCGCCAGCCTTTGGGTGCGCAATTTTTTGTTCTAGCATCGCGGCCATCAGGTCAGGCATCGCCCACATACCCTTACCAATTTGTGCGCGACCTCGCAGACCGCATGAAAGACCCGTGAGCACATTGCTACGCTCATAGGCAGATAGCCACGCGCTAGACTTCATATCACCTTTGCGAATCATTGGACCCGCTTGCATTGCGGTGTGCATTTCATCGCCCGTGCGATCCAGGAATCCAGTGTTGATGAAGGCGACACGCGCCGGTGCCTCGTTGATGCATGCCTTGAGGTTGACGCTTGTGCGACGCTCTTCGTCCATGATCCCAAGCTTCACTGTATTTGCTGGTAGGCCGAGAATAGCCTCGACACGACCAAACAGTTCATTTGCGAAGGCAACTTCTTTTGGACCATGCATTTTTGGTTTAACGATGTAAACCGAGCCAGTACGCGAATTTCCGAAGGCGTGATCCTTGTTGCGCTTGAGATCATGCAGTGCAATGGCGACAGTCACGACGGCATCCAAAATGCCTTCGAAAATCTCGTTGCCATTGCCATCGAGGATCGCTGGGTTGGTCATCAGGTGACCCACGTTACGCAAAAATAAAAGCGAGCGTCCGTGCAGAGTAATCACACCGTCTTTTGCGCCTTTCGCTCCCACTGCGGCAGTGTATTTACGGTCCGCGTTGAGTGTTCGGTTGAATGTCTTGCCACCTTTTGTGACGCTTTCGACTAGCGTACCTTTCAAAATTCCCAGCCAGTTGCTGTAGGCTAAGACTTTGTCGTCGGCATCAACAACCGCGACAGAGTCCTCTAGGTCGAGAATGGTTGAAAGTGCTGCCTCAAGGATAATGTCGCTGACACCTGCAGGGTCGGTTTGACCGATGCTGGTCGTGCTGTCTATTTGGATATCGATGTGTAGCCCGTTATTGACGAGCAATACCGCGCTTGGCGCCGTCGGATCGCCTTGGTAGCCAACAAATTTGCTGCTATCGGATAGGCCAGTGATCGAGCCATTTTTTAGCGTGGCAGTGAGAGCCCCCGCTTTCACGGCGTAGCGTGTTACTTCGCTGTGTGAGCCAGAGGCCAGAGGCGCGGCTTGATCTAAAAATTTTCGCCCGTAAGCGATAACTTTTGCACCGCGCACAGGGTTATAGCCACCCGCACGTGTTGCGCCGCCTTCCTCAGAAATCGCATCTGTGCCGTACAGAGCATCGTACAGAGAACCCCAGCGCGCGTTCGCCGCGTTCAGCGCATAGCGCGCATTCAGAACAGGTACGACAAGTTGCGGTCCGGCTTGTAGGGCAAGCTCTGCGTCAACGTTCGTTGTCGTGGCGCGAGCGTTGGCTGGTACCGGAGCGAGGTAGCCGATCTTGGTGAGAAAGGCTTTGTATGCTGGCATGTCTTGAATTGGACCGGGATGCGCACGGTGCCATGCGTCCATTTCTGTTTGAATTCGGTCACGCTCAGCGAGAAGCGCCACATTTTTCGGGCCGAGATCATGCACGATGGCATCAAAGCCTTTCCAGAAGTCAGCGCTGCTGATTCCTGTTCCTGGAAGCACTTGGCGTTCGATGAATTCGTAAAGAGGGGTGGCAACTTGGAGGCGGTGGCAGGCAGTACGAGCAGTCATGCGTAAGAGACCTTTTTAGAGGCAACTTTGGAGTCAAGCGGCCGATATTGAATGTGAAGTGATGTGGCTA